>Ga0316613_10001644_pt1 | contig 15144 bp, 11 predicted proteins | sample OWC_soil_day10_C_2_FD_207647 | JGI IMG/M metagenome (GOLD analysis project Ga0316613, IMG submission 207647) | Wetland soil microbial communities from Old Woman Creek delta, Ohio, United States - OWC_soil_day10_CT_b | ecosystem: Environmental > Terrestrial > Soil > Wetlands | place: USA: Ohio...
CCTTTGCCCAAAAGTTCAGCCGCCTTTAGCACTGCCGCCGGCGTAGGCATAACTAGATCATCAACAAATTGATTGGCTTTATTAAGACCTTTTGCTTCCACAATCCGCTTTAAAAACACACCACGGATGGCTTCTCGAGCTGGTTCAATATTCAATTCATTTAATTTAGGCATTACATTTTCCGTATGAACCACTTCTGTCATAGATTCCAATAAAATCTTTACCACCTGCGGCGTTACAGATTTATTACCCGCAACTATTACCGGAATATCTTTACCAAGTGTAGTAAGCATTCTAGCATTATGCAAAATAACTTCTTTGTTACCGCCGTCCGTACCACCAGCTAACAAAATAATTTCAGGATGCAGGTCAGCGATTTCTTGTATTTCGTATTCATTTAATTCATTGCCATAGACACCCATAATTTTGGCGCCTGCGCCCAACGCTGCGCGTTTGGCTGCTTCAGCCGTTAGCTCTGGTACTAAACCAATAGCTATCATTTTTAAACCACCAGCAGCACTGGAGCACCCTAATACTTTAGTAAATCTCAGCTTACCAGTCTTGCCAAATAATTCCTTCAGAGCTTCATTCAGGCCGTCCATAATATCAGTTTCCACTGTAGTAATACCGTGAGCTGTACCTAATACTACTTCTTTTTCAATATCTACAGCAGTAATCTTGGTATAAGTGCTCCCAAAATCAATCAGTAAGATATGATTCATAGTTAAGACTCCTTATAAACCTAAATCATTCTTTAAATCAATGACCACTTGATCGGGAAGTATGCCTGGTTCATATACTCTGTCGTAACCCATCTCGATAAACTTATTATGAACTTCTGTAAAGTCAGTCTTACCAACCACTAAATTACCACCAACATACAACAGAATATCACCTAAGCCTGCTTCGCGGCAACGTTCTTTCAAACCGCGGCAATCAATTTCCCCATGGCCATAGAGGGAAGCAACTAGAATAGCTTTTGCATCTGTCTCAATTGCTGCATTAACAAATTCTTCTTGCGGCACCAATACACCCAAATTAATAACTTCAAATCCTGCTGCCGTGAGGGCATAATTCAAAATTTTGTTACCTACCGCATGACAATCGGCTCCAATAACCCCCAAGACTACTTTTACCTTATTGTTCTCCATCCAAACTACTCCTTTGCAATTAAAATCTATATGTGGTAAATTTTCACTGTTTCAATATGCCCGACTAATCAATTTCATCATAACCTGATTCAACGAGCCACGATCAATTTCATAATAAAAAGTAATTACTTCCTGACTGTCAAGTACCATTTGACGTACCAGCATTTCTCGTTCTTCACTGACAATCACTACATTGTAGTTAGCAATCAAGTTACTAACTTCTCTGTAATCACCTGACTGCACTACCTTAAAGTCTAGATGATTAATTGCTGTTTTTTCTAATAAACTTTTGAGATTTTCAACAAATTCATTCGTTTTTGCCACGATTGCCACTTGAGTATTGGCTGGCAAACGAGCCAATTTTATAACTGCCTCAAGATTAGGCACTGTAGCTACCCCAATTACTTTATTGGCATTCCCCAGTAAACTAACGACTGCTGCTTGGTGTCCCAACGTCGTAACAATCAAATCACAAGCCTGCAACAACTCAATAGGAGTATCCCCTGCAAGCAGCTCCGATAATATTACAGTTTCAAAACGCACATTGGCAATCTGACCAATTTGGTTAATAAAACGTTGAATATACTCAGAAGCACAGTCTACCACAGCTACTCGCAGCTCTTTAACTGCTTGGTTTTTTTCAATGGCACGTATACTGGCTATAGCAGCGAATTGATCCATTGTAAAACCAAGCTCTACTACCTTAGTCATCGCATCATCAATAATTTTAACGAGCCGTTCCCGTCGGCCACCAACAACCTCTACTCCTGTGTCAGCACCAGTGGCTTTTACAAAAGTTCCCCGCCCTTGCTGTGCTTCCAATACACCCTCAAGGAGCAGTTCTTTATAGGCAGCGCTAACAGTGTTACGGCTAACCCCCAGTTCAACGGATAATTCTCGTTCAGTGGGAATTTTTGCACCAGACAGATACTCTCCAGATTTTATTTTGCCCAAAATGTAACTTTTAATCTGCAAATAGATCGGAATACCCACTCGCTGTAAAATCATGATTGCACCTCACAATTGGATTAATCCATTAATCCAATTTATTGACCTTGATTAATTATGTCATATTTTTTGTAAAAATGCAACGGTTTCCACCTATCATACGGAAAGTATTAGAAACATTCAAAAAACTACTAAAGCTAAGAGAAGGACTACAACTTCAAAAGTTGTAGTCCTTCTCTTAGCTTTTACATTAAATTTCAGCAATAAACAATAATCCTTCAATAAATTTCTTCACATTGATCTTGCCTCGGTATTGGCTTTTGCCTTGAATAAAATTCATTTCCTGACGTACTTCTTTAAAATCAAATAGCGACGAACTATGGGACTGAAAGATTTCATTGTAATAATCATCAATTCCTAAGTTAGCAAGATTATGCAAGCTTTTAGTGGTGGCACGCCGTACCCGCTGCTCAATGGCCTTCGCATCCTGTTCCATTCCTTCTGACAAGTGCTGATAAATATCACACAACTGATAAGACTTGCTCTCCGTACCTTGTTTTAAAATGAACTGCACCATACGATATATGTCCTTTACTCCTGCTTCACCAATAATACCAAGATCAGAAAACACTTTATAAATGCGAGTCTTTTGTATGTTTTTCGGCCCCTCCTCTACTATTGGGCGAACATGGGGATATTGCGAAATGGTTTGATGCATTAAGGACATAATCTGCTTCAGTTTGCGATGCTCTTGTACCTTGTTAATCACTGAAACAGTTTCTAAAACATTGATGGGTTTATGGATAAAAAATTCTATACCAGCCTCATAGGCTTTCGTAATTAGCTGTTCACTAGTGGCCTCTGAAACCATAATGAACGAGGTATTTGTTGTTGATGCAGAAACTCTTTCAATTAATTCTACACCATCCTGCCCAGGTAGTAATAAATCAACTAATGCAATGTCCGGTTGAAATTCGCGAATGATCTTTTCCCCTTTCATCCCATCGTTACATTCATCAATAACGATTCCCAGTTGATTTTGTTCAATAATCTTTCGCAGAATCCTACAAATAACAACATCGTCATCAACAATCACAAAACGTAAAGTCATTTCAGCACCACTTTCTTCTATAAAATACTACTGCATGCTATCGATCAAAGCATGTTCAAAAAACGCCCTCTAAAGCATCTACCTAATGAGTCACTTGCTCCCCTTCCCCCATAACTTGTACACCACAGCGAGGTAAGGTAATTAAAAATCTAGTACAGATATCAGGCTGGGATTCAACCCTAATGTCCCCTCCTAATAATTCAATATAATTTTTGACATGAGCCAATCCTAGTCCTGTTGAGATTTTACCAGTTCGGGACGAAAACTTAGTGGAATAACCAGGATTAAAAATCAGGTCGAATTCTTCCCTGTCAATCCCAACACCATTATCTTCCACGCAAAAAAATATATTTTGATTTGAACTGGTTTGAATAACCCTGATACTTCCCTCATCACTACAAGCTTCAATAGCGTTCATGATTAAATTATCTAATATAGAAACTAAAGTATAATGTTTGTCTGTAACAAAATCCTCTGCCTGCTCATACGTAATATTAATTTTTCTGCCTATAACATTTAAATAACGTATGGTATTTTGTTCAATAATAAACAGTATTTCTGATAACTTTATCTCCTGAGCCCTGCTCGATGGCCTGAGTATATTTTCGATTCCAGTTATCACACGGTAATAATCTTTTTTTACTTCATGAATTTCTCTTGCAACGGCAAGGGCTTGATCAGCTGGTACATATTCTGGCTCCTGAATACCTTGTTCCTGGATATTCAGCTGTTTGTATAGCCAATAAGCTTTCTCCATAACATTTTCAATATCCTGAGATGATTTTTTAAGATAAAAAAGTTCGCTCTTTAATTTAGCTACCATAACCGTCTGTTCAATGTAGCGTTTAGCTTGATCATTCGATAAAATAAATGCCTGATACTGATTTAAAGCGTAATATCCAATAACCCCCAAAATAGCACGAATAATAGCCACCACTACAATACTAGGAAAAATCAGCTCCATCTTACTAATCAGCAATTCTGAACGGACCAGAAGTTCAATCAGGTTACTTATAATGTCAGTTACGCTCAATAGTAAGATAAGGGTCAATACATTATCTGTATATTTACGTATGGCTAAAAAATTAAAGAGAACAGCAAAAGATATATAGTATGCTAAAGTAGGCAAATTATACCGCAATGCAGCCGTAAAATCATGTCCGCTAATTATCAAATCGGTTGTAATACGAAAAACTACAATAACCAGTCCTGTTATTATTGTACCAGAAAGAATAGGAAACTTCTCAAAATATAATAAAAGGATTATTAATAGGACAATGGCTACTGTAAACCGAAAGTAACTGCCAAAAGGATAAACATATACGATACTAGTTAAGGCAACAAGTAATATGGTATTGATAAGCGTCTTCTTTTTATCGAAGAAATTCTCCATAACTTCAAACAACAATAATTCTCCCTTTCGTGGAATATTTCTATTCTTTATTTAATACACAACCGCATAATGTCCACTCACCAAATACTATTCTTCTATAATTCAGAATTGCATAATAAATTTTAGTCGTTTTCTGTAGTTTAGCAGAAGGTTGCAAATTATACTAGTATTAAAATCAATATAGCATATGAATCTAATAGCTAATTCTCGCGGGTAAGGACGACTACGTTTCAGTTGGAGTTGAGTTAAAACTCTATCTAAATGGAGTCTTCTTTATAATATCTAGTATTAAATTTATAGGAGGATTCGTTTATGGAAAAAGGTAAAAAAGGGATAGGCCTCACCACTCAAATTTTTATTGCTCTTATTCTAGGTGTTGTTTTTGGTTATATTTTCCCTACCTATGGCCAAGCTTTAAAGCCAGTTGGCGATGCTTTTATTCGTATGATTAAAATGATTGTCGTACCTCTAATCTTCAGTTCTTTAATTATGGGAATTGCCGGTACAGGTGACTTCAAAAAATTAGGACGGCTGGGTGCAAAAGCTATTCTCTGGTTTGAAGTTGCAACAACATTAGCCTTGTTTGTTGGTTTGCTAGTTGCCAATACGTTCCAGCCTGGTGTAGGTGTAGCTTTGGCAACAGGTGCTGATGTGGGTACAGCTGCCGCCGCTGCGAAGAAAACAATCAGTATGGTGGATATGCTCGTCAATATTGTACCTACTAATGTTATTGATGCGATGGGCCGTGGTGATATGCTGCAGATCATTTTATTCTCCACGTTCTTTGGCGTAGCAGCAGCTCATATGGGAGAAAAAGGTAAACCCGTAGTGAATCTTGCTATTAGTGTTGCTGAAATTATGTTTAAATTTACTTGGTATGTAATGAAACTAGCGCCTATTGGTGTATTTGCCCTGATTTCCTTTACCGTAGGTAAGTTTGGTTTGGGTATGTTGATTCCTTTAGCAAAACTCATAGGGTCTTTGTACTTTGCTTTAGTATTGTTCATTATTTTACTATTAGCTTGTGCTTCTCTCATTATCCGTATGAATTTCTTCCAACTGTTAAGAGCCATTAAGGAACCAATCCTTATTGCTTTCTCAACAGCATCCAGCGAAGCGGCATTACCGATTGCGATGGAAAAATTAGAGAAATTTGGGGTTCCTAAGCATATTGTAACTTTCGTATTACCGACGGGCTATACGTTTAATCTGGATGGCTCTACATTATATAGTGCACTGGCAGTTATTTTTATTGCCCAGGTATATAATATTGACTTCCCAATTGCTACCCAGTTGGTTATGCTGGTGACACTTATGATGTCAACAAAGGGAATCGCAGCAGTACCTGGCGCGTCCCTTATCGTTATTGCTGGCACGGCTGCCGCCTTTGGCTTGCCAGTAGAAGGTATTGGCATTATTCTAGGCGTTGACCGTATTCTGGATATGGCACGTACCGCTTGTAACTTGATTGGTAATTGTGTAGCAGCTGTTGTCGTGGCTCGTTGGGAAAATGAGTTACCTGATGATGTCCTTCAAGCAGCCTATGCAAAAAATTATGATGACTAAAATATAATTAAAAAAATAATCCGATACGATGCATTTGCATCTAACTATTGTGGGGACCTAGTCTACGTTATGTGTAGGCTAGGTCCCCACCTAGTTGTGTACATATCCATATTGCAAATTTCACGTTGCAAGCTATCTTTGAGAGCAAGAACCTTGCACTTGTGACAACGTGCTCTATTAATTTACATTTATTACACTAAGTACATTTTTTTGCACCACAGGCATAATTTATAGGTTGCCATATTTTCTGCTGCAAAAGTTCCCTGTCCTTTCCAGTATGACTATTTTTTGTTATCATACTAGATGTACAGTCTAAGGAGACAATCCAGTAAGAAGGTGCTATATAATTCATTAATATCAGATATCTTTCTAAACGAATAGCTGTACATACCGGTAATAACCAAGGCTGTTATATGGCACTTTCAGTAACATTCATAATTTAGAAGGAGTGTTTCAATTGCTTGATAAATTTATTCGAACAAAGAACCTCACTCGCATTCTGCAAGAAGCAGAAACAACAAACGGCCTAAAAAGAACACTAGGTGCTTGGGATCTTATCCTTCTTGGCTTGGGAGCCACTATCGGGACAGGAATTTTCGTTTTAACGGGAATTGCTGCTGCCACCCATGCCGGTCCAGCAGTTATTTTATCTTTTGTGCTTTCAGGTTTAGCAACTATTTTCACCGGTCTGACCTATGCAGAACTAGCATCCGTCGTCCCCATTTCCGGTAGTGCGTATACCTATTGTTACGCAACTCTTGGTGAAGGTCTTGCATGGCTAGTGGGATGGAATCTAATATTGGAGTATGCTGTGAGCGTAGCCAGTGTTGCCGCTGGTTGGTCAGCCTATACAGTAGGATTGATTAATACCGCTTTCAGCATTGAACTATCTAAAACATTTACCGCATGTCCGGCTTTAGGCGGTCTAATTGATATTCCAGCTGTCTTCATTGTCTTACTGATAACTTATCTATTGGTACGTGGGATTAAAGAAAGCATCAAAACCAATAACCTTCTCGTTTATATTAAATTTGGAGCAGTCGTTCTTTTTTTGATACTAGCTTCGCCCCACGTCAATATTGAGAATTGGTCTCCCTTTATGCCTATGGGTATTTCTGGTGTCACTTCTGCCGCGGCTTTGGTGTTTTTCGCATACTTAGGTTTTGACGCCGTTTCCACCTCTGCCGAAGAATGCAAAAATCCCCAAAGAGATTTACCTATTGGAATCATAGGCACCCTCGTGGGGTGTACATCCCTTTATATACTGGTATCTGCAGTGTTAACTGGAGCTGTTCCTTATACTGAACTTAATACTGCTGAACCTGTCGCCTATGCCTTAAAGGTCCTCGGCTATAAAGTAGGTTCTGCTCTAGTTGCTGTCGGTGCAATAGCTGGTCTTACCTCCGTGCTGCTCGCAACCCTATATGGTCAATCCCGTATTTTCTTTGCTATGTCCCGTGACGGTCTTATTCCAGCTAAGCTCTGTAAAATACATCCAAAGTTTGGGACCCCTTACATTATTACTTGGGCTACTGGCTTGTTAGTAGCAGGCACAGCTGGCATGTTCCCCATTGATGAAATAGCAGAACTGGCTAATATCGGTACTTTTTTTGCCTTTATCACTACATCGGTCGGGGTTCTCGTGCTGCGTTACACTAAACCTGACATGTACCGCCCTTTTAAATGTCCTTCAGTATATGTAATCGCTCCATTAGCGATCCTCTTCTGTGGATATCTTGCAACGGAACTGCCTGCAATAACATTGTGGCGGTTTGTAATTTGGTCTGGTATTGGGTTGGTGATTTACCTGATCTACGGCATAAAAAGCAGCAGCTTAAACAATTCCAATATTTCAGCAAAACTCTAATTTGAAAAGGCATCTGTTGACATAGTCACCAGGTGCCTTTTCAAATTAGAACGGACTTCCCTGTTATATTAACAAACTTTTCCCCAATATGCTAAGTGCAGCCTGAGGATACTTTTGTGCTAGCATTCCAGCAGATGCCATAATATAATTTTGGTCAATTAGAGCACGCCCTTGCCGTGGCAGCAATAAATTACTACGAGCCGGCACGTTTATATTTGTCAAAATATCCGCACCTACCGGCAACCGGGTCAACGCTCCACCTGTGCCAATGATCCATTTAACTCCAGTTAGGTCCTTGCCTCTAGCAACTGTCAACCGTCCCGTCGGTCCATAAATGTACTCAATACTGCCAATATGGCGATTAACCGCTGTCTGTACAGCCATCGCCGTCAGATAACCAGCAAATAATTTTTCCTTATCCGTTGACGGCAGTGGGGTTCGTAAATCATTCAATTCTTGCGGTGTACAGTCTAGCTGTTCACAGAGTTTACTGATGTCGCAAAGTGCCAATACATTTTCAGCATTTACGTAGACTCCCAGATCGCCTTCTACCGTACGTTTGGCCAATGGCTCTGGACCAACCAGCATGGCTGTGATTTCCGGATCACCCTCTGCGACAGAATGAACATCTGTTGTCGCTCCCCCCACATCTAAGACCATTAAATCCCCGATACTCTCACGTAGTAACTGGGCAGCCTTCATGACAGCTCCTGGTGTTGGAATGATACTTCCATTCACTAATCCCCTAATTTTTTGCATACCAGGTGCTTCGATGATGTGCTTTTCAAATACATTGTGGATCGTCTTGCGAGTGGATTCAATATTCAGCTGATCAATCCGCGGATAAACATTTCCGACGACCGTCACCGGTATACCACCTGCAGTCAATATACACCGCACTTCATCGCTAATTGCCTTATTGCCGGCATAGATAATCGGAATTGGCCAAGTCATATGACTTAAATGCCTAGCATTCGCAATTACTATATCTCTTTCACCATAATCTACTCCACCAGCCAATAAGATAATATTCGGCTTAGTGCATTCAATCTTGTTGATATCAGCATCACCTAATTCGCCGGCAGTCACCCAATAAATATTTGCACCAGCACCGAGAGCCGCTTCCTGCGCCGCTTTCACAGTCATATCATAAACTAGGCCATGCACTGTCATCCTTAGGCCACCAGCCGCACTGCTGGAAGCCATCATCTCCTGCCAAGCGAGCTCCGTCCCCAACCTTTTTTCCAAACAAGCAATTGCCTGATATAAGCCAACAGTGACATCATCTGCCAATACAGTCGTAGCTGCCTGCCCCTGTCCAACAAGGATTGGAGCATTCGTGTCAATACAATGAAAGGCATTTACAACGGTTGTAGTGCTGCCAATCTCGGCAATCAACATATCAACAGTTCTCATTCGATTCGCCCTTTCTTGGCTGCGCGATGCTGTTCGACTATAAAGCTAGCTACATGAATGCCTTTCGTACCACGGCCAAAGCCAGCATCCATACCTTCTTCCTTGGCAATTTCATTCGTAATTTGTGTTCCACCACAGACAACGATCATATCTTTCCGAATGCCTTTTTCCTGGCAATATTGATGCAGCCGACGCATGTTGATGCGATGAATATCAGAATGTGAGATAATCGTACTAGCCAAAATCGCATCTGCGCCAATTTCCACCGCCGCATCTGCTAGCTTCTCTACTGGTACAGAGGTTCCTAGATACTGACATTCAATGCCAAATCGTTCAATTCCACCATGCTTAATATCAAGGATTTCCTTCAGACCAACAGAATGCTCGTCTTCCCCTACTGTAGCTGCTACGATCTTCAGCTTATTTTCACTTACATATTGCCTTATAGCTTCTTCACTTAGAGGTTCAACTAATGCTGGAATCACTAATTTTGCTGGATCAATGCCGAATGGCACTTTACCTTTTATTTCGATTAGTGCTCCTTCCGATGGATGCATAGCTTGCTTGTGAATGACTTCCACATCTTCTAAGCCCAATCGTTCTGCAATATCCTTTGCCGCAAATTCTGCTACACGTTCTGCTGCTGGCAAGAACATCGTCATACAAACGATACCGTCACCACTCCATTGTACTTCTGGACGTAATAACCCTTCTTCCCGTTCTGGTCTATTCTGGGCCAACCGCTTATATACATTATCCTCTGGATCTAGTTCATCAATCCACTGGATCTTTTCTGGATGGCATAAAGTACAACCACCGCTCAAATCACATGGTTTCGCAATACTACTATTTGCCGGCAAGTTATTATAACCGAAGTGATCACAAACAGGTGCCATATAATCGGTGTCACGTAGAATAATAGTGCCTGCTCCAACGCCACCATTCATTTTTCTTGCAATACCATCTCCACCCCGTTCTGGGTAGAAACCAGAATCTACGAAAAAACCTTGGCTCACTGCCGCAAAATATCCGCCAGCTTCCATAATTTCTTCCATAAATAAACAAGCCCGTTCTTTTAATTCCCGAACTTTTTCACCCAATGGTCCGTCCAAATTGAGACTGATATAATCAGCAATGCCATCTAGACCAAGCAGTGCTTGTTTCGCTGTATTTACGCCATGAATATTATTGTAATGCCACGGAACATTGCGGCCTTCATCTGGTGTAATCGTGCTTTGAATATCGGCGCTGGTCAGTCTGGATAGCAATGTATTCAGCACATGTGTAGCTGTAACTTCCCGTGTGCAGGATTCCATATACTTAGTATTCATTTGTGCGCGAAATCGATAACCTTTAAACAGCTGGCGTAATGCCACAGCATAGGGCAAATCCAAACTAATACATGGAGCAGGTGGCGCAGTTGGCGGCACGGTAGACAAGCAAATCTTATCCTTCGGCATACCTGCCATTACAGAATATTGACAATTGATGGCATGCTGCACCATCAACTCCGGCATTACTTTCCACGCTTCACGAGCGGTAGCATTGGCATTGTGTGCACCATCAATTTGAGCCATACCACTTGCTGCCATCATTTTCTTGGCAACAGCAGCATCAACAAAGGATCGGTACATATTAATGTTGCGGTATAATACATTATATTGGGGATCTTGATGCGCTCCATTCACGCCTTCTTCAGAAAACAGTACGGCAACCTCCGGTCCTGCTACACCACTTACATAAGAGTGGAAGTTAATCGAACGGCCAACTTCTTCTTCAATGTAGTCTAGTGCTTTGCGCGTAGCGCGAAGTTGTTTACGCGTAATTGGTACACCACCCACACCCTCAGGAGTACCTTCGATTAGGCCATCGAAATGACTTTGTCCTGCCGTACGGATGACCATAATATGATCAGCACCATGCCAAGCTGCCATGCGCATCCGGCGAATATCATCCTCGAACCGCCCTGAGGCGATTTCAGTAGTAATCGTACAATCAGGCTGGGGATCTATGTTATTAAAATATTTGGCTGCTGGCAGATGCCCTGAAGCTTGGAGTGATTCAGACGACTGTCGATAGGAAAAAGGTCCTATTTCCCCAGTTGCATGGGGCTTGCGCCATGTCCAGCCTTTGCGTTTAGGGCGGTATGTCTCTAAATCTGCTAATATGAACTCCAACGAAATTTTTTCATCATGATTCAATATCATTATGCTCCCCCCTTTGCCCAAAACTGCTCCAATGTCTCCCAGCCTTGGCCTTTGCTTAACCGCAAACCAGCTTCATGATAGTCTATATTTTCTAATGCAGCTAACCGCCATACAGCATGACCAGCCCCCTTGCCCAGAAGTCCTTTTTCCTCACAATGTTCAACAATTTCTTTTGTTTCCATACTAGAAAATCCCATGCGTAACAATACCGAGCGCTCCACTGATGGCGAGGTATGCGTATATGCTAGTTCAATTAACGGCTCAACTAGTTGTTTTGCCAATCCCCAAAAACGTTCTTGTAATTTTTCATCTGACAAAGGTGCCAAATGAGCTCTGCGCTGTAGATAATCATCAGCTCTCTGCATATATCCCCCAGAAATACCTGGGTTCACCTCCTGAATTAAATTGCAATCAACGATTGGCCTTCCTAGTTTTATAACTTGGCTTGTATCTCACTAATTTTTTTCTCAACGATGGCCGGATCTAGCTTAGTTTCAGCCGCCAAGAATTCAATATCTTGTGGACAGAACTCTCTGGCTGCAACACCTACCACATTACGAAGATAGGATTGACGTACTTTATCCAAGTCAATATCTTTGACATGGATTTGCCTAGGATGTTCAGGGATAACAATGGCTTTGCCTGGTACATTCTCCACCGGATTACCACGACGCACTTCAATCCCATTCTGTTTAGCAAAGGTAAGCTGTGGAGAAGGGTGCTTCCCAGCGCCCGTATATTCGGTTTCTTGCACAACAATAACTTCATCACGTCCCATCTGCTGAGCCATTGCAAACGCAGCTGTCAATGACGTATTACCAGCTGGCCCACGTTCCAAACCTTCTAACATAGCCAACATTTCAGTTACATAAAATACTTCACCTTGTGTAATCGTTACATAACGATCCATATAACGTAATGACCGTGCCGCATTCCGTGGTACATCCGCACGATCAGGGGAAGTCGCGAACGGCATACCAAAACCCGTGTGTCCTGTAGTAAACGATTTTCGGTTAAAATCAATGTCACTGGCCATATGTAATCCTTTCAAGTCGACGCTAGCAGCAATAATTTTTGTACTGCCACAATCAACCCGCTGCAAGCCTCGTGCTGTACCAGTCACATTCCCGCCGCCAGCATGGGTTACAACAACGGCATCTGGCTTTCGCCCTGTTGCCAGCAGCACCTGTTTCCCTATTTCAGTACCTAAGGTTTCAATGCCACAAACACTAAATGGTGAATACAATGAGGCATTGAAATAACCTGTTTGTTCTAGTACAAGAAGGAATGTATAAAAAAGCTCTGGACCGACAGTCAGTTGGATAACCTCTGCACCATATGCTTCACAGGCTCGTGCTTTTTCCAGTATTTCTGGCTGACCAATACCACGACTGTCAAAAACTTCTTGCACAATAATGCTTTTTAATCCACGCATTGCAGCTTGTGAAGCAATTGCCGCACCAAAATTACCACTCGTTGCAGCAACTACACCCTTGTAACCATGTTGCTTCGCATGATAAACCGATACCGATGCCCGCCGTGCTTTAAAGCTTCCTGAAGGATTGCAAGCCTCATCTTTAATAAAAATTCTCGCACCTTTACCTGGACCGGCTAGCTGCCTAGCCAAAGCCGTAATATTTTTCAATTCTAATAACGGCGTATTACCTACGCCAGTTTCCCGCTGGATTTCGCAAATCTTGTCTAAACTATAAGCTGCCTGGCTCATCATACGCTCATAATCAAACCCAATTCCGCCACTTTCAAAGGCAGCATAATCAATATTCGTTGCTTTTTTTATAATTTCAGGCTTCCGTGCAATTACCGCTTGGTAGCTAGTATTAGACATTACCATTCCCCTCCAATATCGCCCTTAATTCAACACCAATTGTTAACAACTCAGGTTGAGGATGGCCATAGTTAACCTCGTAATGGGGTTTCACAGCTACCAACTTTCCCCCTAATAAACGCCCAGCCAATGAACGAATGGTTACATCAGCACCTACTTGCGCCTGCATTTCTACTAAAAACCCTTTGACCCACATCTCCAATGGAACACCTGCTGTTTCTGCTGGCACCTGTGGTGCACGTTCGCCAATCGGTAAAATCACCTGATATATTTGTACCCAATCACCTTGATGAGCTTGCAACATAGTAACCCTCCTTTTAAAAAATATTCAGAAAATTATATTTGGTTCTTTGCACTAACTTCTTTATTACTCTGAAGAAACCCCCGCCGTGGAGAAACAACCTTAAAATAATATATCATCACAATGATAATAAACGGTACACTCGTATAAATCGCAATACGTTGACTTTCATCAAACCATAATCCAATTATAATTAAGGCATTAAGGAAAAAACCTAACCCTGGAACTAGGGGGAACAAAGGAACTTTGTATTTCAAATTTTCTGTCTTTCCTCCATTATCAACAAATTGCTTGCGGAAGCAGTATTGGGAAGCACATATACCCATCCAACCAAGCACACCTGCTAATCCGCAAATTGAAATCAGCCAAAGGTATACTGTATCTGCTGCAAATACACTGCACAGCAAAGAGACGCCAGAAACAGCCATTGTCAAAATTAACGCATTCATAGGGACCTGATGACTATTTAATTTGCTAAGAATAGGCGGAGCCATACCATCTTTAGACATCGCCCACAAAATACGTGTAGCACTGTAAGCCCATGAATTACCACAAGAAAGTGCCGAGGTAATAACCACTAATGTCATGATCGTATAGGCGCCAGGAATACCTGCATATTGAAAAACTTCAGCAAAAATGCTGTCTTTTACGCCGGCTTCCTTCCACGGTACAATAGCTGCGACAACTATTATGGATAGAACATAAAATAATAACGTTCTAAAAGCAGTTGCATTCACTGCTTTGGGGATTGTTTTCTCTGGATTTTGGCTTTCGCCAGCAGCAATACCAATGATTTCTGTCCCATTAAAAGCAAAGGCAACTGTCAGCATCGCCATTAGAATTACACCTACACCATTAGGAAATATACCATCTGTAAAATAATTATTAAAGCCAATTGGTTCATGTCCTCCAATATATCCCATCATCGACAAACTACCTGCTATAATACAGGCAATTATGGCTGCTACTTTTATACCAGCAAACCAAAATTCTGATTCACCGAAAACCCCTACGCGCAAGGAATTCAAAGCAAATAGTACACCACCAAATAGGAGCACCCAAATCCATTCAGAGATTCCTGTCAAATTATTTAGCAGCATGCCAGCTGCCACAAGGTCAATCCCAATCGTTGTTGCACCGTTTAGCCAGAATAACCAGCCTAATAAGTAACCAATAGAAGGCGAAATAAACATGCTAGCATAGGTTTGAAATGCACCGGATACAGGCACTTGTACAGCTAATTCACCTAAGCACATCATTACCATATACATAATAAAGCCGCCAATCATATAGGCAATTATACTACCAATTGGTCCAGCCTGATTGATTGTGGAACCA
>Ga0316613_10001647_pt1 | contig 15122 bp, 14 predicted proteins | sample OWC_soil_day10_C_2_FD_207647 | JGI IMG/M metagenome (GOLD analysis project Ga0316613, IMG submission 207647) | Wetland soil microbial communities from Old Woman Creek delta, Ohio, United States - OWC_soil_day10_CT_b | ecosystem: Environmental > Terrestrial > Soil > Wetlands | place: USA: Ohio...
CCCGCCAAAGGGGAGAAGAGGACCGGCGCGTTGTTTATATTTCTCTTTCAGATAAAGGAAAACAAGCCTATGAACATCATGCTACATTTCATCGGGAGATGATAGCCGGAATGATAGAAGGGCTGAGTGAGAATGAGGTAGAAGTTTTAATCAAAGTTCTGACCAAACTGAATAAGTGGTTTCGGAGTCTTTAACAGAATTAAAGGAGGCAATACGCATTTATGAAAAGAATTATTTTATATTTAGTGAGCGCTATGCTGATGGTATCCCTGGCTGCCTGTACACCAACCCAGCCAAAGGTGGAGACAACAGCACCTGATCCACAGGTAATGGCATCAACAGGAGGCGCCAGTGATAAAGTTCCTGACCCTAATGCAGAACCGATGGAGATTATTTCTGTATACAGCAAGAATGAAGATAAGACAGGTTTAAATCAGGCGATGGATGCAGTGGACAAGCTGACTGCGGATGAAATTGTAAGCAAACTCATAGAATACGGCGTATTAGAGGAAGGTACGAAGGTTCTTAAATATGAATCTGCTGATGGAATTGGTACGTTGGATTTGTCTGCAGTTCCACAAAGCGGTTCTGGTGATGACAGACTTACCATTACAGCCATTGGCAACACCTTTGTAGAGAACTTTGAGCTGGATAAATTAAAACTTCTGGTGAACGGCAAAAATTATTCCAGCGATTCTATCAAACAGGGCGATAATGATTATCTGGAGTATGTAAAGAATTATAAGGAAATAAAATAAAAAACAGGCAAAAGCCAATGTATTTTATGGCTTTTGCCTGTTTTATTATTAACTTCTAAGCTGCTTTGCCAGCCAGTTGCGGAAAGCAGGCTGAATAACTGAAAATGGAGCTGGCCCCACATCAAGCAGAAAGGTGTGAAAGTCTTTTAAGTTAAAGTCATCCTTTAAGACTCTCTCTGCGGTGTTTCGCATTTCCATGATTTCCAGATAGCCTACGTAATACTCCATATAATTGGTTGGATTTTCTACCAGGCTGTTATAGATGGAATCTGCGATGTCTGTATTTTCCACGTTATAAAAGGTTCCAAGATATTTAGTGGTAGCTTCCTTATCCCAGCCTTCATAATTGATACAGATATCAAGGTAAGCGTAAATTCCCAGCGTAATGGCAGTATTATGTGCCAGAAGCTTGCCAAGTTCTGGGTCCAGCCCGTTATCTAATGTATAGGAATAATATTCTACATAGGTAGCCCATCCTTCGGAATAGCTTGAGAATGAAAGAATGCTCCTTAAATCATTTGGTTTTTTGCTTAGAAAGTATACGTTCTGATATAAATGTCCCGGGTATCCTTCGTGAGCCAGGGTAGTATAAAGGTCTTCATTTTGAAAACGCGGGTTGTTGTTGATGTAAATAACATTATTCTGGTACTGGTCCAAAGGGGGCACCAGGTAAAAGGCCGGGCTTAAAGAGGATTCCAAAGCACTTGGCACATACTTAACGGTGTAGTTGCATGGTGGAAGCTCCGGAAAATCTGTAGTAATCTGAGATTTTAAAGATTCCAGGATTTCTTCCGGTTTTGTGTACTTAAAGGAGTAATGGTCCAGAGAGTCAATCACTTCAGGATGATCTTTCGTAATCTGTCCCAATGCCTTGATATCACTGTTCATCTGTTTTTCAATGGCTTTTTTCAGGCTTTTAACTGAATCATAGGAGGTACCGGTATTGGAATGAACCAGATATTCAAAGTATTTTTTTCCGTCGGGATACCAGGAAAGACCTTTGTCATTGGTTCCGGTTCCCATTAAAGCTGTAATACCGCTTATTAAATTCTTATAGGCGGGAATAAAATGTTCTTCCAGTATTTTAATATTCTGCTTTTTATATTCTGCTTTTTCCTCATCGGTTAAGTCTGTCAGGGAATCAATTCTGGTATCAAACGTTTCTGCAAGGAAGCTGTGATCCGGCTGTATTAAATAAGCTTCACAGGATTTTAAAACATGGTCAGCTGCAGCATCTGACATAAAAAGTCCTGCCTCTGATTTCTGCTTTTCGAATTCCATTATCTGCCCGTAATACTCGTCAATGGAAGACAGCAATGATAGATAATGATCTACATCCGCTTTATTGTTGAACGTATACTCGGCAAAGAGAACAGGAAGCTGGGCCTGAATTCCAATGGTCGTGGTAAGCGGCTGGGCGTAGAGTTCCATTCCATCTGAAGTTAATTCGGTATCAACATAGGAATACAGAATCTGATATGTAAGTCTCTGGTCGGCAGTCAGCTTCCGGGGGTTAAAGCTTTCCAGCTTTTTCTTTACCTCCTGAAGGTCCGTTGTACCCTGCTTCATCTTATCCAGAGAGAAATCTCCAAGAGTCAAAGGAACCGTATTAATTCCTCTGGAAGCGGGATCGGCAATACTGAAATGAAAACTGATGCCGGAATCGCTGATTTCATCCCGGAATAAGTCAGCAGTAAACTGATCGAATGCTTTCTGCATGGATAAATCCTGGGCATGGTATTTTTCATATTGGGCATCGGAAGGCGTTCCCGTCTGTCTTGGAGGTGGTGTACAGGCGCAAAACAGAGAGACCGCCAAGACAATGGAAAGGATACGGCGTCCCTGCCTGATAATCATGTTTTTCATATTAAGATCCTCCACAATTCACTAATATTATTTATATGTTTATAAGAAAAAAGTAATGACAAAAGGTCAGATCCTGAAACTTACCTGCTTGACAAACGGGAATGAAACTATTACACTAGGGTTACTGACAATTGATTCATTTGAGAATGCTGAGAAAAGAAGAGTAAGAAACCCGCCTCATGTACAGAGAATTCCGGTAGCTGAAAAGGAAGCCTGAGCGTATTTCCCAACATGGCCTTGGAGCAGCGAAGTTGAATTGGCTTTGTAAGCCTTTAAATTTCGACGGTCACACCCGTTATCGTGTCAGACTGTTATTATATACCAAAAGCGCCATTCTGGAAAGCTTTTGATTAGAACGCAGCCGGTGAGGTCTGTGTCGTAAGGCATGGATAAATTAAAGTGGTATCACGGGATAGTGCCCCGTCTTTAAATTTCCTATGTGGATTTTTTAAGACGGGTTTTTCTTTGTTGGGAAATGATTCACCCTGCATCTCATTATATTTCTGGAGGAAAAGATTATGTGTAAAGATTTGAACAAAAAGCCATATTATATCACCACAGCCATTGCATACGCATCCGGTAAGCCTCACATCGGCAACACCTATGAGGCTGTTTTAGCTGATGCCATAGCAAGGTTTAAAAGAGAAGAAGGATACGATGTATTTTTCCAGACAGGAACGGATGAACACGGACAAAAGATTGAGGAGAAAGCTGCGGCAGCAGGCATAACTCCCAAGGAATTCGTGGATCAGGCGGCTGGTCAGATTAAAACGATCTGGGACCTGATGAATACCTCCTATGACAAGTTCATTCGTACTACTGATCCGGATCATGAAGCACAGGTTCAGAAAATCTTCAAAAAACTTTACGATCAGGGTGATATCTATAAAGGATATTATGAAGGTTTATACTGCACTCCATGTGAATCTTTCTTTACTGAGTCCCAGCTGGTAGACGGAAAATGTCCGGATTGCGGACGTGAAGTAAAACCGGCAAAGGAAGAGGCTTATTTCTTCCGTATGAGCAAGTATGCAGATCGTTTGATTCAGCATATTAATGAAAATCCTGATTTTATTCAGCCGGTATCAAGAAAGAATGAGATGATGAACAACTTCCTTCTCCCGGGACTTCAGGATTTATGCGTGTCCAGAACCACATTTACATGGGGAATCCCGGTAACATTTGATCCAAGACATGTTACTTATGTATGGCTGGATGCATTGACAAATTATATTACTGGAGTTGGATATGACTGCGATGGAAATAACAGTGATCAGTTTTCAAAACTCTGGCCTGCAGATCTTCATCTGATTGGTAAGGATATAATTCGCTTCCATACTATTTACTGGCCGATTTTCTTAATGGCACTGAATGTACCCCTTCCAAAACAGGTATTTGGTCATCCATGGCTGTTGCAGGGCGATGGAAAGATGAGTAAATCAAAGGGTAACGTTCTTTATGCAGATACACTGGTAGATTTCTTTGGAGTGGATGCAGTTCGTTATTTCGTTCTTCATGAAATGCCTTTCGATAATGACGGAATCATTTCCTGGGAGCTGATGGTAGAGCGCATGAATTCTGATCTTGCCAATATTCTGGGCAACCTTGTAAACCGTACCATTTCCATGTCCAATAAGTATTTCGAAGGTGTGGTAAGAGATGGCGGTATCACAGATGAGTTTGATGAGGATTTAAAAGCAGTTGTGCTTGAAGAGGTGAAAAAGGTCAGCGAGAAGATGGAAAAACTCCGTGTTGCAGATGCAATTACTTCTATCTTTAACATTTTCAGAAGAAGCAATAAATATATTGATGAAACAGCGCCATGGACTCTTGCAAAGGATGAGGCTTCAAAAGCCCGTCTGGAAACCGTCCTTTATAACCTGACAGAAGCTATTACCATCGGAGCATCTCTTTTGGCTTCTTTTATGCCGGAAACCTCTGTTAAAATTCTTTCTCAGCTTAATACAACAAAAAGAGAGCTGTCCCAGATGAATGAATTCGGTTTATACCTATCTGGCAATAAAGTGACCGACAAGCCTGAGATTTTATTTGCCCGCATGGATATCAAAGAAGTGATGGAGAAAGTGGAAGCTATGCATACAGCCACAGAAGGCACCACACAGGAGAAAGAATCCCAGGAAGATGACGGAATTGATATAGAGGCAAAAGCTGAAATCGAATATGAGGATTTTGCAAAGCTGCAGTTCCAGGTGGGTGAGATCATTGCCTGCGAAGCAGTTGCAAAATCGAAAAAACTCTTATGTTCCAAAGTTAAAATAGGAAGTCAGGTAAAACAGATTGTCAGCGGCATTAAGGCCCATTACTCGCCAGAAGAAATGGTTGGTAAAAAGGTTATGGTTGTGGTAAACTTAAAACCAGCGAAGCTGGCTGGTGTTTTATCCGAAGGCATGCTTTTATGTGCGGAAGATGCACAGGGCAATTTATCTCTTATGGTTCCGGAAAAGGCAATGCCATCGGGAGCGGAGATCTGCTAATAAAAAGCTGTTTTAAGAACAGAAAAAGATGATAATGAGGCCGGATTTTTATAATCCGGTCTTATCGTTTAAGAGGAGGACTTGATGACAGAATCCACTGCATTCCATAAGAAAGGAATTTCAGGAAATACCTTAAAGATCATCGCGGTCATAACCATGCTGATTGATCATATTGGTGCGGTTGTAATTGAAAACGGGATATTAAAGTATCAGGATCCTTTACTGATGCAGACAATCCTGGCTACGCCAGAAGGCGTAAAGTGGAGCACCATTGATTTTGTTCTCCGAACCATTGGAAGAATATCCTTTCCGATTTTCTGCTTTTTGCTGGTAGAGGGTTTTCTTCATACCAAAGATGTTAGAAAATACGGAATCAGGCTTTTGGCATTTGCTTTGATTTCAGAAATACCGTTTGACCTTGCAGTTTTTAACAGCTGGTTTCACCCCGGGTATCAGAATGTATTTTTCACTCTTTTTATCGGTCTGTGGGTGCTTGAGTGGTACCAGAAGGCCATGGGTGATCCCCTTCGGCAGTTTCTGGCAATAGGAGTGGGATGTGGGGTATCCATACTGCTGAAATCAGATTACAACTTAGATGGAATTGTACTGATACTGATCATATATATATTTCGAAATAATAAAAAACTTCAGACTATATTTGCAGGAATTATGGCTGCATTAATCAGCGCAAGCTGTTTTGGAGCGGGAATATTTGCTCTATTGCCAATACACTTGTATAACGGGAAAAAGGGTGAGAGGAATTTAAAATATTTATTTTACGGGTTTTATCCTATTCATTTAATCCTGCTTTATATAGTTCGGTTATTGATTACAGGCTGACAAACGTTTTAAAGGAGATATCTATGATTTTTGATACACACGCCCATTACGATGATGAAGCATTTAATGAAGACAGAGAAGAGCTGCTTGTAAGTCTGCAGTCTCATGGCATAGAAGCAGTTACCAATGTTGGAGCCAGCATAAAGACATCAGAGAATACCATTAAACTCACAGAAAAGTATTCTTATATATATGGGGCAATCGGTGTTCACCCCAATGAGACTGGTGAGTTAAATGATGAGAAATTAAACTGGCTGAAAGAGAATTCCAGCCGTAGCAAAATAGTGGCCATTGGAGAAATAGGCCTTGATTATTATTGGGAAGAACCGGATCATGAAATACAGAAGACCTGGTTTGTGCGGCAGCTGAATCTGGCTAAGGCTGTAAAGCTTCCGGTTATTATTCACAGCCGTGATGCGGCAAAAGATACCCTTGATATTATGAAGGCGGAGCATTCCCAAGATGTGGGCGGTGTGATTCACTGTTTTTCCTATGGAAAAGAGATGGCCAAGGAATATCTGAATATGGGCTTTTATTTGGGAATTGGCGGTGTGCTGACCTTTAAAAATGCCAGAAAGCTGAAAGAAGTAGTGGAATATATGCCTTTGGATCAGCTGGTACTTGAGACAGATTGCCCATACCTGGCTCCTGTTCCCAATCGGGGAAAGCGCAATTCTTCCCTGAATCTTTCTTATGTTATTGATGAGATCAGCGCCATAAAGGGAATTTCCAGGGATGAGGTTGTAGAAGTCACCAATCGGAATGCAAAAAAGCTGTATCGTCTGTAGAAATACAGATTCAGCTATATCTGGCGGGTATCCGGGCTTCGGACCCGTCTTATATTTATTGACTTTTTGTTTATAATAAGATACCATTGACTAATAAAAAACGATAGGAAAATGTGTATGCAAAATAAATTAGGCAACCCTCAAAATACAATTCAGATCATCCAAAAATATGAGTTCGCATTTCAAAAGAAGTTCGGACAGAATTTTTTAATTGATACACACGTACTTGATAAAATCATTCTGGCGGCAGGTGTAACCAAGGATGACTGCGTTTTGGAGATCGGTCCTGGGATCGGTACGATGACTCAGTATCTGGCAGAAGCAGCAGGCCATGTGGTCGCAGTAGAGATTGATTCAAACTTAATCCCAATTCTAAAGGAAACGCTGGCTGATTACGATAATGTGACTGTAATCCATGCAGATATTTTAAAGACTGATATTAATGAGCTGACTCAGAAATTTAATGGTGGACGTCCCATAAAGGTAGTGGCAAATCTGCCCTATTATATTACCACACCCATTATTATGGGACTTTTTGAAGGTCAGGTACCCATTGATAACATTACAGTCATGGTGCAGAAGGAAGTGGCAGACCGTATGCAGGTAGGGCCAGGTTCCAAGGATTACGGTGCCCTCTCACTTGCTGTTCAATATTATGCAGAGCCGTATATTGTGGCCAATGTACCCCCCAACTGCTTTATGCCCCGTCCCAACGTGGGATCAGCTGTGATCCGCCTGACCCGGCATAAAAATTCCCCTGTCAATGCACAGGATCCGGGACTGATGTTTCGCCTGATCCGGGCATCCTTTAACCAGAGAAGAAAAACACTTCAAAATGGTTTGAATAACTCTCCTGAGGTTCCTTACACCAAAGAACAGATTATATCGGCAATTGAAAGTCTGGGTCTTTCCCCGTCTGTGAGAGGAGAAGCGCTGAATTTAGAGCAGTTTGCGGCACTTGCCAATTATTTTACAAACATAAAGGAATAGTATAACAGGAGGGCCTATGTCGGATTCGCTTATTACGAAACGTGCAATTGCAGAAGCATTGAAGCAGGTGTGCAAAGAGAAACCATTTGATAAGATATCTATATCAGATATTACGGCAGTATGTGGTCTGAACCGACAGACCTTTTATTATCACTATCAGGATAAGTATGAACTATTAAGCTGGATTTATTATAATGAAAATTTTGCTGCAATTGCAGATGATATCAGTCTTGAAAACTGGAATGAGAAAATTCATGAGCTTTTGAGTAATATGAAACAGGAAAAAAACTTTTACGTAAATACCATAAAAGAGCAGGAACATACCTTTGAGAGTTATTTGTATGAGATGACAAAAGCATTATTTTCAGAGGCGATTGAGTTACTTGATGAAAAGGGAAAACTGACCTTTGAAGAACGGGATTTTGATGCCGGATTTTATGCTTATGGTTTGTGCGGAGTAATCATGGACTGGGTAAAAGAAGGAATGAAGATGGAGCCGAAAGAAGTATCAAAACGGTTAAAAAGCCTCGCCAGGGCTACGGAGCGGATCGGATTTATTCGCAGCCAGGCGGAGCTTTAAACCAGTTTCTGAATTATCAGATTCAGGCAATCGTCTCTGGAACAATTTTTTATCATTATGAGCAGTTCCTCGTAAGTAAAAAGTTCACTGGAGGCGGGGCTGAACTTTTGTAACAGTTCCCTTAAATTACGGGCAGTCCGTTCCGGTGCTTTCTGACCATTTTTAAGTTGATGAAAAAGTGCTGTTTTTAAAACGCTTTCCCGTATATGGTTGTGTAACGATCCCGACATGGATAGTCCTCCTTATTCATTATTTTCATTTTAAAAGAATATATAAAAAATTACGATAGACAATATAGAAAAATTGTCTGGTTTTTCGACACCATTTTGCGGGTGTCGTTTTTTTATACAGGAATAAAAGCATGTATGGTGACGGGAAAAATGTTGTATGATAATATAAGCTTATCAATTGATTTTAAAAGAGATTGGAGTGTGGCTTATGTTAAAAAAAATGGAGAAAAGTAACATGATGAAATTGCTGGCACTGGGGGCGGCGGCTACGGCAGCGGGTGTGGGTGCCAAGACACTGTATGAACGTACCGGGAAAGCAAAAAAGGCAAAGCGAATGGATTCCAAAAACAATTCCGTTCCGCCAGAGGGAAAGGCTTATTTTGTAGGAGGCGGTCTTGGCAGCCTTGCGGGAGCAGCCTATCTTATCAGAGACTGCAAGATGCCCGGTAATCAGATTACCATCTTTGAGGGGATGCCCATTTTTGGTGGAAGCAATGACGGTATCGGTACTCCTGAAAAGGGATTTGTTTGCAGGGGAGGGCGCATGCTCAATGAAGAGACCTATGAAAACTTCTGGGAGCTGTTTCGGTCCATTCCCTCTTTAAGTAAACCGGGAAGAAGTGTAACAGAAGAAATTTTGGATTTTGATCATGCGCATCCTACCTCAGCCAAAGCAAGACTCATTGACAAAGATGGAACCATCCTTGATGTAAAAAGCATGGGATTTAATCAGAAAGAACGTATGGCTTTACTAAAATTGATGAATACACCGGAAGAAAAGCTTGATGATATGACCATTGAAGAGTGGTTTGCAGATACGCCCCACTTTTTTACCACCAACTTCTGGTACATGTGGCAGACTACCTTTGCGTTCCAAAAATGGAGCAGCCTATTTGAATTCCGCCGTTATATGCGCAGGATGATATTGGAATTCGCCCGTATTAATACATTGGAAGGCGTTACAAGGACTCCTCTCAATCAATATGACAGTGTTATACGCCCGCTTGAAACATATTTAAGAAAAGAAGGGGTTATTTTTGCAGAGAACTGTACGGTAACCGACATTGACTTTGCAGAAGGAGATGAGATTACCGCTAAAGTTCTTCATCTGACTGATCATGGGGTTACCCGTATGTTAGAACTGGAGGCTGACGATATCTGCATTATGACCAATGCATGTATGACAGACAGTGCTACATTAGGAGATCTTCATACACCGGCCCCAACGCCTGTTTTACGGCCCATATCCGGGGAATTGTGGAGTAAAGTGGCAGTGAAAAAGCAGGGACTTGGAAATCCATATCCATTTTTTGGAGATGCCAGTGAAACCAACTGGCTGAGCTTTACCGTAACCAGCAAAGGAAACAAGCTCTTAAAGCTTATTGAGGATTATTCCGGCAACGTTCCGGGAAGCGGAGCTTTAATGACCTTTAAGGATTCTAACTGGTTAATGAGTATTGTTGTTGCAGCGCAGCCTCACTTTCCTAATCAGCCCATGGATCAGACCATATTCTGGGGATATGGCTTATACACCGATAAAATAGGAGATTATATCAAGAAACCAATGAAAGACTGTACAGGAGAGGAACTTCTTACAGAACTTCTCTGCCACCTTCATATGGAAAACCACAAGGATGAGATAATGGCAGATGTGGTAAATGTAATCCCATGCATGATGCCTTATGTAGATGCCCAGTTCCAGCCACGTAAAATGGTTGACCGTCCGGAGGTGGTTCCAGCCGGCTCTACCAACTTTGCAATGATCAGTCAGTTTGTTGAGATTCCGGATGATATGGTATTTACGGAAGAGTACTCAGTTCGTGCTGCAAGAATAGCAGTTTACACACTGATGGGAATTAATAAAAAGATTTGTCCGGTTACTCTCTATGTGAAAGATCCTAAGGTATTAGTTAAGGCAGTGCAGACCTCCTATCGTTAAAGAACCAAAATGTCTTTGTGAGCCAGACGAAAGATGAATATCAATCGTCTGGCTCTTTGATGCTTTATCACGTTATAACCTTAATACACAAGAGTTTAATGCAAAAAGCTCATTGCATGATTGTCCCTTTTGTGGTATGCTATTACTCGTGCTGTCCTTGAAGGACGGACGAATGAACGTAAATACGGAGGGAAGTATTATGAAGAAAACAGCAATCGTATTAGCCGCTGTTCTTGTCTCTGGCCTCGTTTTAAGTGCATGCGGAGGTAGTACCGGAAAGACCGGCACAACACAAAGCAGCACCGAGAAGACAGAAGCAGCAGCCAACACCTCAACAGGGGGGCTTGACCTGGCAGTACAGATCGGATCTGATCCGGAAACCATTGATCCGGCTCTTAGTACAGCAATTGATGCATCTAACATCATTATGCATGCCTTTGAGACTCTTATGACATTTGATGAGAACAACAACATCGTTCCTGGTCAGGCAGAATCCTATGATGTCAGTGATGACGGACTTACTTATACCTTCCATTTAAGAGACGGTTTAAAATGGAGCGATGGTTCCGATTTTACAGCAGAGGACTTTGTATATTCCTGGAAACGTATGGCTGATCCTGCTACAGCAGCACCATATGCAGCAGATATGCTTTCCGTTGTCAAAGGTTATGATGAAGCAGCAGCAGGCAATGTTGATGCACTGGCAGTATCTGCGCCTGATGCAAAAACTTTCGTAGTTGAGCTTTCAGGTCCTTGTGTATACTTTGACAAGATTGTGACTCATGCAAGCATGGCACCTGTGAAAAAAGATGTAGTGGAAGCAAAAGGCGACCAGTGGTCCCTGACTCCGGATTCCTATATTTCAAATGGTCCGTTAAAGATGATCGAATGGGTACCAGGTTCTCACATCACATTTGCTAAGAATGAAAATTACTGGAATGCCGATAAGGTGACTTTAAATACTTTAAAGTTCGTTCTTATGGAAGATGCTAATGCTGCATACAGTGCATACCGGACAGGTGAAGTTCAGATGATTCGTGATGTTCCGACTGAGGAGATTCCAGGCCTTAGAGATTCCGCTGAATTTCATTTAGAACCACGTATGGCAACATCCTATACCATTTTTAATACCCAGAAAGAACCGTTTACAGATGCGAAAGTACGTCGTGCATTAAGCCTTGCAATTGACCGCGGCTATATTGCCGATACCCTTATGATGGGAACAGCACTTCCTGCAGCCAATTTCGTAGGACCTGGTATCTCCGATGAAAAAGAAGGTTCTTCCTTTGAAGAGGTAAGCCGTACAAATAACGGTGGTGACTATTTCAGCGTAGATAATTATGCAGCTGATCTTGAAAAAGCAAAAGCGCTGCTGACTGAAGCTGGATATCCTAACGGGGAAGGATTCCCTGCTATTGAATATATGACCAACGATGCCGGTTACAACAAGGCAGTTGCTGAATACTTACAGAGTGCCTGGAGCGAGCTTGGTATCAGAATGGATATTAAGATTGTTGAATGGTCTACCTTCACACCTACCCGCCGTGCCGGTGATTTCCAGATCTGCCGCGGAGGCTGGGTTTATGATTACGATGATCCTTCCAACATGCTGAATCTGTTTTCAACTGAGAGCGGAAACAATGATGGAAAATATTCCAATGCGGAAGTAGATAAACTCCTGACTGAGGCAAGAAACACTGCTGATAAAACGGAGCATTTTGATAAGCTTCATAAGGCAGAAAAAATCATGATGGAAGATGCTGCAGTATCTCCTCTTGTATATTCCAGTGATTATTATCTGCAGAAACCTGAAATTAAAGGAACATGGCATTCTCCATACGGCTACTGGTTCTTTATGTACGCTACAAAATAATGGAATAATAGAAAAACCTGCTGTCATTGGTTATACCGCCTGACAGCAGGTTTTTTAATTATTCAATGGTATCATCATAAGAAGCGCGGACACCGCCGATGTATTTTGGTCTGGTACGGGCTGCAACCACATGGGCAGAGCCAATATACTGGGTTTTTATGCGAATGGGAACCGCTACAGCTTTTAAATGCATTCCGATCAGTGTATCTCCAATATCAATTCCAGCATGAGCTTTAATCGATTCTACTGCAACCGGATGTTCAAGACCATGGTAGGCTGCAAGTGAGAAGGAGCCGCCGGCCTTAAGCTGCGGCACCACATTGACCGGTTCATAATGATAGAACTCCGCTGCTTCCCTTTCTAATATGAGTGCCCTGTTTAAATGCTCACAGCACTGGGCAGCCACATAAATCCCCTGTTTATGAAAGACTTCATAAATAGCCGAAAATACTGCCTGGCCGATCTCTGCACTGGAATGAGAGCCGATTCTGTGATCGGATATCTCACTGGAAGAGCAGCCGATCACTACCAGGTCCTTCTCCTTTAAATGAGATGCGTCCAAAACTTCTTTTGCGGCTTTTCCTGCCTGCTTTTTGATTTCATCTAACATAATCCGGCACCTTCCTTCCTGTACAGTCTGTCTGTTTGATTATAAGGCTGCACGAATGGCTTCAGCCATTTTCTCATACTCATCATCGGTTAAATATACCTTATCCGGATTCATGGTAAATGTGCCTCCCCACTCATCTCCCCCATTGTATTTGGGAACGATATGCATGTGAAGATGACAGCCTGTATCTCCGTAAGCGCCATAATTTACTTTATCCGGATTAAAAACCTTGTGAATGGCTTTGGATACTTTGGAAACTTCAGCAAAAAATGCATTTCTCTCTTCATCGCTAATATCAATCATCTCGCCCACATGATCCTTATATGCAAGGATGACTCTGCCTTTCTTGCTCTGTTCTTTAAATAAATATAAAAAGCCTGTTTCCATTTCACAGACAGGATAACCAAATTTAGCAACCAAGTCTCCTTTCATACAATATGCGCAATTTGTGTCTTTCATAATCATGTACCTTCTTTCCAGTAGTTTGTTTTAGATTTCTGAACTTATTTTATCAAAATACAGACGGAATGAAAAGAGAGCACAGCAATTATTTTATGTCACAGCACAAAAAAACAGCTTCCTGCCAGAATTTTGGTAAGAAGCTGTTTGATGATTATTCTTATTTGAATCAGGATCTGCTTTTTAAGTGAGTTGCAACTTTGACATCTTCTTTTTTGATATGGTTGATCAGCCAACCTGCAATTGCACTGTTTACTTCGCCAACCAGTGCAATGGTAGGACCTTCCTTATCAAGCTTCTGGCAGATTCCTGCAACTACCTTCTTAAACTCTTCATGGTAGCGCTTGTGATTAGCATAATCGGGATACTGGCTCTGAAGCTGGAGCTTTTCCTCGTCTCCAAAATGCTTGGCAGTATAATCCTGTAAAAACTTAGTAGTATTGGCCAGCTCTGCACGGCCCTTACCGGTAGAGCAGGCAGTCAGTAAATTATTGATCGCATCAATCAGCTGACGGTGTTCTGAATCGATTAACTGGTTTCCGGTCTCCAGATCCTTTGTAAATGCGTATGCCATATGTACACCTCTTTCGTTATAAATAATGTAAGTATATTCTACACTAAACCTACGAAAAAACCAACTGTTAATTTTCTCGCCAGCTCAGATATAAATTAGCCACTACATCTTCAATGGGTGCCTTTTTAATTTCCATATCAAGGATCTGAGGGAAATCAGAAAGTAACCCCATAACCTTATGGATTCCTAATACATTCCGGTCAAATTCGTATTCGTGAACTCCGCTTTCTGATTTTAAAAGCCGCATACCCGGAATGGAAAGCGGTATCTCTTCTTTTGCCGTAGTAAGGACAATCCGGTAAAAGCCTCCCATCACATTTCGAAGTTCATCAAAGTCTCCGTCAAATGCAATTTTCCCCTTGTTAATAAGAATGATTCTCTGGGCCATTTCCTCCAGATCATCCATATCGTGGCTGGTTACCACCACCGTTGTTTTACTCTCAAGGTTAATCTTCTTTAAAAACCGTATCATTTGCTGCTTGGCAAGTACATCAAGACCAAGTGTGGGCTCATCTAGAAAAATCAGTTCCGGACTGTGAAGCAGAAGCATGGCGATATCCGCCCTCATTCTCTGCCCAAGACTCAGCTCCCTTGTAAAGGTTTTTAGAATATCGGAAAGATCCAAAAGTTCTGTAACCATCTCCAGATTCTTTTTGTAAACGGAATCCGGAATGTTCCACACCTCCTTTTTCCATTGGAAGCTGGATATCACCGGATGGTCCCACCATAATTCGGTGCGCTGGCCAAACAGGACTCCAATTTGGCCCATGAGTTTGATCCGGTCTTTGGCGGGATTTAATCCCAGTACGGATACCGGTCCTTCTGTTGGCATAAGAATGCCGGATAGTATTTTTATTGTAGTGCTTTTACCGGCACCATTAGCACCTGCATAAGCAACAAATTCCCCCTTCTTTATCTGAAACGATACGTGATCAAGAGCTGTTATTACCCGCTTTTTCGGGTGAAGAAGGTTTTTAATGATGTCGCGGGTGCTGCCGCTTCGCTGCCACTGGCAGTATTCTTTTGTTATATTATCGATGGCCAAAGCCGGAGTATCTTGGAGAACCATAGGTTTCATAGTATTTCATTCCTTTCTTAAATAAGATAATTGCTATAAATG
>Ga0316613_10001649_pt1 | contig 15121 bp, 19 predicted proteins | sample OWC_soil_day10_C_2_FD_207647 | JGI IMG/M metagenome (GOLD analysis project Ga0316613, IMG submission 207647) | Wetland soil microbial communities from Old Woman Creek delta, Ohio, United States - OWC_soil_day10_CT_b | ecosystem: Environmental > Terrestrial > Soil > Wetlands | place: USA: Ohio...
TCGCATTGGTGCATATATTGCCCCTATTGGCTTACACAAAGGAAGGGTGGCAAGGGCTTGGACTATAAAGGAGAGCCTCACCCACCCCACCCCTTTGAGTTCCAGAATGTTCCAGAAATGGCGCGAGTGGAGCACACTGTAATATTATAAAATTACTAAGCGTGAAGCATTTTCAAATAGATTCCATCCACCCTATACCCACCCCCGGTCAATCTCAATATAACGGTTACTGAAAAATAGAGTTGTGCTGCAAAAAAATATTATAAAATTGCAATGCGTGAAAGGATTTTTTAACAGTACAATACTTAGTAATTTGCAGATGATATTAAATGATAAATATGCTCATTTTACACGGTAATGGTAAAAAGTCAGTGTTTACAAGGCTTAGCGGATTTGGTGATGGGACATGAACGTCCCGAAAAAGTTAAAAAAACGGACGTTAGCGTCCCGGAATAAGAGAGTGATTTAATGTATAAAAGAGTACAATTTATTGATAAAAATGGGCAGGTACTTACAGACAGCACTACTTCAATTAATGATTCGTTGACTGACGAAGGGTATAGATTCCCAGCACATAAAGCAGGGGCGAGAATGTTTGCTAATATACAATTCCCTGCAAATATGTCAGATAACGATATTGGTAAAATGACTAAGCTATCGAAATTTATGATCGGTGATACTAACGCACTTGGTTATAGAAGTGGAAGAAACATTTATCCATATTCAGAAATAAAAATCTGCGAAATGGTTGGCATAAGATCAGTTAAACGAGGGAGACAGTTTTTACAACGAATGCTTGAATTTAGAATGATGAAAAAGAAGATTTTGCAGGACGGATGCGTATATTACGTTATCAATCCTGCTTATTTTATGTCCTCTGGTAAGCGGTTGACGTGCTCGTTGTTCCTTGAATTTCAGCAAGAATTAGAACCGTTACTGCCCAACCATGTATTAACGTGGTTTCTAAAACAAGCTAAAACAATAGAATTTTAATAAAAATGGAGAGTGACAAAATATGATTAAACAAATAGCACACGTCATAACGACAATCAACGAGGCCACAAAATTTTATGAAATAGTTAGGAACGATATTGAGATATTGCAAAATGAAGGATTAGTAGTTGAAATTCAATATCAACAATCAGATGAAAAGTTATCAGCCTTATTGCTTGGGATAGAACCAGAAACAAGAAATTATAGTGTCAATGCAATTGATGCAAATAAAGTTAAAGAAGTCCTCCATAATACAAATATTTAGAATATATTTACAATCAATCTAAAATAAGGAAGTGACTAAATGAGTTGGCATGATAAGGTAGATGAAAAGTATTCAATATACGGCAGAAAGTGGAAAATTATAGCGACTGAATTGAGCAAAGAGTTTAATTGCCAGATTGATGCTGATAATGTTAGATCGTATTGGCGATATAATCACAAGGAAAAGCAAACGAAACCTGTTGAGAAAGATGTTGACTTGTTGAAAATATTAGATAAGCCGCATACGCTGGCTGAGTTGGTTGATAAGACTAAACTTAGCCAGCGTATTATTTTAGCCCAAATAGAAGATTACAAAGAAGCTGGATACAACATAACCGTTGTAAATGATACATATTGCCTGGCTAAGCATGTTGTGCCGCACGAAAATATTCATACTGTAGATTGGAAAGGCAATAGGATAATCAAATTTGGTGTTGTTTCGGATACTCATTTAGGCAGCAAATGGCAACAACTAACATTCTTAAAAGATTTATATAAGACCTTTAAACAAGAAAGTGTTGAAAAGGTTTTTCATGTAGGCGATTTGACAGATGGTTTTTATAAAAACAGACAAAATCACATATACGAATTGATTGACGGTTTGGCAGGGGCTACAGCGCAAGCCAATTATGTGGTTAATAATTATCCTGATGATGTAGAAACATGGTATATACTAGGCAATCATGATGAAACTCATATAACTAACGGCGGTTTTGATATTAGCGAAATAATATCGCTTAAAAGGCCAGATATGAAATTCCTTGGCTATTCCAATGCAACGGTTAATATCGCGCCTAATACCACTGTAGAGTTATGGCATGGAAAAGATGGTAGCAGCTACGCGAATTCTTACGCCTTGCAAAAATACTGTGATGCTATGATGTCAGGCCAAAAACCTTCTATATTGTTATCAGGTCATCGCCATAAGTCATTCCAAATGTTTTACCGTAATGTATTTTGTTTCGAAAGCGGAACAACACAGTCATTGACCCCGTTTATGCGAGATAAGAAACTGGCGGCCTATGTAGGCGGTTGGATTATTGAAGTTAGAGTAGACGAAGAAGGAAGTATTAAAGGCTGTAAAGGCGAGTTTTTACCGTTATACGTTATGCGAAAGGATGATTATTGATGAATTATATTAGGACAGAATGCCCAAATTGTGGTACGAATGTAGTATCTTTGTCTATTCCTTTGGAATATGGCTCTACATATAGATGCGAGTGGTGCAAAAGAGAATTTACAATATACGAAAACGGCAAATGCAAAATATTATCAATAGAGGGCAAAAATCAACCAATGGAAACCGCTACGTTGATTAGAAATAAGCCGCTAGAATTTACGGAAACAACAGAGTGGAAGAAACACGACAACATCGTTACAGGCGTAAAGGGCGGTAAACAGTCGAAGATCACTACAGCCTTTAGCCTGATGCCGCATAGGGCACTATTAGAGGTTGGACATGTTATGGCACAAGGGGCAGAGAGGTATGAAAAAGATAATTGGCGTAAGCTGACACCCGATGAAATATACGATCACCTGATGGAACACTTGATAAACTGGCATTTGACTGGTGACAAAGAAGAATTGGCGCATGGCATGGCAAGGGCAATGATGCTATGGGAGGTTGCGGAAGATGCCGCAGAATAGCGATATTGCCAAGTTAGCTATAATACAGAGGGAGTTAAATATTAGACAGGCTAGGGAGTCGTTCTGGGCGTTCTGCTGTATGCTGGCCCCAGAGTTTTATACTCCCGAAAGGTGGCATTTGTGGTTAATTTGTGAAGTGTTACAGGCATTGTATGAGCGGAGATTGACAAAATTATTATTTTGGGATTTATGTCATAGCAATAATGTTCCTGTGTGGTATTCAGAAACCGTAGATTGGGAAAGACTTCTTGACGGTATGATTTATACTAGGCTGATGCAAAACATAAGCCCGCGATTTGGCAAAAGCAGGACTCTTACAAATTTTTGTGATTGGATATTAGGAAAAAGCAATAAAAATAAGATTATTACAGTGTCATACAATACTGATTTAGCAAGCGACATGAGCCGGTATGTTCGAGATTGTATTATGATGAAAAAGAACACGCCGCAGGAAATTGTTTACGCTGATATATTTCCTAATACCAGAATAGCAAAAGGTAATAGTAGCTTTATGAAATGGAGTTTAGAAAACTCCTATTTTAATTACCTTGGCGCAGGGCTGGAAGGAACGATCACAGGAAAGGGCGGGAACTGCACAATAATAGATGACCCAATTAAGAACGCTGTCGAAAGTTACAATGATCGAGTGTTGCAAGGGATATGGGATTGGTACACAGGAACATTTTTATCACGTTCTGAAAAAGAAGGTGACGGTTCTATTGATATTATTAATCATACCCGTTGGAATACTTTAGATTTATGTGGTCGTGTCATGGATAGCAAGATGGGACATAAATGGTTAAAACTTTCTATTCCTGTGGAGTACAATGGAGAATTAACCTGCCCGTCTATTCTTCCTAGAGAAGATTTTGAGGACTTAAGAGACAATATGGACACTAATATTTTTAGGGCAAATTATTATCAAGAGCCTATAGATGTTAAAGGCCGATTGTTCGAAACTATAAAAACATATGAATCACTACCCGAAAATACCGAACGCATTATTGGATATTGCGATACGGCAGATGAAGGTAGTGATTTTTTATGTTGCATTGTTGGTGCTGTTAAAGAAGGAGAAGGTTACATTACGGATATTCTTTATACACAGGACAATATGACTGTAACTGAACCTCAAACGGCTGAAATGTTAGTAAGAAGCGATTGCGCTGATTGTCTTATCGAATCCAATAACGGCGGTAAAGGATTTGCAAGAAGTGTCGAAAAAATAATATGGGAGAAGTTCAAAACTCGTAAAGTAAATATAAAATGGCGTCACACTAGTGAAAATAAGATGGCCCGTATTCTGACGGGGGCAACCTTTGTAATGCAACATATTTATTTCCCTGAGAAGTGGGCGAATCGTTGGCCTGATTTTTACACTCATGTTATGGGATTCCAAAAGGCGGGTAAAAATGAGCATGACGATGGCGTGGAAACTCTTGTAGAGTTTGGTAAGCGCATTTCAGGAGATGGAAACTTTGCTGGACTAATCGAATACATGAAACAGTTAAAAGGAAAAACTTCGCATTAAAAACTTTGTAATTACTATGATGATGTGATATTATAAATACATAAAAGTTCACATTAGGAGTGGTTGCAATGAATGCCAAGGGGAATATTGCAGAAGTAAAACCAATTAAGGATATAAAGAAAATTGAGGATATGAAAGAGTTTTTGCTTAGCCGTAATGAACGTGATTACTTAATGTTTGTACTAGGCATTAACAGCGGCTTACGTATTAGCGATTTGCTAAAGCTGACCGTTGAAGACGTTGTTGACGGTATTGTTCGGATTAGAGAGCAGAAAACTGGAAAGGTTAAACAGTTTGCTTTGTCGAACACTTGTATAAAGGCTATAGATCACTATTTAAAAGCTACAGACATTAAATCAGGGACGTTGTTTCCTAGCCGAAAGAATGGAAATAGTCCTATCACTACTAAGTCAGCTTGGTATATTATCAATAAAGCCGCTGAATGGTGCGGAATAGAGGAAAACATAGGCACTCACAGCATGCGGAAGACTTTCGGCTATCATGCCTTCAAACAAGGAGTAGACCCGTACTACATCATGAAATGTCTGAATCACTCTAGTTTGGCAGTAACAAAGCGTTATATTGGCATTGAACAGGATGAATTAGACGAAATGGTCTATTCTAAGATGAATTTATAGGGCGGTGTAAGGCTGTGATAGCGTTTGTAATGTGTATATTCCTGCTGGTAATATTAAATATGATGGGCGTGGGTAATCCTCCCCATAGAGGTGCTAGGAGCGGAGGAATTAGAGCACAACGTCAACTAAGAAGATGGAAAAGAGGTAAATGGATGTGAGTGTTAATTCGAACAATGTAGAAATAAAATATATAACTCCTTCAACATCGCTGTATTGTGAAACAAATAAAATTACACAAGCTAAAAATAGTATTGCTCGGTGGCTTTTTGTGTTTTTATTAATAACCACTCTTTTTAGTATGATGTCATATTATTATCAATCTAAAATTGACAAAGTAAACACTGAAATTAATAACAATAATAAAATTGAAATTTCTCAGATAAAGCAAGACATAGAAATGATAAGACAGAATAAAGTTAGTCCTGTTAAATCTAATATAATTGACAGTAGTGCTCTTGAGGCTGAGCGTAATAAATTAAATTATTGTAATGATTTAATATCTAAGATAAAAATCCTTGCGAGTATATATGTTTGTTTAGGGACTGCATTTACCTTATTTAAACCAGATTCTTCTTTGGTTAATTCGGTGTGCGCACCTGGTGTAGGTGCAATAATTTTAATGGTTATTTATTCTATATTTTTAAATTAAGTTAATAATATTTATTATATTTGATGTGGCTAATAAAGCTATCAAAGCGAATACATAAGAAAAGACTAGGACAAATTGTCTTAGTCTTTTTTAGTGTACACATTTTACCTTTTGACCATTAATATTTGGAGGATGATTACATGAAATATAGCGATAATGAGATTAATAACACTGTTGAAATGATTTTGCGGAAATATTATACATATAGAGCAATGGCACAAATGGATATAGAGGAATTAAGCGAACTATTTGCCAAGTGTACTGCTTCATATGACCCGCAACCGCATGGTACAGATATGGGAAATCAAACTCTAGACCTAGTTGAACGCAGAAATGAGCCCACGATAAATATGAAAAGAGCCCGCGCAATTGAAATCATATTTGAGTCGTTAAAACAAGAGTTAAAAGAATTTTGTAAGCAATATTTCTTTGAACAAAATCGTCGAGCGCAGGTAGAAGTAGAAATGCACATCGAAAAGAACAAGTTTTACACTTTGAAAGGCGAAGTTATTGCTGTTTACCGTGAGTTATTGCCTTGGAAACAATTTGGGGAGCGAAAAGAGGAAATGCAGCCAAAAACAAGGAAAAACGAGGATGAAACAAGGAACAAAATCGCTTAAATGCCTGTTATAATAACATTATAGAAAATTCGCGAGTCGCCAAAGGGCGGCTATTTTTGTTTTCAAAGGGTGTTGTTTAAATGCAGCACCCTTTTTTCATTTCCGCAGGAAGTTGGTGTATTGATGAATGACAAAAAAGTCATTATCGGAATGGTTAAAAGCAAAACTGTGACAGGTATTGTCTCAAACGGTGAGATCGTATTGTTACAGAAGGAATTAGAGCGGTTCAACGGTCAAAAAGTTAAGGTAACTATTGAACCTGTTTGAATTATACATATCTCACAAGAAAGGGGGTAGAAAATGGGAATAGCTGATTTTTTACGCAAAGCAAGCAGACAAGTGGTAAATAGTTATAGTGTGGCTGATAAAGCGAAAGCATTGGCACAGCAACGCGATGGACAAGAATATTCACCAGGACAGCCATTACAGCCACAACATCAAAATAACCCGCCATGGGCTTTTCAATATCAAGTGGGCCGCAATCTTGTTGTCAATCCACGAACAGAAGACCCAAGGCTTACGCCATTTCAAGTGCTTAGAACGCTGGCAGAAACCCATGATATAACAGCTATATGCTGGAAGATGATGGTTGACCAGGTTACCGGCGATGAATGGGACATTGTTCCTGCTGATAAAAACGACAGAGGCAATCATAAGGCGGCGATTGAGGAAGTTAAACATTTCTTCTATAAGCCGGATAAAGTTCACCTGTTTAATGATTGGCTTAAACCGTATCTGACAGATAAGCTACAGATTGATGCAGGGTGCTTGTACAAACGGCGTACAAGGAACGGTAAACTATATTCGCTCGATTATGTGGACGGAACAGGAATTAAGTGCCTTATAGATGATTATGGGCGTGTGCCCCAGCCGCCATATGCTGCATATCAACAAATTGTGTACGGGATGCCATATGGAAGTAGTTCGCCTACTACATTAGGCTTTACAACGGACGACATTATATATAGACCCCGTTACCCTAGAACGTGGACACAGTACGGATTTGCGCCAACAGAGCAAATATTGATGAAAATTAATATCATGATGCGGCGTGATGACTTTCATTTACGGTATTTTACTAAAGGAGCTCTTCCTGATGCCGGACTGTTCCAAGTAGATGCTGAATGGACACCGGAACAAATTCAACAATACCAGGAATTATGGAATGACGTAATGTCTGGTAACATCAATGAACGGTTAGCAATGAGATTCGTTCCGAAAGGCAGTTATACACCTACTAAGGAATTTAAATTTGACAGTTCCGTTGATGAATGGATAGCTAGACTAGTCGCTATTAGTTTCGGTGTTAATCCGCAAGCCTTTATTTCGGCTATGAACAGGGCAACGGCTAATATGCAAGATCAGCAGCAAACGGACATTGGACTTGCGCCGTTAGAAAAGCACTTAGAAGAAGAATTTAGCGATATAATCCAAAATGAGCTAGGTTTCCCACAACTAAAATTCAAATATATTGATGAGAAAAAAGAAGATGCTCAGTTAACAATTACCCGTGATATGCAGTATGTTGACCGTGGTATTCTTACTGTTGATGAAGTAAGGTCGAATCGTGGTCTAGCGCCATTGACCAACTTGCCTGATGGCGTACCGCCTTATATTAAGTTAGGCAATGATGTTGTGCTGCTGACGGAGGAATTTATTAAGGCTAAAAGTGAAGCACAGGTTAAAGCACTTGAACAAGGTGACTACCAAGTAGGTAACATACAGAATATGAACATCAGAACAAAACAAGCTGATGAAAAAGGCGATAAAAAGACCGATTCTAGCGAAGAAAAAGAACAGCCCGATAAAACGGATGCGGAAGAAAAGAAAACAGCGCAGAAGATGATTGCGGACGAATTAAAGCAATTCGAGAAATTTGCGCTAAGAAGACTAAAAAAAAAGACTAAAAGAGACTTCGAAGCCAACATTTTATCCGCTGAATTAGTAAAAATGATGAATGAAAAGTTAAAAACTATGGATTCGCCTAATGAAATAAAAGCGTTTTTCATGGATGTCGGGAATTTTAAGAAAGATGCGTCTGTTAGCTTGGCTGATGGATTTGATGATTTAGAGGAGTACTTGCTTGAACAAGCGGATGATTTGACCGAAGATGTTATAAATCTACCGGATAGCGATGAAAAGAAAGCTTTATTAATGCTTCTTCTGTTTGCAAGATATGACTTTGAAGAAAAATTTAAGCCAATACTTTCCGATATGTTAACGCGATATGCTAAAGCATCGTTTAAACAAGCCGAAGGTGAAATAAAGAATATAGGTGACATTGAATTATCGGACAGTCGCCGGAATGAGTTAATTGACAGCGTTGTTGAAGATAGGCTGTCTTTTCTTTTGCCGGAGTTTGAGCGTGTGACGAAGGAAAAGGTTGGTTCATTGGTTTCCAATGCTCTTGATAAAAAGCAGCTTAAAGATTCCATCGCAGATGCATACGCAACAAGTGATGAACGGGAACAACTTATAAGTAAAACTGAAAATGCAGTGATTGGAAACATAACACGAATTAAGGCGGCAAAAGAAAGTAGCCTTATAGTCGCTGTACTTGTTTCCGATGGTGATGGCTGCACAATATGTTCAACTATAGACGGTCAGATTTGGAGTTTAGAAGAAGCAGAGTCAAATCCAATTCAACACCCGAATTGTATCAGACAATTTACATTTTTAACCGCAGACGAAGCTAAAATAATTGCTGATAAAATTGGTGAAGAGTATAATGTAAGTGAAAAGCCTACTAAATTTTATCAACATAAGCTACCGTCAGATAAACAAAAAGCAAACTACATACTTGATCATGTTGGTAAAAATGGTGCGATAAAAACTAGAAGGTTTTTTAATGAGAGTGGGGATGCGAAATTAGATATACATTTAGCGCATTCTGGCGAGAATACCCATACATTTCCTCATGCTCACGATTGGGAAGATGGTAAGCCTATAAATACTCGCGAACTTACGGATAATGAACGCGATAAGATTAAAGATTTAGTAAGGGAAGAATGAAAATGATCACTACTGATAATTATGATCGTTATGAAACCATCGATGAATTTTTAGATGATATTAATAGAAATTTGGAAATTGAGTTTTCCTGTATGGGTGATGACTATTTCATTTGGCCTGATTATAAAGGCACGCATTATATCATGAAAAACGAAGATGATAAAAATATATTAACTTATGCGTCTGCTGATGCGCTCGTAAATAACTACAAAATTGGGGATAAGAGTTTATGTGAATTATTATCCCAAATTGAAGTTGTCTGTCATTAAAACCTCTTCTAATTAAAAATAAATATAGTACAAAATAAGGCCGCATTTGCGGTCTTTATTTTTGTGTGAAAGGATGACCTTATGAATTTCCAAATACCTATTACAAAAATAGACGAAGTTAAAAAAGAAGTATGGGGCGTTATTTCGGATGAAACACCCGATAAGCAGGGCGAAATAATGGATTATGATTCATCCTTGGAATACTTCAAAGCATGGAGTGGAGAAATCGAAAAGAACACCAACGGGAAAAGTTTTGGAAATTGCCGACTAATGCACCAGCCGAACGCGATTGGAAAAGTTATTGCAATTAATTTCAACGATGCTACAAAATCAATTGAAGCCGGAGTAAAGGTTGTCGATGATTCGGCGTGGCAACTTGTAGAAGAAAATGTCTTGTCGGCCTTTAGTATTGGTGGCAGCTATGCTAAAAGGTGGAGCGACGGAGAGTATATGAGATATACCGCAATTCCGGCAGAAGTTTCTTTAGTGGACAACCCAGCTAACCCATCGGCGACTATTTCAGTAATTAAATCTGATGGGACAACCGAACAGCGCGAGTTTAAACATAAAGAGGCTGAACAGTTGGAAGTAAATAAAGATGTACTAGCTAATATTAAAAAGGCCGTTGCTGAAAATGATTTGGCAAAGGCTTTTTCTTTTGAAGAAATTAGAGATAGAATCGGCTCGGCTATAACCGCAAAAGTACGAACACCTTACAATTATGGCTATGGTTGGGTTGTAGCTACCTTTTCTGATGTTGTAATTGTTCAATGGGATATTGACGGTAATGGAGACTCAAACACAGTTTCAATGCCATATACAATTGATGATTCTGGCGTTGTTACATTAGGAGAACCTACAGAAGTTCACCCTCAATATGTCCCTATTAAAGCTGAAACTAAAAAAGCAATGGAGGGCAATGATTTGGAAAAAGACGAAGAATCCTTAGAATTAGAAAAAACTGAAAAAGATCAGGAGGGCAAGAAAGACCCTGCTGAAAAGGAAGATAAGGCAGAAAAGGCCGACACTCCTCCTGATGATGCTAAAGAAGCCCCTAAAGAAGATGCCAAGGAAGATGAAAAAGCTAACGATAGGCCTAAAGATGATAAAAAGGCTGATAAAGCGGCTGAACCTGATAACTTGGAAAAAGCTGGTGCAAAACATTCTAAAGATCATATTGCTGCACTACAAAAAATGGCACATGACCTAAACACTATGGGCGGTGCTTGCAAGTGCGATAAATGCACTGGAATGTATAAAGGGGATATGGCACTTGCCGCACAGACGGACGGAATGGAGAAAGCTGTTGAAATGAATCAGCAACTATCTAAGGCTATGGAAGGTTTACAGGCTTTGCAGAAGGGATTTGATGCCCTTAAAGCTGATAACGAAGCATTGTCTAAGAAGGTTTCAGATTTAGAGAATCAGCCACTTCCTGGTGGCCCTGTATTAGCAGGCAGTGTTGTAGTTAATAAAAGCCTGGGTGGTGAACAACACCAACCACAAGAATTTGGAGAAATTGAAGCGTGGGACATGATTATAAATAAGGCTCACGACCCACAAGTTGTCCAAAATGCAAGAGTACAAAAAGCACAATTGCTTATGAAGAAAACGCTTACTAACCGCTAAATTTATAGCGGTTTTTTTGTTGCGTAAATTAAATTTTAAAGGAGAGAAAAAATTTACATGGACATGACCCAAGTAACTAAAGAAACTTTGGATTTGATGAAGAAATCTTATCCTGCTGATGGAAATTTGAACAAGGCACTAACTACTGCAACTGACTTCTCAGGCTATAACCTTGAACCTGTTGCCCGTTCGCTAGTACCGTTCGATTCGCCGGAGCGTAATATTATACCCCGTATTATTTCCCCAACTGGCACGATTGCACATTTCAAGACAATTGAAGCTATCAAGATGGCTGGCGGTCTTGGCCGTGTTGAAGGTGATAGAGGTAGTGCAATTAGCTATACCACTAAATCACATGCATTTGAATTTAAGCCTTATGGTGTACAAGACAGCATTACCCGTGAACAGATGGCGGCTAGTCGTGGATTTGAAGCTGACCTATTCGCTAAGCAGCATACTTTCGCATTGCTTAGAATGATGACCGAAGAAGAAAAATTAATTGTTGGTGGTAATATTACCGCATTGGGAACCCCTTCGGCTCCGACTGTTACTGGTGCTACCACTGGCGGTTCAATTGCGGCTAATACTTACTATGTAAAAGTTGCGGCTCTTACCTTAGTTGGGGCACAACAGGGCGTAGTATTCAACAAGCAATATTCTGGCATTACATTGAATGGATTTGCTGTTTATAATTCGTCGGGGACTGTAATTTCTAACGCTACCAACGGTGCTACTGCGGCAAGTTCGGCTACTTCTGTCACCACTACTACTGCGGCAAGTACGATTACTGCCACTGCAACTCCTGTAAGCGGCGCTGTTGCATATGCTTGGTTCGTTGGTACAACTTCCGGCTCTGAAACATTGCAAATGGTAACTTCTTATTCGTCTTGTACTTTGACCAAATATCTGACTGATGGCGATTCTGTTAGCGGGTTTGCCGCTGACGGTTCGGGCGATGCTCAGATATTTGATGGCTATATTCCTCAGATTATTAACGGCGGCGGCTATTTCTATGATGCGGCGGCTTCAACTTTGACTATGGCTAATGCTGGCGTACAAGAATTAGACGATTTGAACGCTGATATTTTCAGTCAGTATAAATTATCCCCGACTCGGTATCTCTGCGGTGTACAGGCTTACCAGGACGTTACTAACGCTGTTGTTAAAACTGGCGGCGCTCCTGTTCTCTATGTTAACAATGACCCTCGAGAAAAAGCGAACATTGTCGGCGGCTATCGTACAACCGATTATGTCAATAAAGCAACTGGTGTGACTGTACCGCTTAAAGTTCATCCTTGGTTACCACCGTCCACTATTATCGCTATTACTGACAATATCCCTTATCCTAACGCTGAAATCCCAAGAGCAATAGAAATTGAAATGGGTTATGACTATCTGGCAGAAGACTATGCGCCTCAGAAGCCAACTCTAGAGTTTGCAATCTCCGCTTATGGTGTACTGAAAATGTATGCTCCACGTTTCTGCGGTGTTATCACTAACTTGAAGCCAGGAGTTGCCTAATATTTGTTAGCAGGGGACTTTAATCAGTCCCCTTTTTCTAATTAATCGAAGGGAGATGAGACAATGGCAGAAGCAAAGGAACAACTCAAAGAAGAATTAGTAGAGTTGGAACACAACATAAAAGATGGCGTGATGGTGATAGGCGAAACCGCATACGAAATAGTTAAAGGCAAAGTCAAGGTTGCGGCTGAGCATGTTGACGAAGCGGTTAAACATATTAAAATGGGTGGCTGATATTATGGCCTATTGCGATTTAGCTAACCTAGCCGAACTTGGCTATACATGGCAAACAAAGGATGAAACTAATATAACATCCATATGTGATACGGCTTCAAAGGCGATAGATGCCTATTGCAAGCAAACTTTTGTCTCAGGCTCTAGCGTTGCAGAAATGCACCAAGCTAGGGTTAGGGATGGTTTAATAAAGATATTTCCCAGAAATTTAACAGTGTCTTCTATTGATTCTATTGTATATAAGGTAATTGGCTCTACATCATCTTACGCATGCGCCGATGCTATATATGTTCCCTATGGTAGTTATATCTTAGCTGATACAACTGCACCGAATGGCACTTATTTAGTGACATTGATATATAGTTATGGTTACGCATCGGGTAGCTATCCAGAAGAGATAACGAAAGCCGCTGTCTTAGCATGCGCGCCGTTGTTGGATGACTATTTTTTATCATTAGATGCTAATGTTAGCATGGTAAAAAGTATCAAACAGGGTAATTTGCATATAGTCCGTGAGGATACAGATAAGATGCCCCAAAATGTTATTGACATACTAAATGGTGGTAATAATGGGCTTGGTTGGGTTAGGGTGCGAGCAGGATGATATTACCATGTAGTGTAAAAGTACAGCGATATGTTGTAAGCGGTCAATCGGCTACAGGGGCAACAACAAGAACATTATCAACTGTAATCGAAAGCCTATTATGTGACTTACAGCCAGAGGGCGGCACCATCATAGTGCCTGCCCAAGGGCAGACAGCTATATATTATAAAAATATGTTTTGTAATCCTGCTGATATTAAGGTGAATGACATTATTACAGATTTAAACACGAATGAAAAATTTAAGGTTATTACAACTAATTCTTATTGGATGGTTAAACATATGGAAATAAGGCTAGAGGGCGGTACGGTGCAATGAGTGATAAATGGCTACACATCATAAGCAACGGCTATAAAGTTCCTAAAATGCGTTTGTGTTTTGTTATTGCCGAAAATAGCGAAGAAAAGGACGATGGTTTAAACAATCCTTGCTATTTAGGGTTAACTAATGCTGAAAAAATAGCGTATGACATATTTAAAAAGCAAGGGATACCTATGACGATAGTTGTTAAGGATTGGTCGTTACGTTTAAGTGAAGAAATACCAGATATGGCTTGGCTGGACGAAGATAGTTATAACGGCAATGTAATTAAAATTATAAAGGACGCTTATGACAGTTAGTATAGAAGGGCTTGACTCTGTGCTTGCTAATATCCAAAATATCATACCAACTGAAACGGCTAAGATTAACGCTAGGCTATCAGCGGCAGGTAGTGTTGTAGAAGCCAATGTCAAGAAACATGCTGAACTAACCGACCATAGCCTCAAGGAACTAGCTGATATGGGACACCCTTACACCACTAGATACCCTGCTAATACGCCACACGCTGACGATATGATACATCAGCAATCAGGCACACTATATGCCAATATAGAAAAACAGGAAGATTTGGGACTAGTCACTTCCAGGGTGGAAATAGGCGTGGATGAAAGCAAAGTGCCATATATTGGTGACTTGATTACAGGCACTTCTAAAATGCGGCCCAGAAACTTTATTGACGGTGCATTTAAAGAATCGCTGGCAGAAGTAATAACCACTATACAAAAATAAACTACAAGAGGTTAAATATGTTGCAAAGTATTTATTTAATTGGCGACAATAATGGCAATTATAAAATTGGTATTTCACATAATCCAAGCCAAAGAAAATCTACATTAAATGCTGGAACATTTGATGAATTAAGGATATATCATCAAAGCGACGCTATTAGTAATGCAAGCAAAATAGAACGCGATATTCATTCTTTCTATAAAAAACATCATATCCGTGGTGAGTGGTTTCATTTTAATGATTGTGAACTTGATAAAGTGATAAATTTCATAGATTTATGTGTCGATGAAAATGGAATTATCAATGAAGAAAGTAACCATTTTGCGGAAGAAGATAAAAAAATATTAGCGTGGATGATAACGGGAGAATGCTTGTCGTTAAAAGAAATAGTCGAAAAAACGCAAGAAATAAAGCAAAATACTGTTTTATTTAAAAAGGAAAATAAACGCCAAGAAGATTTT
>Ga0316613_10001654_pt1 | contig 15076 bp, 9 predicted proteins | sample OWC_soil_day10_C_2_FD_207647 | JGI IMG/M metagenome (GOLD analysis project Ga0316613, IMG submission 207647) | Wetland soil microbial communities from Old Woman Creek delta, Ohio, United States - OWC_soil_day10_CT_b | ecosystem: Environmental > Terrestrial > Soil > Wetlands | place: USA: Ohio...
GAAGGCTACAATTCGTGAAATCAGGCATGGGAAGTGAGGTTGCAACACCCGGCGGCGTTCTGCCTTCGGTGGAGGACACACGTGAACTCTGGTTGACAACGGGGGCTCAACGCCCAAGAAACAGCCGAGGGCCCTGCGAGGGCCCTCGAAAACCTGACGTTCCAAATCAGTGCCGGCCGGCTCCTGAGTTCTGACAGACACCCGGCTCCGCCGGCTATTACTGCTTCAACTTCGGCATATCCTTGGTCAGCCGGTCCAGGATCCCGCCGCTCTTTCGTTTCCGTTCCACCTTCCGCAGCGGTTCGTCACCATGCTGTTTGTTGATCCACACCTGCTGCCCGATGGAAAGCAGGTTGAAGACGAAGTAGTACAGGTTGAGCCCGGACGGGAGGCTGTTGAACATCAGCGTCATCAGGATGGGCATCATCCAGACCATGGTCTTCTGACGGGGGTCGGTCACGGTCATCTTCTGCTGGATGAACATCGTAATGCCCATCGCCAGCGCAAGGCCGCTTATATCCGTTATTCCAAAGAGCGGGATGGCAAACGGCAGCGTCAGAATCGTATCGGGTATCGAGAGGTCCGTGATCCAGCCGACAAAGCTCGCCTGCCGCAGCTCTATCGACGAGCGGAAAACCGAATACAGGGCGAAGAGGATCGGCATCTGCAGTAACAGAGGCAGACAGCCGGCCGCCGGGTTTACCCCGTAGTCCTTGTACAGGTTCATGATCGCCGTGTTCATCTTCTGCGGGTCGTCCTTGTATTTTTCCCGCACTTCGGTCATCATCGGCGTCAACGCCTGCATCTTCTTCATCGAAGACATGCTGGTCTTGGTGAGCGGATGCAGCGCAATCTTGATGATAATGGAGAAGACAATGATCACCACCCCGAAGTTCGGGATCAGCCAGCGCAACAGCTTCAGAATGGGAATCATCACATACTCAGAGATGGGCCGGATGATCCATGCCGCTCCCAGGCTCACTATTTTGTCCAGGCCGCGCCCATAGCCCTGGATCAAATCGTAATCGAGCGGCCCCATGAACACCGTGACCTTCGCGCTCTCTAGCGCCGCTCCCTTCAAGGGCATTTTCAAAGCCAGCGCGTACGTTTCCTTCTCCCCGCTGTTCGGCTGCTGGGACTTCGTCCCCTCCAGATAGGCTCCCTGACACTTTCCCGGTTCGGGCATCATGACCACGGCGAAATACTTGGTCTGCGTGGATACCCAGTCGGTGCTGCCGTTGATGTCCTGCCGGACCGGTTCCCCGATGCTCGTCGCATCCAGCTCCGCCAGCTCTCCCCCCGAATACACGTAGGCCATGGCAAAACTTGATTCGTCTACACTGTTGTGCTCGGCATAGCGGAGACCGTGTTCCCAAACGATCTGGTACTCGAAGTTGGAGATGACCTGGTCCATCCCCTGCATCAGGAACTCAGTGTCAAAGGAATATTTGCCGTTTGTGAAGGTGAACCGTTTGGTGATCGAATGCCCGGCGTCCACCCGCAACACAAGGTCGATGGAAAACGCGGATTCGCCGGTCAGCATAATGGTCTTCCAGGCGGGAAAATCGGCATTGAAGTAGAGGTTCCTGGTGTTGATCAGCTTGCCGTCACTGGAGGTGAACAGCATGCTGTAATCACCACCTCTGTCGTACTCGACCAGCTGCACCGGCAGTTTGTCCCAGGTCAGGTAATTCTGCAGCTCCCATTTGCGGATCAAACCGCCCCGCGTGGTAATCTCCGCAGTGTAGAGATCGGTCTTGATGACGAGAATCTTTTCGGTCCCGCCTGCCGCCCCTGCAAAGAACCGGCCCAGCGCGGCAACTGACGTGTCTGCCTTCCCCTTCTCGGGCACTGCAGCCGGCACCGCCGGAGTGGTGTCCCGGTGAACAGGCTGCACCGGGTGCGCGGCGGCACTATCGGCGGGTGCGGTCCGGGGCGGTGGAGTCGTGGGTGTCTGTATCCACATCCAGACGATGAGGATCAGACCAATGAGAACAAATCCCAGTACCGATTGCTTGTCCATGCGTTGTCACTCCATAATGTCGTCAGGCCGGATCGTACCCTCCGGGATGCCATGGATGGCACCGGGCGATCCGCTTGAGCCCCCGCCACATACCGCGCAACGCGCCATACTTCCTGATGGCTTCGATCGCATACGCCGAACATGTGGGATAATATCTACAGGTGTTGGGAGGAAGAAAGGGGGACAGAAGAACCTGGTATCCGCGGATGATGAGAGTCAATATGCTCTTCATGAACAACTCCGGAGCTCCAGCGTCGAAATCAGCGCTCTACACAAGCGTGCGATATCCCTCCGGATCGAAGAGAATGTCACACGCTCCACCGGGAGATCACGCTTTCCCTTGAAAACGAAGAGAATCCGAGCCGAACAGCGGGATGCTTGCAGCGCCGAACGGAGGCCTCCCCGTTCCTGCCTGAATGCCTCCCGCATGAGTCGTCGCAGGCGATTCCTGCGCACAGCATTGCATGTCCTGCGCGGAACGGCAAATCCTGTCAGCACCCGCGCCGTGGAATCGCTCTCCACAAGATGCAAACAACGAATAAGTTCACCATCAACACGACGGCCGGAAGCGTACAGCTTGCTGAAGGTGTCCCGTCCGCGGAGGGTCTCCTGCTTCTTCACCTACCGTTCATCACTCACGGTGAGCTTCTTGCGTCCTCGGGCTCGGCGCCTGGCGAGAACCTTCCTGCCGTCCTTGCTGGCCATACGCTCGCGAAACCCGTGCGTGTTCTTTCGCTTCCTCTTGTGCGGCTGAAACGTGCGCTTCATTGCTGGGAACTCCTGAATCTTTAGGTGAAAAAACATCGCCGCCGCCGGGCGAAAAAAAAGGGGGTGCCCAGACCTGGACAATCCCCGTTCCAACGGCCTTCTGATGCGTAGTGCATGAAGATAGAAAAAATATGCCAGACATACAACACAAAAAGGTAACTATTCCCTTGCGTACCTTGGTTGATTGTGTTATTATCAAAAGGGGGGAGGAAAATCAGGTGCTGTTGACAATATGTGCATAGTTTTCCATCGCCTCTCCTGTCAACTGATCCGCCGGAAACTACAATGTATCAATTGGTTGTGTTCGCAACTGCACAAACCTTCTCTAAGATATTGCCCTTAAAGCTGCTAAAGTTTCCAACACCGTGTGGATATCTCATTGATATCTTTCTGAGCCCTCTCGGCTGACCGTGTGTGTAAATTTGTGGATAACTTGCCTTCATCTGTTGATAATTCTTCGTCGCTGATTCGTAAGAATCAGTCCGTGAACGTGCTCGGACAATTACCTAATGTGCAATAGTACACGAGAGCCCCATCACGCTTGCGTCATAAACGTCTTGTGTCCAGCGGGGCGCGTGCATTGTACACCATCCATCGACCGTTTGAAATATCGGTATTTGCAATGGCTGAAATAGACGACGTGCAACAACATCCCTCGGACACAGAACAGGCAACACGCGTCTGGTCCGCATGCCTGGAAATAATCCGGGAAAGCGTCAATACGCAGAGCTTCAAGACCTGGTTCGAACCGATTGTTCCCCTCCACCTCCGTTCCGGTACCCTCACCGTTCAGGTTCCTAGCCAGTTCTTCTATGATTGGCTTGAGGAACATTACTACATGGTGATCAACACCACGATCACCAATGTGCTGGGGAAAGGTGCTGCACTGGAGTATTTTGTCCGGACAGATGAGCTTCAGATGGATACGGAATACCACGTGATGCTCCCTACACCGACCCGGCCCGAAAGACGATCGTATCCGCCTCAGCCGGAATCCTTCACGTCAACGGGGGCACATGCCCTGCACCGGTCCACTGAGACCCGGGGAGAGTCATTCCAATCCTTCTTGAACCCACGGTACACGTTTGATAACTTCATCAAAGGCGACAGCAACCAACTGGCTCGTGCTGCGGCCTCCGCGGTTGCCAACAACCCAGGAGGGACGTCGTTCAATCCGCTGGTGATCTACGGGGGAACAGGCCTCGGAAAGACCCATTTGATGCAGGCCATCGGCAACTACGCGATTGCCCATGGCAAGGCAAAACGTGTCATCTATGTCTCCAGCGAGAAGTTTACCGTCGAATTCGTTGATGCCATTCAAAGCGACCGGATCAGTGACTTCTCAAGTTTCTACAGGAGCATGGACATCCTGATTGTAGACGACATTCAGTTTTTTTCCGGAAAGGAAAAAACGCAGGACAACTTTTTCCACACGTTCAATGAACTTCACCAGATCGGCAAGCAACTTGTGCTTTCATCGGACCGCCCTCCCAAGGAATTAAAAGGGTTGGATGACCGGCTGCTTTCCCGGTTCCAGTGGGGACTTACGTCGGACATTCAACCCCCCGACCTCGAGACCCGCATCGCCATCCTGCGCAAGAAGAGTGAGGACGACGGAATCGACCTTCCTCGTGACGTCGTCGAGTTCATTGCGGCAAACGTTACGTCCAACATCCGCGAGTTGGAAGGATGTCTTATCAGCCTTCTTGCCCGCTCGTCGCTCGAGGGGAGAGAGATCACCGTTGAGCTTGCTCGGGATGTTCTGAAGGTTGTCGTAGGAGATGTGAAGTCGCCCATTACGATTGAAACCATCCAGCGTACGGTTTGCGACTATTTCAACATCCCTGAGGACCTGATTCGGGCAAAGACACGCAAGCAGGAAATCGTGAATGCCCGCCAGGTTGCCATGTACCTGGCGAAGGAACTTACCAACTCATCCCTCAAGACCATCGGCCTTCATTTCGGCGGCAGGGATCACAGCACGGTTATCCACGCATATCAATCGGTCGAAGACCAGATGCGACTCGACCAGAAATATCAGGCTAACGTAAGTCAAATCAAACGACGCTTACAACTTCTCGGTCATGTCTAGACCATCAACCATTCTAGCTCGTTGTGTGTATAACATGTCAATCAATGCGTGGACCATCCGTGCATAGTAGTGAACTTGATGGGAATATCTTTCGTGAAGAGATCCTGTCACAACATCCAGCTACTTATTGTGTACGACTCACATCGTTATCCACGTCTCCCACGTTCATGTAATACCTGAACGAAATGCATCTCTATCGTCTGTCTGCGCTTGTTGTCGTCCGGCATCCTTTCATATGCACATATCCACCGTGTATATTACTGCTCTTAGCTTTAGTATATAGAGATATTATTTATTCCTAATTTGGCTTTTTCCCGGAAATTGTGTAAATTATGTGGGTTTTTTCGATTTTTCCGGGTGATCCCATCAATCCTCCCTAGGAGAATCAAATGAAATTCACCGCGAATAGCGTGGAATTACAGCGGACATTGAGTAAACTCGGCGGCGTAATCCAGACGAAGTCGACGATGCCCATCCTGGAAACAATCCTGGTGGAACTGGCAAAGGATATGTTGACGCTGACGGCAACAGATATGGCGCTTTCACTGACAGTGACGATGGCTGTGCAGGGGGTGGAAGACGGAAGGATTGCAATCCCGGCGAAGCGGCTTGTGGACACAATACGGTCGCTTCCTGATACGAGTGCCCATTTTGCGATTGACATGGCGTCCAACAAGATCAAGATCACGACGGAAAACGGGGAGTACGGCCTGACCGGAGAGAGTGCAAAAGATTTTCCCAGCGTGCCGGCATTCAAGGGGATGGAGGAGCTCAGGATCGAGAATGGAATACTGCGGAATATTATTCACAAGACAGTATTTGCCGTAAGCGTGGATGAGTTGCGCCCAGCGATGATGGGTGTACTCCTGCAAGCCAACGGGGGAGAGTTGCGAGCTGTATCCACGGACGGCCACAGACTGGTCAAATTCCAGTACAAGTGCGAGCCGCCTCTGTCGTTGAAACGGGATATTGTTGTTCCAGCAAAAGCACTCGTTGTCTTGAGCAAGTCGCTGGATGATGGTGAAACCACGATGAGCGTCAGTGACACGCACATTCGATTTTCGTTTGACAAGTCGTTCCTGGTATCCCGGCTGATTGATGAGACCTACCCGAACTACGAAAGTGTGATCCCGACAGACAACACAAAAAGCATGACGGTCAACCGGGAGGAGATGGTTTCATCGATCCGCAGAGTGGCTCTGTACGCGAGTGCCACAACGCACCAGGTACGGTTCGACATCAGTAGCGACTCGTTGCAGGTCACGGCGCAGGACATCGATTTTGGAGGAGATGCGCGTGAGAAGATCAAGTGCAGCTACAGCGACGGGACGATGGAGATCGGGTTCAACTCCACATACCTGATCGACATTCTCACCCATCTTGATGGGGAGAATGTGACGTTCAAGTTCAGCACACCCACGCGTGCGGGGTTGATTTCGCCTGCCGAGCAGTCGGCACGTGAGGCTGTAATCATGCTGGTCATGCCGGTCCGGTTGAACACTTGATCGCACGCAGAGATGCTTCTGTGACAGCGGCCCCGGTTTCCCAACGGGGCTGCCGTTTTAATGGTATCGTCCGGGGTTGAATGCGTATTGCAGAGGTGCGGCTCAGGAATTTCCGCAACCATGCGGATACCCTGCTTGAATTCGGCGGGGGGATCAACGTGCTGTCGGGGAAAAACGGGCAGGGGAAGACAAACATCCTGGAAGCGATATCATACCTGAGCCTGACGAAGAGTTTCTACGCCTCCAGCGATGAGACGGCTGTCCGCTTCGGGACGGACTCCTTTGACGTGGAAGGAGTGATCATCGCCGGTTCGGGGCTTCGCTACACGGTGCAGGTAAGTTACGGATTGAGGGGAGGAGAGAAAGCGTTTGCCATCAATAGCACGCGCCCCGAGTCACTGGCTTCGGTGATAGGGACGTTCCCCGTTGTGATTCTCTCGCCGGAGAATAATGCGATCACGTTCGGTGGCCCAGCTGCACGCCGGCGTTTCGTAGATCTCACGCTCAGTCAGATCAGCCGCGTCTATCTGGAAGACATCCTGGAATACAGGAGAATCCTGCGTCAGCGAAACCGGCTCCTGAGCGATGCACGCGTGGGCGGCAGCGCAAGCGCGTCGGCGCTCGAGCCCTGGACGGTCAGTCTCGTTCATTACGGCAGTCGCATCGTGAAGCGCCGGCAGGAATTCGTCGGCGAGTTCAAAGGGTACATTGACCGTGGATACAAGACCCTTGTGAGCATGGGCGAAGAACCGGCTCTTGAGTATGTGAGTTTCGTGCCGCTCCCTGAGGGTGCGTCCCCGGAGGAGATTGGGGAGCTCATGTTCAACGAGGTGAAGGCGCGGGCGGCTGAGGAGATGCGGCGGGGTGTGACGCTGGTGGGTCCGCACCGGGACGAGGTGCGTCTCTCGATCAACGGCGCGGCGTTGCAGCAATATGCGTCGCAGGGACAGCATAAGACGTTCCTGGTGGCCCTGAAAACCGCCGAGTTCTTCTACCTACGGGAGCGCAGGGGAGAAGCGCCGATCTTCCTGCTGGATGACTTGTTCAGCGAGCTGGACGAGGGGCGCTCACGAAGGATCCTCGATCTTGTCTCGGATCTGGGGCAGACCATTATCACGACGACCGGCGAACGCGTGTTGGAAGACACAGCGGGGTGGAACGACCACGTCAGGAGATTCATCATTGAAAATGGGACGAGCCGGGCGGACAAAGCCATCAGGCAAGAATCAGCCTAGGCCGATGGGAGCGGCGATCCGGGACCTTGCGAAGCATCTTGGCCTGGAAAAGAACCTCGAGGACTATCAGGTAGTCACTTCCTGGGCGGAGATCGTAGGGGAGCAGATCGCGAAGGTGACGCAGGCACAGCGCATGGAAAACGGCGTGCTTTTCGTCGGTGTAGCGACGGCACCCTGGAGGGCGGAACTGTCCATGAAGCGCATGGAGATCATGCAGAAGATCAACGCCCTGTTTGGCAAGAACGTTGTAAAGGAGATCCGGTTCAGGTAGAAGGATAACTGGAAGAGAGAGCAATGGGAAAAACAGCGACAGCAGATACGGTGAAGCAGCATGGCAACGGGAACGGGCATGCCTACACCGCGGAAGACATCACCGTCCTGAAGGGGCTCGAGGCGGTCCGCAGGCGCCCGGCAATGTACATCGGCGACATCAGCGCGCGCGGCCTGCATCACCTCGTCTATGAGGTCGTCGATAACTCGATTGACGAGGCGCTTGCGGGCTTCGCCAGGAACATCGATGTGGTCATCAACAAGGATGGCTCGGTGACCGTCACCGATGACGGACGCGGTATTCCGACCGACATCCACAAGGACGAAAAACGGTCGGCCCTGGAGGTGGTGATGACCATGCTGCATGCCGGCGGGAAGTTCGACAAGAACACGTACAAGGTCTCGGGCGGCCTCCACGGCGTCGGCGTCTCCGTGGTGAACGCGCTAAGCGAGTGGATGGAGGTGGAAGTCTACCGTGACGGGAAGGTCTCCTTCCAGAAATACAAGCGCGGCGAGCCGGTTGCCGCCGTGAAAGAGACCGGGAAGGCAGAGCGGGGAAAATCGGGGACGAAAGTCACGTTCATGCCTGACGGGCAGATCTTCAAGAATCGATCGTTCAAGTTCGACACGCTCGCTGAACGGCTTCGCGAGCTCGCCTTCCTGAACTCTCAGGTAACGTTGCGGATCGTGGACCTGCGCAATAAGAGCGAGCAGGAGGAAGTCTTCCACTTCAAAGGAGGCCTGGTCGAATTTGTGAGGTACATCGATGCCACGCGCACCGCGATCATGAAGAAGCTTTTCTACGCGCAAGGCTCGGGCAAAGATGAGAATGGACGGATCGTGGAGGTCGAGGTCGCGTTCCAGTACAACGCCGATTACAGCGAGAACATTTTCACCTATGTCAACAATATCAACACCCATGAGGGGGGCACACACCTGGTCGGGTTCCGCACGGCGCTCACCAGGACGCTGAACAACTACGCCTACAAGAACGGCATCCTGAAAGAGGGAGGGCTCTCGCTGAGCGGGGATGATTTCCGCGAAGGTTTCACCGGCGTGGTGAGCGTGAAGGTGCCGGAGCCTCAGTTTGAAGGGCAGACGAAGACCAAGCTGGGCAACAGCGAGGTCAAGAGCATTGTGGAGGGGGTGCTGGGGCCGGCGCTGGGGAACTGGCTTGAGGAGAATCCGCCGGACGCGAGGCGTATTCTGGAGAAATCCATGCGGGCGGCCGAGGCGCGTGAGGCCGCAAGGAAAGCGCGCGATCTGACCCGTCGCAAGAATGCGCTTACCTCCGGCGGGCTGCCGGGGAAGCTGGCCGACTGCTCGATCAACGATCCGGAACATTGCGAGCTCTATCTCGTCGAAGGTGACTCTGCGGGCGGAAGCGCGAAGCAGGGACGGGACCGGCGATTCCAGGCCATCCTGCCGCTGAAGGGGAAGATCCTCAATGTGGAAAAAGCGCGGCTGAACAAGATCCTTGAAAACGAAGAGATTCGCAATATCTTCACCGCGGTTGGCACCGGCGTCGGAGAAGAATTTAATGCGGCGAAGATCCGCTACGGCAAGATTATTCTCATGTGCGATGCGGACGTCGACGGGTCGCACATCCGGACGCTTCTGCTGACTCTGCTCTACCGGCACATGAAGGAGCTCCTCGAACTGGGGCACGTGTACATTGCGCAACCCCCGCTGTTCAAGCTCAAGAAGGGAAAACAGGAATTCTACGCGTATGATGAGGACGAGCGCGATGAGATCGTGAAACGCCTTGCTGGTGAAAAAGGCGACAAGGGGCAGAAGGGTGACGGGCAGCGCCCTTACACCGAAGGTGAGGAAGTGCACGAGGAAGGCGCCCAGGTCACGAGCAGCGGCGTCATTATCTCCCGGTTCAAAGGCCTGGGCGAAATGAACCCGGAGCAGCTCTGGGCAACCACCATGAATCCGGAGACGCGGACGATTCTGCAGGTGAGCATCGAAAACGCCGCCGACGCGGACCGGACTTTTTCTATTCTCATGGGAGACGACGTGGAGCCGCGGCGGGAATTCATCGAGAAGAACGCGAAGTACGTGCGGAATCTGGATGTGTAAACAGTGGCAATGACGCCAGGATCGATACTGGACGACGTGACGAAGAGGTGCTATGGCAACAGTCAATGAAAAGATCATTCCGGTCGATATCGAAGACGAAATGCGCGGTTCGTACATCGATTACTCGATGTCGGTCATCATTGCGCGTGCGCTTCCGGATGTCCGTGACGGCTTGAAGCCGGTCCACCGCCGGGTGCTTTTCGGCATGCAGGGCCTGGGCCTGGCCTCCAACCGGGCGTACAAGAAGTCTGCCCGCATCGTGGGAGAAGTGCTTGGCAAGTACCATCCGCACGGCGACTCCGCGGTGTACGACACCATGGTGCGGATGGCGCAGGATTTTTCCATGCGGTATCCTCTGGTGGACGGACAGGGGAACTTCGGTTCGGTGGATGGTGACTCCGCCGCGGCCATGCGGTATACCGAGGCGCGGCTCTCCCGGATCGCCGAGGAGATGCTGCGCGATCTCGGCAAGAACACTGTTGATTTCACCCCGAATTTCGACGACACGCTCAAGGAACCCTCGGTCCTGCCCGCAATGGTGCCGAACCTGCTGGTCAACGGCACCAGCGGCATCGCCGTGGGAATGGCAACGAACATTCCACCGCATAACCTGACGGAGGTGATTGACGGCTGCGTGGCTCTCATCAAGGATGAGACGCTGACCAACGAAAAGTTGATGAAATTTGTGAAGGCGCCTGATTTTCCGACCGGCGGCATCATCTACGGATATGAAGGCGTCAAGAGCGCCTACGCGACCGGGCGCGGCAGGATCGTGGTGCGTGCAAAGGCGAGCATCGAAACCGGCAAGAACGAGCGCCAGAGCATCGTCATTACCGAGATCCCGTACCAGGTCAATAAGGCGAATTTGATCGAGAAGATCGCCGACCTGATCAACGAGAAAAAGATCGAGGACATTTCAGACATCCGGGATGAGTCGGATCGCGATGGCCTCAGGATCGTTGTGGAACTGAAGCGCGATGCGAACGCAGAGGTCATCCTCAACAACCTGTTCAAGCATACGCAACTGCAAACCACCTTCGGCGTGATCATGCTCGCCCTGGTGGAAGGGCGGCCGAGGGTGCTGACGCTCCGCGAGATGATGCAACTGTTCATCGAGCACCGGAACGAAGTTGTTGTGCGCCGGTCGAAGTACGAGCTGGATGAGGCCGAGAAGCGGGCGCACATTCTGGAAGGCTACATCATCGCGCTGGACAACATCGATGCGATCATCAAGCTGATCAAGGCCTCCCGCGACGTGGACACGGCCAGGAACGGCTTGATGAAGAAGTTCAAGCTCTCCGAGATTCAGGCGCAGGCAATCCTTGACATGCGGCTCCAGCGCCTCACCAGCCTGGAACGCAGGAAGATCGAGGAAGAATACCGCGAGACGATCAAGCTGATCGAGCAGCTGAAGGCGATCCTGAAGAGCAAGGCGCTTCAGATGGAGATCATCCGCAAAGAGCTTCTCGAGATCAAGGAGAAATACGGCGATGCGCGGCGCACGGAGATCGTCTACAAGGCGGAGGAATTCAGCATTGAGGACATGATCGCCGAAGAGCAGGTGGTCGTCACGATCAGCCACAGCGGCTTCATCAAGCGCTTCCCGGTGAGCGGCTATCGCCGCCAGGGCAGAGGAGGACGAGGAAGCATGGGGGCCGCCACCAGGGAGGACGACTTCATCGAGCACGTGTTCGTGGCCGCGACGCACGACTATCTGATGCTCTTTACCGACCGCGGGCGTTGCTACTGGCTCAAGGTGCACGAGATCCCGGAAGGGGGGAGGGCCACGCGCGGCAAGTCCATCACCAACCTGATCTCCCGCGAGTCCGACGAGAATATCGCCTCCTATGTGACGGTCAAAAACTTCCAGGATCCCCTCTTTGTCATGATGGCGACCGAGCACGGCATCATCAAAAAGACCCCGCTGGAAGAGTTCAGCAATCCGCGCAAGACCGGCATTGGGGCCATCGGACTTGCAAAGGCAGACCGGCTGGTGGATGCCCGCCTGACGGACGGAAACCAGGACATTGTCCTCGGGACAAAGGAAGGACTCGCGATCCGCTTCCACGAGGGCGAAGTGCGTCCAATGGGGCGGACCGCGTCCGGCGTTCGGGCGATCAGGCTTGGCAAGCAGGATATCGTTGTCGGCTCGGTGGCGCTCCGGCGCTCAGGGACCAGCATTCTCGTTGCTACCGAGAAGGGTTTTGGCAAGCGGAGCGAGACCGGCGAATACCGTGTCAGCCACCGCGGCGGGAAAGGCATTTTCACCGTCAAGACCACCGAGAAGACCGGCAAGATGGTGGCCATTCGGGAGGTCGTCGAATCGGACGACGTGGTCATTATCACCAGCGGCGGTATCATCATCCGGCAGCATGCCTCGGAGATTCGCCTCGCGGGCCGCAACACGCAAGGCGTGCACCTGATCAGGCTGGATCAAGGAGACTCGATTGCCGATGTTGCCGCCGTGGTCTCGGAGGACGAGGAAGAGTCGACGAACGGCACCAACGGGTCAGCGGCGCCGAAGGAGGCTCCGGCTGCTGAAGCAGGAAAGCCCGGGACGCCAGATGACGGACAGCCTTCCCTGTTCGGTGGGGATGATGAAAAAAAAAGCCCGGTGAAGGAGACCGGCCAGGGGAAGACGAAACCGAAGGTGGTGGAGGAGAAGGAGGGGAAAGCTGAGCCGGCGAAAGAAGTGAAGCAGCAGAAAGCACCGTCACGGGCCAAGGCTCCTTCCATGGAGAGCAAGAAAGCCGAGCCGCCTGGAAAGCCGCCGAGAGCATCGGCGGCCAAAGAAGAAAAAAAGCCGATGCCGAAAGCGAAGAAGGGCAAGAAGAAGTAAGCGGACGAGCGTATGGGGAATTGTGATTACGTAAGAACTCATACGTAATCACAATTCCAAATTCGTCTTCTCCTTCGATCCCGTCTCCCCTGAAGGACTCACTCCCCCGCCGTCCTCGGCGGCTTCACCACGAGCGAAATCCCTAACCCCGCCAACACCCAGGCGATGATCGTGTCGAGCGCCATGGAGGTGGTGTACCCGAGCGGATATCCCATCCGATTCCAGTTGGTGAAATGGGTCGCCAGCGTCAGGAAGATCCCGAGCATGCCGAAGAAGGAGAGTCGCTGGAACAGCGTTCCGGTGAAGGCCGTGCTCCGCTGGAAAAACCAGGTGGCTACAAGTGCTGCAAGGATGGAAATGAGAAGACCGAAGATCATGTTGCTCACCATCATCGGGTCGCCACCCCTGGGGTCATAGACCACAAAGCCCATCGGGCCGCGCGCGTAGGCCTGCATGTAAGCATCCATTGCCGCCTGGTCGGACGAATTCTTCGGCATGCCTGGGAAGATATACACCCCCTGCTCCGGCACCCCTTGTAACGCCGAAACCACCGCCTCCTCGTTCGGCAGATTCTTCATCGTGTCGTTGTGAATGGGCAGAACTATCCATGCCAGCATTCCCCAGACAACAAGGATCACTCCGCCCAGAACAGCGCCTAAGAGCGTGCGTGCCATAGTGTACCTCCGTAAGGGTGAGAGAATGTATGGAGTTTAGGAGATATCGCAGGGATTGTCAAGTGCCCGGTGGTGCTCGCCGTGAGCGAGTGGCGCCGTCGCCGTCATGAGAGTCGAACGGTCGATTACGGCACCGCAATGTCATGTTCATAGCATGCCCGAGCGTTTTCTCAGGAACCACTCCAGCGCAAGCAGCACGATCAAGACGATCAGCACCGTCCTCCAGTTCCAGAGTTCGAGTTCCCTCTGCTGGTGCTGAACGTTCGGGGCGAATGAATCTTGTGATGCGAGCGCGGCATCAAGGTTGTCGAACTCTTCCGGTTCGAGATAGCGCCCGCCGGAACGCTCGGCAAGCTGGCGCAGCAACTCCGCGTTCATCCGCGTGTCCTGAAATTCCAGGTTCAGGTCTCCCACGGAGAATCTCCCTCTGTCGTCTCCCAGGGCAGCGCCATTCAACGTTGCCGTGCCGGTGAACGTGTAGTCGCCCTGGCCGGCCCCTTCTATGGCACCTTCGTAGCGTCCGTTGCCGATGGGCCGTAGATCGGCTTCAAGCGCCGTGCCTTCGTGCCTGGCAGTGACGCGCACCTGGGCGTCATCCACCGGCCGGGCACTGGCATCATAGACCTGTCCCACAAACTGCACTGCCTCTCCCTGGCTGAAGGACTCCTTGGTGGTGGTTACCTTGACCGAACGCGTGTCATCAACAGTCGTAAGCCATTTGATCCCGTTGATGAGAAACGACGCATACAGCTGTGCGGTCGACGGGTCACCCTGGGCCATCAGTCGCCAGCGCCAGATCCCGTAGCCCAGGACGGCAAGTGATTTCAGACGGTTCTCTTTCCTGCTGATGATGACGGGATCGGGGAGAACGACCTGCTGCACTTTGCCGAAGCCGAGCACCACCGCTCCGGGTTTTGCCTTGAACGCAGTGTTCGTCTTGAAGATGGGAGGAAGACGTTTCCAGCCTTCGATTCCTTCGGAGGGTCCGATATTCATGATCGGGTTATCCCTTTGGGCGTCCGCCGGATGAACGTAGAGTAGTTGTTCGGTGGCCGAGGCCTGTTGCGCGGAAAAAGGAAAGAGATCCGCAAGAGGACCAAGAAGCCGGTAATCAGCGGTTCGGCCGCCGATGATCAGGAGCGGCTTGGCACCGGACGCGATCCGCTCGGCGAGCATCCAGGTTGTCGCGGGGCGGAGAGAAGGCGCAGGAAGCCCAAGAAGAACGACGCAGTCGGCCGAGTCCACACGGGCCTGTGAGAGCACACCCTGGTAGAAGCCTCCGCCCGCATTCGCAGAGAAGGATGACACGGAGAAATTCTTCTCTTCGGCGACCGTCTGTTGCAGCACGGCCAGGTCGGCGGACGGGGAACCGGCCACGATCAGGACGCGAAGCTTGCTCTTCATGATGCGGGCGGAGAAAGACCGCCTGTTGTTCGCCGTGGTAAGCTCCCCCGGCAGAGAAGACAGGCTCACCGTGTAGCGGCGTGTGCCCTCGCTTTCCGGTACGTAGGAAAGTTCCACTGTATACTGCCTGTTGCCGGGTTCGAGCGTGAGCGTTGTGCGATCGAGCTCCTCGGCGCCGTCG
>Ga0316613_10001656_pt1 | contig 15068 bp, 12 predicted proteins | sample OWC_soil_day10_C_2_FD_207647 | JGI IMG/M metagenome (GOLD analysis project Ga0316613, IMG submission 207647) | Wetland soil microbial communities from Old Woman Creek delta, Ohio, United States - OWC_soil_day10_CT_b | ecosystem: Environmental > Terrestrial > Soil > Wetlands | place: USA: Ohio...
CGCCGACTGGGAAGGCCCCTTCCCGGACTACCTCGATCACGTGCTTGGCGAAGCCAGGCAACAAGGCTGCAGCACGCGCGACGCCTGCGACGCCTGGTGCTCAGGGGCGTACCTGCTCGAGACCGTACCGAGCGTGCTCTGGATACTTACGAAGCACGCGCACGATCCGGAAGAGGCGATCATTCGCGCCGTCAACGACACCGACGACAACGACACGGTCGCCGCCATCGTGGGTGCCGCCGTTGATGCGCTGCACGGGGACGCTGCGTTGCCCACACGCTGGAGGTCGGGGCTGCTCGGGCGAACGCAAGCGACGGATAACGGCCAGGTATTTCGATTGGTGGAGGCAGCGGTCAGGCGGGAGTGGGGCTGAGTTTTGACTGGCGCAGCCTAGCGCCAGTCTTCCTTGATCATGTCGGCACCCTTCTCCCCGATCATGATCGACGGTGCCATGGTGTTGCCGCCGCAGATCGCCGGCATGATCGAACTGTCCACGACCCTCAGTCGCTCCAGGCCGTGCACGCGCAGTCGCGAGTCGACCACGGCGTCCGCACCCGGTCCCATCCGGCAGGTTCCGACCGGGTGATAGTTGGTGCCCACCTGGCTGCGAATCACGTCCGCCCAGTCCTCGTCGGTGCGGCAATGGGCGGTCAGCAGGTCGCGCTTGATGAGCGACCGGAACGTCGGCGTCTGGAAGAACTGCGCGACGCGCTTGACGCCGGCGACGTGCGTCGCGAGGTCGTCGGGGTGCGAGTAGTAGCGAAAATCGATCAGCGGCGCGTCGGCAAAGTCCGCCGACGCCAGCTTGACCGTGCCGCGACTCTTCGGGCGCAGCAGCAGTACGTGCGGCGAGATGCCGTGCATGGCCACGAGCTTCCGCCCGTGATCGAGCGCGATGGCGACGACGAACTCGTATTGGATCTCCGGTCGCGGTGAATTCGCTGACAGCCGCAGGAAGCCGTTGAATTCCGCGAAGCAGCTGGTCAGCATTCCGCGCCGCTCGCGTCGGTAGCGGCGCACGGCTTTCGCCAGTTGCACGACCGCCGTCGGCGATATCCCGAGCAGGTTCGGATCGGCCGGAATGTGGTAAGCGAGGACGAAGTCCAGGTGATCCATCAGGTTCTGGCCCACGCCCGGCAGGTCGTGCACGACCGGAACGCCAAGGTGGTGCAGTTCCTGTGCGGCGCCCACGCCGGAGAGCATCAGCAATTTAGGCGAGAGAATTCCCCCGCAGGCCACGATGACTTCGCGCCGGCAGCGCACGGTGCGCCGCTGGCCGTTCGCGATCACTTCGACACCCACGGCGCGCTTGCCCTCGAACACGATGCGCGTGCATTGCGTCTCCGTGAAGACGCTCAGATTGGCGCGCTTGCCGAGGTGTGCGCGTATGAAAGCCTTGTTGACCCCGAAGCGCTCGCCTCCCTTCATCATGACCTGGGACGTGTTGTACCCCTCCTGGTCGGCACCGTTGAAGTCCGGGTTGAATCGCTCACCGGCCTCCGCACAGGCCCGCTTGAACAGCTCGTGGTAGGGGTTGTCGGTGCGCAGGTCCTCGACCCAGGCGGGGCCGTCGTTGCCGTGGTACTCGTCGCGGTGCGCCTGGTTGTTCTCCGATTTCCGGAAGTACGGTAATACATCCGCATAGGTCCAGCCCGGATTGCCGAGCGCCGCCCATTCATCGTAGTCGCGGCGGTTGCCACGCATGTAAATGAGCGTGTTGATGGCCGTCCCGCCACCGAGACCGCGGCCCAGCGGATGGAAATCGCGGCGACCCTTGAGTCCGGGCTGGGGCGTGGTGGAGAAGGCCCAGTTGCTTGCATTCCTGCGCGGGCCGAGCACGATGGTACCGACGGGAGCGCAGTCGCCCAGGAGACCGTGACGGTCCGGGCCCGCCTCGAACAACGCGACGCTGACGGCCGGGTCCTCGCTCAGGCGGCTGGCACTGACACATCCGCCGGGGCCGCCGCCAACGATGACGTGCTCAAACGATTCCAAAGTGCTTCCTCCTGAATCGAGCGACCGGCGGTGCCGCCCCTCGGCCAGCAAGCTTGCTCGGCAGCGAGGCGCGGGGCTACGGCCAGATGACGCGATACGGTTCGGCAAGGAGCGAGCACGAGTCACGCAGGTCCGTGATGGCGGCGAGCGCAGGGAGGTGCTTGCTGGCGACTTGCGGCGACGACCATGAGCGCTCGTAAGCGGCGCGAGTCGGCCAGGATAATTCGATGATCGCGTCGAAGGCCGGCTCCCCGCTGTCGTACATCTCGGGAAGCGTCGTGCATTGCACGTAGCGGCTCAGCTCCGGTGTGGCGGCAATTGCCGCGTCTGACAGGCTCGCGAGCCCGTCGCGAAAGACGCCGGGCGTCAGCCCCGACGCCCGCTTCAGCAGCAGCAGCGCCTTGACCTCCGGACTGTCGATGGCCAGGTCAGGGCCGGTGAGCACCACGCGCTCCGCGCAAAACAGGAATGCCAGCCGCGACTGATCGATGAAGTTCGGTTCATCGGCGCCGCAATAGTCGCGGTAGTTCGGGTCGTTGCCCATGCCCGCCGCGATTTCCAGGCTGTCGAAATACACCTCGGCCACCCCCAGGTAGGGGGCAGGCGGGAAGCCGCTGACCGAACTCGCGATCGAATGGCTCTGCGAGTATCGGCGGATGCTGGTGATGCGCCGCGCGAGTTCGCCATGTGGGACGCGCCAGTGCGCATGGAACTTCTCGTCCGTGATGAGCGGCAGCTTGGGTAGCATGGCGAAGACTTTGATCACGGTTATCGCTCCTGTTTGCGCGTCAGAGGAGATGTCGTGCGCGGTCCGCGGTCATCGTCAATCGGCGCGCCCACTGCAACTGACTGCATACGTTCATGCCCCGTAAGTCTGGGACGTCGTGGCGCCGCCACGGCCGGACCAGTTGCTGTGGAAGTGCTCGCCGCGCGGTCGATCGATCCGCTCGTAGGTGTGCGCGCCGAAGTAGTCCCGCTGAGCCTGAATGAGGTTGGCCGGCAGGCGGCCGGATCGGTAGCCATCGAAGTACGCGAGCGCGGAGCCGAGACAGGGCACGGGTATTCCCATCGACACGGCCGCGGCGACGACGCGTCGCCACGCAGCTTGGCGACGCTCGACCGCCTCCTTGAAGAAGGGATCGAGCAGCAGGTTCACGAGCCGCGGATTTCGGTCGTACGCCTTCTTGATCTCGCCCAGGAAGACCGAACGGATGATGCAGCCACCGCGCCACACAAGGGCAATCCCGCCGAAGTTCAGTTTCCAGTCGCGTGCGTTCGCGGCAGCGCGCAACAGCTGATAACCCTGGGCGTAGCTGACGATCTTCGAGGCATAGAGCGCCTGACGCAGATCGTCCAGGAATGCGTCCACGTCCCCCTGGAATGGCAGGACGTCCGGCTGGATGATCGTTGCGGCCTGCACGCGTTCGTCCTTCGCTGCCGACAGGCAACGCGCAAATACGGCCTCGCCGATCAGCGTGAGCGGCATGCCCTCGTCCAACGCCGCATTCACCGTCCACTTGCCGGTGCCCTTCTGTCCGGCGGCGTCGAGGATCACGTCGATTACTTCCTCCCCCTCGGGGCTGCGGAAGTCCAGGATGTCGCGCGTTATCTCGATCAGGTAGCTGTCGAGTTCGCCGGCGTTCCAGTCGGCGAACACGTTGTGCATGCGCGCATTGTCCAGGCCGAGTCCGCGCTTCATCAGGTCGTAGCTCTCGGCGATGAGCTGCATGTCGCCGTACTCGATGCCGTTGTGCACCATCTTGACGAAGTGGCCGGCGCCGTCCTCGCCCATCCAGTCGCAGCACGGCTCACCCTCAGGCGTCCGCGCGCAGATCGCCTGGAATATCGGCCGGATATGCGGCCACGCGGCCGCGCTGCCGCCCGGCATCAGGGACGGACCGTGCAGCGCTCCCTCCTCGCCCCCCGACACACCGGAGCCGACATACAGCAGTCCTTTGGACTCCACCAGCCGGGTGCGCCGGATCGTGTCCGTGTACAGGCTGTTGCCACCGTCTATCAGGATGTCCCCGGGCTGGAGCAGCGGCACGAGCCGCTCGATCAGCTCGTCCACCGCAGCGCCAGCCTTGACCAGCAGGATGATCTTGCGGGGCGGGGCGAGGACGGCAACGAGCTGCTCGAGCGTCTGCGCGCCGACGAAGCGTTTGCCCTTGGCCCGCCCCTGCAGGAACTCCGTGACCTTGGCCGGCGTGCGGTTGTGGACGCAGACGGTAAAGCCCCGGCTCTCGATGTTGAGCGCCAGGTTCTCGCCCATGACGGCGAGGCCGACGAGGCCGATATCAGCAACTTGGGTATTCATGGAAGCCTGAATTTCGATTGGTGCAATGAGAATTCGTCTGCCGCCGACAGCGCGATGCGGGCGAGTTGCTCGCGGTCTTCGAGCGTGGTCATCAGGGTGGGCGCGGACTGCATCCTGACGCCCGGGATTTCGGTCATGCCTGCGTCGACCTCGTCGACGACGAACACGTCGATAAGATTCGCATAGTGCAGCGCAACCTCCCTCGCGCTCGGCGTCAGCCCGAGTTCGGCCATCATCTTCGCCGTCGGTCCCTTGACCGCTCGCCCGCCGATGATCGGCGAAATCGCGACGACCGGCGCCTTGCATTGGCTCAGTGCAGTGCGCAACGGAGGGATCGCCAGGATGGGGGCAATGCTCAGGTACGGATTCGACGGGCAGATGATCACAGCCCGCAGGCCCGGGTCCGCCAGCGCCGCGATGGCATCAGGCAGGGCCTGGGCCGCGTCCGCGCCGCGGAAGGCGAGCTCGCGGACTGCTGGAGCACAATGTTCACGTACGAAATAGTCCTGGAAGTCCAGCCATCCGGCGTCGGTTCGCACTCGTGTCTGCACGGAGTCGTCGGTCATCGGCAGGATGCGGGTGGCAATCCTGAGCTGCCGGCAACACCGATCGGTGACTTGCGACAGCGGCTCGCCGGCGGCGAGCCGTCGGGTTCGCGCGACGTGCATGGCGAGATCGGTATCGCCCAACCGAAACCACGTTTCCTCGCCCAGCTGTGCCAGCGCCGTCATGAAGTTCCAGGATTCATCTCGTCGGCCCCATCCGTGGGCGGGATCCACAAGGCCGGACAACGTGTAGACAAGGGTGTCGATGTCCGGCGAGATCGCCAGGCCCAGGTGGCGGAAATCGTCGCCGGTGTTGGCAATGATGCTGAGTGTCCCCTCGGGCAGCACGCGCGCCAGGCCCAGCGCGAGCTTTGCGCCTCCGACGCCCCCCGACAGCGCGACCACGGTTCCGGTCATCGGAACAGGTCCTCGCCGGGAGGCCGGATCAACGCGCTGGCCGGCAACTGCGGATCGCGGCGTTGCAGACCACGCACGACGACGACCGGGCGGCCCTCGTCGGCCTGGCCCATCAGCAGTGACGCGGCCGCGGCGATCTCGTCCGCATACGCGATCACGGTCACTCGCAACGTCCGACCGAACATGTCGGGCTCGCCGCGCTGGTCCAGCAAGGCGGGAAGGCCCGCGGAGCCGATGGCCACGCCGACCGTGCCGAGACGCCAGGGACGGCCGAAACTGTCGTTGATGATCACGCCGATTTCACATCCGGCGCGGCGCTCCAGCTCGGAACGGAGCCGGCTGGCGCTTGCGTCCGGGTCCTGCGGCAGGAGGAGCGCCATCTCGCGGCCGCCGGGTTCGGCCACGTTCGACTGGTCCACGCCGGCATTCGCCATGATGAATCCCAGGCGGTGCTCCACGATCATGACGTCCTTGGCAGTACGCACGATGCGCCGCGATTCGGAGAGCACGACCTCGACCAGGCGAGGGTCCTTCTGCACCTGCGTCGCAAGTTCCAGCGCGCGCCGGGACGGCGTGACGGTCGCGAGGTCGACGAACCGGCCCTCCGACTTCGAAACGACCTTTTGGGCGAATATCACGACGTCCCGGGGCTGCAGCTCGAGCCCGGCGCTCGACATGCCCGCAAGGACCAGGCCCGCCAGGTCGTCACCGGGTTGCACCCGTGGGATGCCCGGCACAGCGATCACATGCAACCTGGCCGGCGGGCTCGTCACGTCAAGTGTCGATCCCGTCAGCCGAAGGCGGCACGGAGTCTGGGCAACACGTGCTGTCCATACAGCTGCAGAAACCGCTCCTGGTCCTGGCCCGGGGCGTGGAAGACAAGGTGACGGAATCCAAGCTCGACATATGGACGGATTCGCTCCACGTGCTCGTCCGGGTCGGTGGACACGATCCACCGCTTCGCGGCCCGCTCGACCGGCAGGCTGTCCGCCAGGCGCTCCATCTCGAGCGGATCCTCGACGGACATCTTCTCCTCCGCCGAAAGCGCAAGTGCGGCCCAGTGCCGCGTGTCCTCGAATGCACGTTGTGCATCGAGGTCGAAGGACACCTTCATCTCGATCATGCGATCGATCGACTCCGGCGCACGCCCAGCCGCCTGCAGGCCGGCAGCGACGTTCGGCAACAGCGTCTCACGGTAGAGTTCCGGCGCCTTGCCGCTGGTGCAGATGAACCCCTCGGCGAACTGTCCGGCATATTTCGAGATCATGGGTCCCGCGCCGGCGACGTAAATCGGGGGTGGCACGTCCGCTCGGTCGTAGATGGTCGCCTTCTCAGTCCGGTAGAAGTCGCCCTCGAAAGTGACGCGTTCCTCGGACCAGAGGCTCCGGATCAGCTTGAGCGCCTCGCGCAGCCGCGCGAAGCGCTCCTTCTGCTCTGGCCATTTCATGCCCGTCGCCGGCACCTCGTTCAACGACTCTCCGGTACCGACACCCAGGATTATCCTGCCCGGGTACATCGCAGAAAGCGTGCCGAAGCCCTGTGCCACGATGGAAGGGTGATAGCGAAGTCCCGGTGTCAATACGCTCGTGCCGATGACCACGCTTGACGTGCGAGCCCCGAGTGCCCCCATCCACGCGAACGAAAACGGCGCATGCCCCCCGGTGTGCCGCCAGGGCTGGAAGTGGTCACTGATGAAGACGGACTCGAATCCTTGCCGCTCTGCGAGAACGGCAAAGTCCAGCAGCTGGTTCGGGCCGAATTGTTCAGCCGACGCCTTGTAGCCGAGTCGAAGCACGGTTCAGATCCCTGGTTTCAAATCGTTGGTGAAATGCCGGCGCACGTCCGTACAGCGTCGTGCGCTGCAATGCCGGGCGCCCGATGCGGCGGCTGAGGTCCTGCATGTCCCACGCGTCGAGCAGTTGCCCGTTCACGCCGCCGGCGGCACGAGTAATCGATTCGTTCATCAGCGTCCCACCGAGATCATTGGCGCCGGCGTTCAGGCACAGTGCCGCGCCCTCGGGACCCATCTTCACCCACGACGTCTGGATGTTCGGGATGAGCGGATGCAGCACGAGCCGGGCGATGGCGTGCATGAGCACCGCTTCGCGCAGCGTCGGGCCGGAGCGGGCGCGGCCCTTGCGCCAAAGCGGGGCTTCCATGTGGACGAAGGGCAACGGCACGAACTCGGTGAAGCCGTGGGTTTCGGCCTGCAGCGCGCGAATGCGCAACAGATGCCGCGCCCAGTGCACGGGTCGTTCGACATGGCCGAACATGATGGTCGCGGTGGACCGCAGGCCGACCGCATGCGCCGCACGCATCACCTCGAGCCATTCGTCGGTCCGCAACTTGTCCGCGCAAAGCACGTCGCGAATTTCGTCATCGAGGATCTCGGCAGCCGTGCCCGGCAGGGTCGACAGGCCGGCGCGCTGCAGCCGCATGAGGTAGTCGGCGAGCGTCAGGCCGAGCGTTTGCGCCCCGTGGCGGATCTCGAGCGGCGAGAACGCATGGACGTGCATGTCGGGCACGGCCAGCTTCACTGCTTCGACGATGCCGAGGTAGGTCTCGCCCGTATACCGCGGGTGGATGCCGCCTTGCAGGCAGACCTCCGTTGCGCCGGCTTGTGCGGCCTCGACCGTGCGGCGAGCGATCTCCTCGAGATCGAGGTCGTAGGCCGGACCTCGCAGGTCGCGCGAACCGCGGCCCTTGGCGAAAGCGCAGAAGCCGCAGTGATAGCCGCAGATGTTCGTGTAGTTGATGTTGCGATTCACGACATAGGTGACAGTGTCACCGGCCGCTTCCGCACGCAGGCGATCAGCCGCGTCGAGCACGGCGAGCAGGTCGCGGCCGTCCGCGGCGAACAGCGCCTCGATGGCGGACTCTGATAGTCCCTCCCCCGTCCGCGCCGCTGCCAACGCCGACGCCGTCGACCTCGACGCGTGTGCCACACGCGGTCGCGGCCGGACCCAACCGGCAGCGGCGGCCGGCAGCGGCGTTGCCGTGCCCGCGTACCATGCGTCGGCACGTGCCAGGCCCTGGCTGTCGGTGAGACGCAGAACTGAGGGGACCAGCGCCGCATCCACCCAGCGCGCCGGGGCACGGGCGTAGGCCGGTGCGATCGCGAGCCGCTCGGTGAGTTGACGGCCGGCGGCTGCAGTCTCCTCGGCAAGTGCCGCGAGCTGCGGCCAGGGCGCCTCGGGATTGACGTGATCCGGCGTTACCGGCGACACGCCGCCCCAATCGTTGACACCGGCACGGATCAGGTCGTTGAGCGCGCCGGAGCGCAGGTTCGGCGGGGCCTGTATCGATAGCGAAGGCCCGAACAAGAGCCGCGTCACGGCGACGGTCCAGAGTTGCTCTTCGAGCACCGGTTCCGACGCGCCGTGCATCTTCGTGCCGGGTTTGGCGCGGAAATTCTGGATGATGATTTCCTGCAGGTGACCGTATTGGTCGTGCAGGTCGCGCAGGGCCAGCAACGACTCGATGCGCTCCTGGCGTGTTTCGCCGATGCCGATCAGCAGACCGCTGGTGAACGGGATCGCCAGCTCACCAGCTGCTCGAATGGTCTCGAGCCGCCGAGCCGGCCACTTGTCCGGCGAACCATAGTGCGGCCCACCGCGCAGGGACAGCCGGTCCGACGCCGTCTCGAGCATCAAGCCCATCGAGGCCGACACGGTTCGCAGCCGCGCGAGTTCCCCGCGCGTCATGACTCCCGGATTGAGGTGGGGAAGCAGTCCGGTCTCGCGGAACACGAGTCCGGCCATCTGTTCGAGGTATTCCAGCGTCGTTGCCAGTCCCTTTGACTCGAGGGCGCGACGCGCCACCACGTAACGCAGCTCTGGCTTGTCGCCGAGGGTAAACAGCGCTTCCTTGCACCCATGGGCATGGCCCTCGCGCGCGACGGCGAGCACGTCCTCCGGTGTCAGGTAGGGCTGCGCCAGCCGGCGCGGCGCCTTGGCGAAGGTGCAGTAGTGACAGACATCCCGGCACAGCTGGGTGAGCGGGATGAATACCTTCCGCGAATAACTCACCGACTGCCCGAACCCGGCAACGGTTACCGCTTCGGCGGCCTCCATGAGCGGACCGAGCGGCGCATCGACGAGCCCGAGCGCCTCGGCGCAATCCGGTCGGTGCCCGGCTCCGGCGGCATCGATTACCCGAATCTTGTCTGTGGCAGCCATGCGCCTCCGGCCGGCAACAATTGCAGTGACGCGACACGTGTGTCGCCCTGTGCGCGCAGACAAATCAGGTCTTCGACGCGATCGAGGTCGAACTCCAGGCCGCGGGTTCGCGCGAACTCCGGGGACCAGCCGAGCCGCGAGGCTTCGGCGAGGTGCTGACGACGGCTGTCCGGGCCGAACTGGAAGCGGAACCCGTCGGCCGGCTTGAGAAAAAGTGCATTGGTACCCGTGCACGCCGTGTCGGTCGCCAACGCGAAGCCCGTGCGTCGGCCAAGCGTCACGAGCAAGTCGATGTCCGCTGCCGTAACAAGGGGCAGGTCGGCTGGCAGCACGACGAGTTCGTCGGCGCCGCGGTCCACCAGCTTGTTGCGTGCAAAATCAAGGGCGGGATTGAGCCCGCAGCCTGGATCGTCGAGGACGAGCACATCCATCGGCACCGAGTCCCGCTCCGGCGATACGACCGCAACATGATCGATCCAGCGCGTCTCGCGCGCCGCCGCCAGAACGCGGCCTGCCATCTCCCGCACGATACGTAGACGCTCCGCGGGCGCAAGCCAGCCCGCCAACCGGCCCTTGCACTCCGCGCGCGACTTGATCGGAACCAGGGCCCAGCAACTCATGGCAGGTCTTCGCTTTCCAATGAAAAGGATCGCCGGCCGCACGCTATGGCGCGGACATCTGCGCGCCCGGAATCGGGTTGAAGTAATGCATGGTGACACCACGCCGGGCGATCTTCCAGACGCCGTTGCGCCGTTCGAATTCGTCCGTGTACGTGGCGTTGATCATCTGCACGACATTGTCCTTGGTGGCTCCCATGCAATCCACGTTGCAGACACCGTGTGCATGGTCGGTATCCCTGAACGTGACGCGCAGGTTGGACGTCAGGTGATGCGTTTCGCGCCAGACCGGATAGAGGACCTCGAAGACCGCCTGCTTGATCCCGGCGTGACCGGAGAAGCTGCCGAACGGCGGGCCGATGTCCCAGACGCAGTCCTCATGCCAGATCGCGATGAATCTGTCCCAGTCGTGGGTATCGAAGCCGAGGCAGTAGTCGGTCACGAGGTCGCGAAAGGCAACGCGGCTCTCCAGCTCGTCGATGCGGCGCAGCGAGGCGTCCAGTTTCGCCTGAAGATTGTTGGTGTCGGCCATTGGCTGGTCCTCTGTCGGTCCGTCATTCCAGTGAACGCGCAAAACACAGCGCAAGTCAAACCGGTTCAGTCGTCTGCAGCGCCTTGCAGGATCCACCGCCGGATTACTTCGATGTCCGCCTGGTTCAAGTCATATTCCCAAGGCATGCGAAGGCCTTTGCCGCCGACCGCCGCCTGCGTGTCCAGCATCTTGATCAGCACATAGCTCTTGTCCGGCTCGCCGGGCTCGACGAGATTCAGTCTCGACTGCGTGGACTGCATGCCAATCATGTTACCCCGTGGATCGGGGTACAGGCTGAAGTTGCCCAGCTCCGTTCCCACCATGTGGCACTGGACGCAGTGCTTGTTGAGAATTGGCTTCACGTCGCGTGAGAAGCTGACGGCATCGTCCGCGAATGCGCTCGACGACGTCGCCAGCAGCAGCGACAGGTATCGTGCGCTGCACCAGGCAGGTGCGGCCATCAGCCCTTCCCCGAGGCGTCTCGGTGGGCCGCATTCGCGGTGATGTAGCCGAACACGAGCGACTCCGCGAGCGTGTGCCCGGCCCCGTAGTACGCAAACCGCGACGGGCTCGCGATGCAGTTGCCGGCGCCGTACAGTCCTGCGATCGGCTGGTCGTGGCCATCGAGGATCCGGCCGCTCGCGTCCGTCTGCGGACCGCCGCAGGTGTCGAGCGAGCCGGCGGCCAGGATGACGCAGTAGTATGGTCCCGCATCAGCCAGCGGGTACATGGTCGAACCGTTGCCCTTGTCCGCCGCGTACTTCGACTGCTGATTCATCGGCGAGAACACCATCTGCCACTCACGGTCGTAGCCCGCGGCGCCACGATTGAAGTCCTCGTCCTTTCCGGCGCGGGCGAAGCCGTTGAAGCGCGCGATCGATCCCTTCAGGGTGGACAGGAAAGACGGGGCCAGCGCCAGGTTACCGGTGCGGGCCGCAATCGCCTGGAGGCGCGCCGCTATCCGTTCGGTCAGGCCCTCGAGCGTGTCGGCCTGCAGCACGTATTTCGCGCCGGTCGGCGTGGGCGGGAACGGATACGCACCCGCGAAGGCTTCCGCCGACCGCTGGTCGTAGATCATGAACATCAACTCGTTCGGATACTCCACCTGCGACGGATCGAAGTAGCCGTGGGCCTCGGTTCGGTCGTTGTAGTCGCGCTTTTCGTTGACCGCGCGCCGGCCGTAACGGTTCACTTGGAGCATCGAGTCGCCCGGCGGGAAGAACACGCCGGTCGCAAGCACGTGGTTCCGCAACGCATCGTCGAGCACGATCTGCGTGCCCCACTTGCCGCTCATGTTGCCGAGGCGCGCACCGAGCGCCGTCGCCAGCCGGATGAAGTCACCCGTCGCCGACGGCATGGCACAGGACCCGTAGAGACGGTGCCGCATGTACGTGTCCGCAAACGCAAGGTTATGCGCAAACCCGCCGGACGCAAAAATGACGCCTTTGCGTGCCTTGACCCGGATCTGCCTGCCAGCGCTCATCGCCTCGATCCCGATCACGCGGCGTGCGTCGTTCGTCACGATGCGCGTCGCCTCGTGCTCCAGCAGGATCGGGATCTTGCGCTTCGTCACGGCGTCGCCGAGCTGGGTCATGAGCTCGACGCCGAGACCCATCGTCCCGTCAGGCTGGACTGGGCCGACGGCGCGGCCGGTCGGCACCTTGTTCTCCGGCACGTGATCGAGATAGTCGGTGGCCGAACGGTCGAGCGCGAACATGCGCCACTCGGCTGTGCGCAGCGCCCCGACCTCGCGCATTCGGTCCAGCGCCGGTGAGGCATTGTCGTAAAACGCCTCCAACAAGCCATATTCCAGCGCCGTCAATCCGAGGTTGGGCTGACCGGCAACGTAACGCTCTGGATAGGAAAATCTTGCAAGATACTGAAGACACTCCTCTTTCTTGTCGTCAATCCCTTTTGCCTTGAGCGTGTGATTGTTCGGGATCCACAGCACGCCGGCCGACTTTTTCGACGTACCGCCGACGAACGGCATCTTGTCCAGCATGACGACCGAATCGCCCTGCTCGTGGGCGGTGACCGCTGCAGTACAGCCGCCGACGCCCGTCCCGACGATGACGATGTCCGCCTCGTGATCCCACTGCTCGGCGGCTTCGGCCGTGGAAGCGCCGCCGAGAGTCACCGCCCCGAGCGAGGCCGTCACGGCACCTGCGCCGAGCAACATGTCGCGTCGAGTCAAAGCGTCCGGTGACTTGGTCATGTCATAACTCCTGCAGGATGACGAGAGCGGTCATCTTCGATTCATGTGAACGGGCGGGCCGTCAGCGCTTCAACTGGATTCCGGCCTTCTCACGGTCCCAGCAATCGGCGGTGATGCCCTCCGCCTTGAGCTTGAACTTCTCGACCCGCTCACTGGGCGTCTTCGGCAGGCTCGCCCGGATCGCGATGTAGCGAGGGATCGCGAAGTAGGCCATGCGCGGTTCGCACCAGCGGATCAGCTCCTCTTCGGTCACCGTCTGTCCTGCCTTGAGCACCACCACCGCTTTTACCTCCTCCTCGCCCACTTCGGAGGGGACTCCGACGACGCAGCACTCGAGCACCGCATCGTGCGAGCCGACAACGGCCTCGACCTCGAAAGACGAGATATTCTCGCCCCGGCGGCGGATCGCCTGCTTCTTGCGGTCCAGGAAGTAGAAATAGCCGTCCTCGTCCATGCGACCGAGATCGCCCGTATGGATCCAGCCGTTCTGGAACAGGTCAAGGGTCGCCTCGGGCTTTTTGTAGTAGCCCGTGGTGCCGACGAACATCTTGTTGGAGCGGGCGATGAACTCGCCAGGCGTGCCGGGCGGGCACTCGTTGTCGTCGTCGTCGACGATCCGCACGTCCCAGCCGGTGATGGCCTGGCCGCAGGAGCCAGCCCGCGGCGCATCATAGGGACTTGCCAGACAGCAGTAGCACTCTGTCATGCCGTACACCTCCAGCAGCTTCGTGTTGAAGCGGTTCTGGAAGGAGTGCCACTCGTCCGCCGGCGCCGCAGCCCCGACCATGAGGCGCAGCGGATTGTCGGCGTCGTCGTCCCGCGGATCCTGCTTGAGCAGTATCGGGATGATGCCGCCGATGTAGTTGGCCTCAGTGCAGTTCCAGCGACGGCAATCGTCCCAGAGCTGGCTGGCGGAGAAACGCTCGACGATGACAGCCTTCGCATCCGCCAGGATCGCGGGGCCGATGGTGATGCCCTGCGCATTGCCGTGAAAGAAAGGAAGGCCCGTGTACAGCACGTCCTCGTCGGTATAGCGGGCGTACTTCACCGACTCGGCCCAGATGTCGTACCAGTAGTGGTGACTCATCTGCACGCCCTTCGACACGCCCGTCGTACCTGAGGTGTAGAGGATCGTCGCGATGTCGCGGTAGTGCACCGCGACGTCCGGCTTCTTCGATGAGTGCCCGAGCAGTTCGCCGAACGTCATCGCCGTTGCCTTCTGCAGACGTGGCAGCGCCGTCTTGCCCGAGCGATCCAGGTAAGCGACATGATGGACGGACTGGAGTCCTTCGACGATGTCCTCGAGCCGGTCCAGGTACTCGGTGTCAGCGACCAGCACGACGCAGTCCGACTGGTCGATCTGGTAGGCGAGGCCCGCACCTTTCAGCGCGACGTTGATCGGCACCTCGACGGCGCCGATCTTGTTGCAGCCGAACCACGCATAAAGGAACTCCGGACAGTTCGGCAGCATGATCGCGACCTTGTCGCCGGGCTTGACGCCGAGTGCCAGCAGGCCGTTTGCCACCTTGTTGATGCGATCGTCGAGATCGCCCAGCGTAAGCGGGTCGTCGCGGAACTGGAATGCTACGTGGTTCGGGTGTTTGCGCGCCTTGTCCTCGATGATGTGCGTGAGCACGCGCTCGTGCTGGCTGTACTCCCGCATCCTGAAAGTTGCGTACCGGCTGGCCGCACGCTCGAACTTGTCGTCCCAACGTCCCACTGGAATTCTCCCCGTTGAGTCTGGATCCCGCGCGAGTGACCGACCCGCCCCGCGCAGGGCGGGCGCGATCGTCAGAGGTTCTTCACCATCTGGTACGCCTCGTCGAACCACACGCCCGGCGTGTAGGCATCGACCATCTTGCCGAAGTCCCAGTGGATGGTCTTCTCGGGGATGACCTTGATGATCACGCGCAGCGGCGTATGCACGGCCGCGAAGGCCGCCTCGCGCTGCGCCGGGTCCTTCACTTCGGACCAGTACTTGTCGATGATGGCCCAGTGCACCTTGCGCATCAGCGCATCGTCCGTCGACACCTCCGCGTGCCCGATGAGCAGGATCGCCTTCTGGCGGCGCAGGTTCGCGCCGTCGTTGTGGATGCTCACCGACATCTTCGGGTTCTCCTCCAGGTGGTGCACCTTGTGTCGGTACTTCTGGATGCTGCTCATGTACAGGAAGCCGTCGATGACGACGTAGAACATCGGCGTCACGATCGGGTAGCCCTTCTTGTTGATGTGGGCCATCTCGCAGTAGCAGA
>Ga0316613_10001657_pt1 | contig 15065 bp, 12 predicted proteins | sample OWC_soil_day10_C_2_FD_207647 | JGI IMG/M metagenome (GOLD analysis project Ga0316613, IMG submission 207647) | Wetland soil microbial communities from Old Woman Creek delta, Ohio, United States - OWC_soil_day10_CT_b | ecosystem: Environmental > Terrestrial > Soil > Wetlands | place: USA: Ohio...
GCAGGTTCATCCAGATAAAGAATGCCTTGCCGACTATGTAGTCATCGGGGACAAAACCCCAGTAGCGGCTATCGAGGCTGTTGTCCCGGTTGTCGCCCATCATGAAATAATAGCCGGGCGGGACCGTACAGGCAAAACCCTCACTGTTGTATTTGCACAAATTTCTCTTTTTAAATGAATCCGGATTAGGCACATAAGCGGGCGCACCATCATCATTCAAAACCCGGTGCTCCATTCCACTAAGCTTTTCAACGTATTGCTTTGAATAGGAAAGCCTATCCTCATCCAAGTAATCAGTCAGCGGCTTGTAGCTTGCTTCTTTTCCATTTACGGTCAGCCGCTTGTTGCGATAAACCACCTCATCGCCTCCGACGCCCACCACGCGCTTGATGTAATCCAGCGAAAGGTCTTTCGGATACTTGAACACCACAACGTCACCCCGTTGCGGCTCATTGATAGAAATGACTTTCTTGTTAAGCACCGGGAGGCGTATTCCATAGGTGAACTTGTTCACCAGTATCAGATCGCCCGCCTCCAGTGTCGGAAGCATCGAACTGGAAGGAATCTTGAACGGTTCATAAAAAAAGGAGCGAAGAATGAACACCAGTGCAATGACAGGGAAAAAGCTGCCCGAATACTCGATCCATGCGGGCTGCCTAAGAAGCCTCTCTTTCAGCTCGGCACGTCCCTTTTCATCGGTTTTGATTCCGTCCGCCTTCAGCTTTTCTTGCCGCGCATCCCATTCGGCGAGAGCCGCATCCGCGGCGGTTCTCCGTTTCTTGGCAAAATAGAAGACGTCCAGAAACCAGACAACTCCCGTTGCTACTGTAAGAATAAAAAGGAGTAATGCAAAATTGCCCAGAATGGCTTGCAGGTTCATTTCTCATCCACTTGTAAAATTGCCAGAAACGCTTCTTGCGGAATCTCGACCGCACCGACTTGCTTCATGCGTTTCTTGCCAGCCTTTTGCTTTTCCAACAGTTTCCGCTTGCGGGTAATATCGCCGCCATAGCATTTCGCCAATACGTTTTTGCGGAGCGCCTTGACGTTCTCACGAGAGATAACGGTCGATCCGATTGCTGCTTGAATCGCGACGTCAAACATCTGGCGCGGAATCAGTTCACGCATCTTTGCGGCCACCTGTCGCCCACGGAACTGGCTGTTGGCCCGATGCACGATGATAGCCAAGGCGTCGACCTTGTCGCCATTGATCAGCATATCGACCTTAACAACATCCGACGCACGATATTCTTTGAATTCATATTCCATCGATGCATAACCGCGCGAAATCGATTTCAGCCGATCGAAGAAATCGAGCACGATCTCTGCCATGGGCATCTCGTACGTCAGCCTGACCTGTTTGCCATGGTAATGCATGTCCATCTGGATGCCACGCTTCTGCGTGCACAGCGTCATGACGGACCCCACATACTCTTGCGGCATGTATAGGTTGACGGTCACGATCGGCTCGCGCACTTCCTGAATCCGGGAAGGCTCCGGCATCTTCGACGGATTGTCCACCATAACGATCTCACCATTTCTTAGCACGACTTCATAGATCACGGTCGGTGCGGTCGTGATCAGGTCCATATCGAATTCGCGTTCGAGCCGTTCCTGCACGATATCCATGTGCAGCAGACCCAGGAAACCGCAACGGAAGCCGAAACCGAGAGCCTGAGAGACTTCCGGCTCGTATTGCAGTGCGGCATCGTTCAGCTTCAGCTTTTCGAGCGAATCGCGCAATGCATCGTACTGATTCGCTTCAACCGGAAACAGCCCTGCGAAAACCTGTGGTTGGACTTCCTTGAAGCCGGGCAACGGCTCGGAAGCAGGGCGTGCAGCGAGCGTCACGGTATCGCCCACTTTTGCAGATTTCAGTTCCTTGATGCCCGCTATGATGAATCCTACCTGTCCCGCCGATAGCGATTCGCGTGACTGGGAGCGCGGCGTAAACACGCCGACGTTCTCGACCAGGTGCTGCGCACCGGTTGCCATCAGCAAGACCTTGTCCTTCGGACGCAATGTGCCGTTCTTAACGCGCACCAGCATCACGACCCCGACATAATTATCGAACCAGGAATCGATAATCAAGGCCTGCAACGGCGCTTCCGGATCCCCGGTCGGCGGCGGCACCTTGGCTATCAGCATTTCGAGAATATCCTCGACACCTTCGCCCGTTTTGGCGGAGCAGCGGACTGCATCCGCAGCTTCAATGCCAATCACATCTTCGATTTCCGCAATCGCGCTGTCTGGATCGGCGGATGGCAAATCGATCTTGTTCAATACTGGCAACACTTCGACACCCAGGTCGAGTGCGGTATAGCAGTTGGCAACCGTCTGGGCTTCGACGCCTTGTGACGCATCGACGACCAGCAACGCACCTTCGCATGCGGACAGCGAACGGCTCACTTCATAGCTGAAGTCGACGTGTCCCGGCGTATCGATCAGGTTCAGATTGTAGACCTGACCGTCGCGAGCCTTGTAATTCAAGGCAGCAGTCTGCGCCTTGATCGTGATGCCGCGCTCGCGCTCCAGATCCATCGAATCGAGCACCTGCGCTTCCATTTCACGATCAGACAAGCCGCCGCACAATTGAATGATGCGGTCGGCAAGCGTCGATTTGCCGTGGTCGATATGGGCAATAATGGAGAAATTGCGAATGTTGTTCATTAGCCTCGGCAGAGAATGATTTCGGTTCCGCTTGATCACGACGCTGCAACGAGCCGGAAACGGCTTCAAGTCGCACGCACCGCTTCCCAAAAGCAGGGTTGATTGGGCAATCCGAGCTGGAATTATAAAAAAGGCGCTCTGTATGGGGCTAATCCCCGATGAGCGCCCATCACGGAATTTTCGTCTATAAAATCGCCATTTTACCGGATTTCATCCGAAAAATCGCACGGTCCCGACCTCGGAGCGCTTCCTGTGTCGCGGCATGGAAACAGCACCATCCCTGTGCATGTAGCTATATCGATGCCCACAGGCACCGATATGAACTTCATCATTTACGTCCCGAACGCGTCGGGACGCCTCCTTTTCTATGCTTGCTTCCTGCTGCGAATTTTCCAGCTGATGGATTTGAGGCGCGTGTTGTCGGGCGTTCATACGACCTCGGCTCAGGCCGCTGTGGCTGCGAGCGTCTGCCTTGCACTTCTTGTTTCCCTTGTCCGAATGGGGACGATTTCCAGGCCGGCACAAGATGACTTGGCCCGTTTCCTATCAAGTCTGAACGCCCATTCCGCCGTAGCCACTCGCGCAAGAGCTGCCAATTTTCCGGATCGTGATAACGGAGAAAAGCCTTGTGCAGGCGGCGGACCTGCCCCTTGCGCGCCGTCTCGACCGTTTCGGAATCGGCGCTGACCTTGTGCAGTGGATTTTTGCCGGTATGGTACATCGTGGTTGAAATCGACAGAGGAGTCGGCATGAACGTCTGCACTTGGTCGAGCCTGAAATTGTTCTTTTTCAGCCAAAGTGCCAGATTCAGCATATCCTCATCGGTCGCGCCCGGGTGTGCGGCGATAAAGTAGGGAACAAGGTATTGTTCCTTACCGGCCTCTCTGGAAAAACGTTCGAACATCTTGCGAAAGCTATCATAGGTGCCAATACCCGGCTTCATCATTTTCGACAGTACGCGTTCTTCGGTATGTTCCGGTGCTATCTTTAGCAGGCCGCCGACATGATGCGTTGCCAGTTCGCGGATATATTCCGGCGATCGCACAGCCAGATCGTACCGAAGCCCAGATCCGATCAAAATCTTCTTGATCCCCGGCAATTCGCGCGCTTTTCGGTAAAGTGAAATCAGTTTGCCATGATCGGTATCGAGATTGACGCAAATTGCTGGGTAGACACATGACAGACGTCGGCACATCCGTTGAATATTTTTATCCTTACAGGACAAGCGGTACATATTCGCGGTTGGTCCACCCAGGTCAGAGATGACTCCGGTGAATCCGTCGATATTGTCCCGAATATCCTCGATTTCCCTCAGAATCGACGGTTCCGAGCGACTCTGTATGATACGTCCCTCGTGTTCCGTAATAGAGCAAAACGAGCATCCGCCAAAACATCCGCGCATGATATTGATCGAAAACCGGATCATTTCCCATGCCGGAATCCGCTGTCCGCCATAAGAAGGATGAGGCGCACGTGCATACGGCAGACCGTAAACACCATCCATCTCGTCCATTTCAAGAGGAATGGGTGGCGGATTCAGCCAAACGTCGCGCTCACCGTGAGCCTGCACCAATGCCCGTGCATTGCCCGGATTGGATTCCAGATGCAGCACGCGCGAAGCATGCGCATACAATACCGGGTCATCCCGAACCGTTTCATAAGAAGGTAGACGGACTACCGTCCTGCCATTCTGGCGCAACCTGGCAGCAAGGCGGTCTTCCTTGCTTTGCATGACAATGGGCTTTTCCTGCTGCATCCCGGCATTATCAACTCCGCACGAAGATGATTCCTTGTCACAGCCATACGGGTTGACATGCCTGTCGACTTTACCCGGCGCATCCAGGCTAGTGGAATCTGCTTCCGACCATTCAGCGTCAGGCTTCCATCCTGACGGCGCCATGAATGCCGTTCCACGCAGGTCGCGAATGGAATCCATCGGCTCGCCAGCGGCCAATCTATGTGTAAGATCAATCAGTGCACGTTCGGCATTCCCATAAAGGAGAATATCTGCCTTGGAATCGGGCAGCACCGACCGGCGGACCTTATCGGACCAGTAGTCGTAATGAGCAACCCGGCGCAGGCTGGCTTCGATAGAGCCGATAACGATATTGACGCCCGGGTAGGCTTCCCGCGCACGTTGGGAATAAACGACTACCGCCCGATCGGGACGCTTGCCAGCAAGCCCGCCCGGCGTATAGGCATCATCGGAACGTATCTTGCGCTCGGCCGTGTAACGGTTGACCATCGAATCCATGTTACCGGCCGTAATACCGAAGTAGAGCCGTGGCTTACCCAGCGCACGAAACGCCTGCGCCGATTGCCAGTCAGGCTGACAGATGATGCCAACCCGGAACCCCTGCGCCTCGAGCAGGCGCCCTACCAGCGCCATGCCGAAGCTCGGGTGATCGATATAAGCATCGCCCGAAACCAGAATTACGTCACAGGCGTCCCAGCCAAGCGCATCCATTTCGGCACGCGAGACGGGCAGAAACGGAGCCGCGCCAGAACGGCGAACTTTTCTAGGAACGTATGAAAATATGTTTTTCGGGGAGGTCATCGGGGATGATTGTAATGGAAGTCGAGCGCATGCTTCAGAATGAGTGGGAGTACGACCCCAAAGAGGCATATCCGCGGCCGAATGAACCAATCGAGCCGTTCCGGATACATGCTCTTACTTTGGTTCCGGATAGTCGACTTTTATGACATACAGTTCTTCGATTCCGCCAGGCGCTTTGAACGTGACTGTGTCGCCCTCATGCGCCTTGGTCAGCGCACGAGCTACCGGCGATATCCAGCTAATACGACCATTCAGGGGATCAGCTTCATCGATGCCAACAATGGTTACTGCATTCTGCTCCCCATCCTGATTCTCGTAAGTTACCGTCGCCCCGAAGAATATCTGGTCGTTTCCGTGATGGATGCTTGGATCGAATTCCTCGACGATTTCCAGCCGTTTGATCAAAAAACGGATGCGGCGATCAATTTCGCGCAGGCGACGTTTGCCGTAAATATAGTCGCCGTTTTCCGAGCGGTCGCCATTCGAGGCAGCCCAGGAAACGACGTTAACCACTTCGGGCCGCTCCTTGCTGATCAAAAAATGCAGCTCGTCCTTTAATCGCTGATGCCCCGCTGGCGTGATGTAATTCTTGAAGCCGGCCGGCAATGCGGGAAGCTCATGCTCCTGATCGTCAGCATCGTCATTATCTTTCACAAATGCCTTGTTCATAAGTTTCACCTGCAACGCGATTTCACGAATTCAGAACTCACTATTTGTTCCGAATTAGAAATTGCAAGAGCCCGCCCCAAAATGGTGCAACATCAACATGACAAACAGATCAATGAGCCCGGAACTACCGCCCTACCCGATCGACCGTACGCCGCACAACAAGTTAACTATGCGGGAAACGCCTGAAAAAAGTCTTGCAGCAGATCGTCAGCATCCTCAATACCGACCGAAACACGGATCAACGAGTCGGCAATGCCCATTGCGGCGCGAGCTTCACCTCCCATGTCGAAATAAATCGTGTGTGCAACCGGATTAACCAGCGTGCGCGTATCGCCGAGATTGCTGGCGAAGATGCCCAGGTTGAGCCGGTTAAGATAATCGAAACAGTCAATGCTTTGCTTTGGCTCGAAGCTCAGCATGAACCCATAGGAGCGGAACAATTTCGTTGCAAGTTCGTGCTGCGGATGAGATGACAAACCGGGATAATAGACTGCGGCCACACGCTCATCGGCTTCCAACATCTTGGCGAGAGCCAGTGCATTCTGGTTGGCGCGCTCCATACGGAGAGCCAGCGTTTCGCAACCAATCGCTATCTGATGCGCCGAATCCGGGCTGAGGCAGGCTCCGAAATCACGAAGTGCCTTGGCCCGAATCTGTGCGCTCCCCCACTGCTCGGCTGGAAGTTTTTTGAAATTGGATGCAATGTTCGGATAGTTTCTCCAATCGAACATGCCTGTATCGGTTACGCTACCGCCCATTGCATCGCCATGACCGGCAACCGACTTGGTCAACGAATTGATGGCAAGACCAGCTCCGACCGCTTTCGGGCGGAAGATATAACCAGAAGTCATCGTATTGTCGACCACGAACAGAATATTCCTTTCGCGGCACAGTTGGCCGATGCGTTCCATGTCAGCGATTTGGGTACGCGGATTGGCAATCGTTTCCACGAAAACGATGCGTGTGGTCGGCTTCAGCGCCAGCTCGACATTTTTCACGTCAGTCGCGTCAACAAAATCGACATCAACTCCCAGTCCCCGTGCGGTTTCCCATTGATAACGAGTATTGCCGAACAGGAATGACGATGAAACGACGTGGTCGCCCGATTTAAGCAACGATGGGAAAAGCGAACCGATAGCCGCCATGCCACTTGCAAAGCACACCGTGGCAACCCCGTCTTCAATCTTGCTGATTTTGTCTTCGAGTGCATTGACGGTCGGGTTTCCCTGGCGCGCATAGCGGTAGCCTGGTTGTTTCCCTTGAAAAACTGCGGCCAATTCTCTGGCGTCGGCAAAAGAAAAAGTAACCGAGGTGTGCACGGGACGGTGCAGTGAACCGTGCTCGATCGGCTTCTGGCGATCGCTATGTAAAATTGAAGTTGTAAAACCGTATTTCTCGTTGCTCATTATGCTACCAATCCTTCCAATCACTCGACATTTGCAAAGCCCAGGCTCAGCTGCGTTCTGACAGTTTCTTCGCCCGCAGGCTTTGCATTGTTGCGCGCAGATTCGACCTTGTCGAGATAGTCACGCGAGATATCGCCCGTAATATAGTGCCCATCGAAGCAGGATGCCTCGAAATTCCGGATCAGAGGATTGACGTCGGAAATCGATTTCTTCAATGCATCGAGATCTTGATAAACGAGCGCATCGGCAGTCATTTCACGACAAACCTCCTCTTCGGTGCGGCCATAGGCAATCAGTTCATTGCGTGTCGGCATATCAATGCCGTATACGTTCGGATAGCGGACCGGCGGCGCTGCCGAAGCAAAGATGACTCGCTTGGCCCCAGCCTCGCGTGCCATTTGAACGATTTCCTGGCTAGTGGTACCGCGAACAATCGAGTCGTCTACGAGCAGCACGCTCTTGCCCTTGAATTCCGAAGCGATGGCATTCAGTTTCTGACGAACCGATCTCTTGCGAACCGCCTGACCAGGCATGATAAAGGTACGACCGATATAACGGTTTTTGATGAACCCCTCGCGATATTCGATATTCAATTTCAACGCCAACTGGATCGTGGCAGGACGGGACGAGTCTGGGATTGGCATCACCACATCGATATCACCGCTCTTGAATTCGCGCTTGATTTTCTCGGCAAGGTATTCACCCATTTTCAGGCGAGTTGCATATACCGAGGCGCCATCTATGACGGAGTCGGGACGGGCAAAATACACGAATTCAAAAGCGCAGGGATTCAGAGTGGGATTCTCCGCACATTGCTGATTGTAGAGCTTGCCGTCGTTATCGATAAAGATAGCCTCGCCCGGCTTCACGTCACGCAGGAAGCGGAATCCCAGTCCTTCGAGCGCAACCGATTCGCTCGCCACCATGTATTCGATTCCCTTTGCCGTTTCGGAAAAGCCGATACAAAGCGGACGAATGCCAAACGGGTCGCGGAAAGCCAGTAAACCATAACCGGCTATTTGCGCTACGGCTGCATATGCTCCCCGTACCCGCTTGTGGAGCACGGTTACAGCGCGAAACAGCGCATCCGGATCGAGCGAATATCCGGTAGTCGCCTCCTGAATCTCATGTGCGAGTACATTCAGCAGCACTTCGGAGTCGGAACTGGTATTGATGTGTCGGCGATCCTTGTGGAACATTTCGATCTTGAGCTGTTCCCAGTTGGTCAGGTTACCGTTATGCGCAAACGTAATGCCGAAAGGCGCATTGACATAAAACGGTTGCGCTTCCTCTTCGCTGGAAGCGGAGCCCGCGGTTGGGTAGCGGACATGGCCGATCCCAGAATTCCCGGGTAACGAACGCATATTGCGCGTCCGGAATACGTCCCGAACAAGGCCATTGGCCTTGTACATGGAAAACGTATCGTTGGAATTGGTTGCAATCCCCGCAGCATCCTGACCACGATGCTGCAAAAGAAGCAGCGAATCATAAATCAACTGGTTAACGGGTTCCTGGGAGACAATGCCAACAATGCCACACATGGTGGGGCTCCTCAATCAAAAAAAATTTAGACAAAAATCAAATGCAAGCGTTCCGTTCAATAACGGACATGCTTTGAAAAACCACCTGGAAGGTAAGGAAGTACGGTCAACGCCGCAGTTTCGGTCATCGGACTCAATAACGCCTTTTTCCAGAATGCCTGTTGTGGAATCGATGTCATACCGCACAGCAAGACCACTATGAGCACAATTACTATTCCACGTCCCAGGCCGAACAGACCGCCAAGCCCTCTATCCACGACCGTCAATCCGCTTGCCTTGACCAGCGATTCAACTGCTCCGCTCAGCAACTTCATCGCAATCAGAACAACAATAAACAGCGCAATGAAGGCCACAATCAGCCTTATAGCATTTCCTGGAATAGAACGAGGAAGCAGCGACGCCAGGCTTTCTCCATAAGCATTGGCGACAACAAATGAAATAACCCAGCCCAACAGAGAGAGCACTTCCTTGACCAGTCCGCGCATCATGCTGATGAGAACCGAGCACGCCAGCACGAACAACAAACCATAATCAAACGCTGTCAAACGAGCCCATCCCTTCTTTTCACATCAAACTGGAAGCAATGTGCATTGCAGTCTTATCCTGCCAAGCTTTGCACACATTCCATCGGCATCTTTCTTATTGGCCAGCGGGCCAATCCGTACACGAATGCGCTCCCCGTCTCGCGTCGTCACTTTCTGTGTATGGGACTTGATACCAGCTTCTCTCAATTTTGCCTGTAGTTCGTCGGCTTTTTTCTGATTGGCGAGCGCTGCAACCTGAATGATCAGCTTGCCCTGCTGGCCGGATTCAGCCGTTTTTGCATCGCTGGCCTTGCTGTCCACCGTCTTCGAACCATGCTGCGTACTGGAATCTGCTGTCTTGGAAGCGACTTTTGCTGTCTCCGCATGCTTTAATGGAGCTATGTCCGCCTCAAGCGGTTTCGTAGAGGATTTTGTCTTGTCGGGCGTGTTGGCGGAAGTCCGTTTGGACGTGGCGACTGCAGCAGTTCCAATTGCCGCAACCCCGGCAGCAGCGGTCGCGACAGCAGGCGCTGCCGATTCCGCAGATGTGTTCGGAGTGGATACCGTTTGCGCAGGTTGCTGAGCCGTCTCCCGCTCTTTTGGAGCCGGTACCGGCTTGTTCCGGGAAGCGATATCGATAGCAACGTCTTGTGATACCGGTTTGGGTTCAGGATCGAGCACCAGTGGAAGAACAATGATCGCAGCCAATGTCAACGTGACCGCTCCCACCAGGCGCCGTCGCGCACGCTTCTTTTCAGGAAGCGCAGGGTCATCCGAAATTCTCTGTCTACGACCTGACGAACCGGAGTTCAGATCCGCGGCCATGCCATCGTCCGCCCCGAAACTGGCCCCGCCTTTTCCGGATGCGGCTTCCTGCCTGGATGAACGAAGAAAAGAAAACCGGCTCATGCGATCAATTCATGTAAACGACAATATGGCCCGAACCATGTGCTAGGTTCCCGGCCGCTTTGCCTTTCCTTCTGGGAAAGGACGGAGAGAAACGACTCCTATGCAGAACGTTTCCCGAATTCGGCATCGTCCCGCTGCGTCACACCAGCGACAGTCCAGAATGACCCGAATGCAACAATTTTATCATTTTCCGCCGTTCTATTCTTCGCTGCGGACAGGGCTGCGGCAGGGGAAGTATAGATTTGCAGCCATTTACCGCTTCCGGCATCGATCACCTTTTGCAGAATTTCCCTTATATGCTCGGCTGAAGCGGCCCGTGCCACAGGCAGATCGGTGATGTACCAATAGTCGACCGCCTTATCCATTATCCGGACAATGCTTTCTATATCTTTATCCGCCATGGCGCCAAACACGGCATGCACGGATCCTCCCGATGGCATGCGTCCAAGGTTATCCGCGAGCACTGCCGCGGCATGTGGATTATGCGCAACATCAAGGATGACCTGCGGTCTGCCCGGCAATATTTGAAAACGGCCGGGCAGATAGGCGAGCCTTAATCCATCGCGTATTGCCTGCTCATCCACAGGAAGGCGCTGCCGCAAGGCTTCAAGTGCTGCCAGGGAAAGCGACGCATTCCCTATCTGGTTCACACCTTGAAGCGATGGATAGTCGAGTTGAAGGCACCAATCGCTATGTCCTTCATACCACCACGTCTCTTCGCCTGCCGCATATGAAAAATCCCGTCCAAGCAGCTGCAAGTTGCAGCCAATCTCTTCCGCATGGCTCAACAGAGAATCCGGCGGCTCTGGGTCACCGCAGATCGCTGTTCGTCCTGAGCGGTAGATTCCCGCCTTCTCATGGCCGATCAGTTCACGTGTATCTCCCAGATAGTCGGTATGGTCGATGCCGATGTTTGTAACGATGGCGACATCAGCGTCGATTACGTTGACCGCATCCAGCCGGCCTCCCAGGCCGACTTCGAGAATGACGGCGTCAAGCCCGGCATTGGCAAATTGGTGCAGGATCGCCAGCGTCGTGAACTCAAAGTAAGTCAGTTCCGTAGTACGTCGCGCCGTTTCGACCGCATTGAAGCCAGACAGGAAAGCTTCATCCGGCAGTTCCTCCCCATTGATGCTTGCCCGCTCGTTGAAATGATGAATGTGAGGCGACGTATAAAGCCCTACCCGATATCCGGCACGCATCAGTATCGACTGCAGCATCGTGCATGTCGATCCTTTTCCATTGGTGCCGCCAACGATGATGACGGGACAGTCAAAACGCACTCCGAGACGTTTGGATACAATCCCAACACGCTCAAGTCCCATATCGATAGTCTGCGGATGCAGACTCTCTATGTAGTCCAACCATTGGAACAGAGAATGACGAGTTTGTAATGTCACTGTAAAACCGCTTCAAGTACATCAATAAAAACAGACTGAAATAACCTTTTGCGCCACGTGGATTACCGCTAAAAGCAAAAAGCCCGGATTGGCGTCCAGGCCTTTTGCTCAAGCACCTTCGGTGCTTGGAAGCGAATCCTCAGGCGACCGCGTCCGCAGGCTGATTCTGCAGCATGGCAAGCAGATGCGCCAATTCCTTGCGCATTTCGCGACGGTCAACGATTCGATCGACCGCTCCCTTCTGCATCAGGAATTCGGCACGCTGGAATCCCTCAGGTAATTTCTCGCGTACGGTGTTCTCGATGACGCGCGGGCCTGCAAAGCCAATCAGCGCCTTCGGTTCCGCGATGACGACATCGCCCAGGAAAGCGAACGACGCCGAAACACCACCCATGGTCGGATCGGTCAGAATGGAGATAAAAGGAAGTTTTTTCTCGGCCAAGAGAGGCAAGGCAGCGCTTGTCTTCGCCATCTGGAGAAGGGACAACAAACCTTCCTGCATGCGTGCTCCTCCGCTGGCGGTAATGCAGATGAAAGGAACTCTCTGCTCAATGGCAGCCTTGACGCCACGAACGAAGCGCTCGCCAACCACAGACCCCATCGAACCGCCCATGAATTCGAATTCGAAACAGGCGACGACGACCGGAAGGCTGTGTATCGCACCACCCATGACGATCAAGGCATCCGTTTCGCCGGTAGCTTCCAGAGCAGACTTCAACCGTTCCGGATACTTCTTGCTGTCCCGGAATTTGAGCGAATCAACCGGAAGCGCTTCATGACCTATTTCATAGCGGCCTTCCGGATCCAGCAGCACATCCAGGCGCTCACGCGCACGAATTCGCATGTGATGGCTGCATTTCGGGCATACATGCAAGTTCGTTTCCAGGTCGGTACGATATAAAACCGTTTCACATGAGGGGCACTTGACCCACAATCCTTCCGGCATGGATTTGCGGCTGGTGGAAACAGACCGCTGGATACGCGGCGGAAGCAATTTATCAAGCCAACTCATACTTTCTCCTCGAATTCTGGACGCGGCAATTAACCGGCGCCCACGAATTTTATCCGATTTTCGTAGCTCGGTTCGTTTTCGTTGCTACGCATCCAGTGCAGCACGAATGCCCGCTATAAAATTTCGAACCGTTCCGGCCGCTTTGTCGGCCGGCGTATTCTCCAATTCCTGGATGATCCGACTGCCTATCACAACCGCATCGGAAACCTCAGCCACAGCCTTTGCAGTCGCGGCATCCCGAATGCCGAAACCAACGCCAACCGGAACGGAAACATGCTTTTTAATCCTCGGGATCATCGCAGCGATCCCGCTCGTGTCCAGATTTGCTGAACCTGTCACCCCTTTCAGAGAGACATAATAAACATAACCGCTGGCAATTTTACCGACTTTTTCGATCCGTTCGTCAGTTGAGGTTGGCGCCAGAAGAAAAATAGCGTCCAGTCCATGCGCTTTCATCGACGAGGCGAATGCTTCACATTCTTCGGGGGGATAATCCACCACCAGCACGCCGTCGACACCGCAATCCTTGGCAGCAAGGATGAAGTTTTCCGTTCCCATGTGCTCGATGGGATTCGCATATCCCATGAGCACAATGGGCGTATGGGCGTCCGTCTCGCGAAACTGGCGAACGAACTGAAGAACGTTCCGCAGCCCGACTCCTTTTTGCAGGGCCCGCTCCGAGGCACGCTGAATCACAGGGCCATCCGCCATAGGATCTGAGAATGGAATACCCAGTTCGATGATATCGGCACCGCCTTCTACCAGTGCATGCATCAGCGGAACGGTCAATTCCGGAGATGGATCGCCGGCGGTAATGAACGGGATCAAGCCTTTTTTTCCTTCCCGGGCCAGACGGGATAATGTGTTTTGTATACGGGACATGGTTTTTATTATTCAGTTTCGATCACAACAAGCTGTGTTTTCAGCCACGACAAGGCTTTGGGTCTGTCACTATGGCGACAAAGCCACGTGTCACATGAATTACCACTTTATCCCCGCTCTCTCAGCTACCGTATGCATATCTTTGTCGCCTCGCCCGGAAAGACTGACGAGAATGGTCTCGTCCTTGCCGAGCGTCGGTGCCAATCTGGCCGCATGGGCCAAGGCATGGCTGGACTCGAGCGCAGGAATGATCCCCTCTATCCGGCAACAAGTGTGAAAAGCGTTTAGCGCTTCATCGTCCGTGACTGTCACGTATTGCGCCCGTCCTGAATCTTTCAGCCATGCATGCTCTGGCCCGACACCCGGATAATCGAGCCCAGCCGACACCGAATGCGTTTCGATGATCTGGCCATTCTCGTCCTGAAGCAGATAAGTGCGATTACCATGAAGGACACCTGGTGATCCCGCCGTCAACGATGCGGAGTGGCGCCCCGTTCCGATTCCGTCGCCAGCCGCTTCTACGCCGACCAGTTTGACGTCAGGATGGTCGATGTAGGGATAAAAGATGCCCATCGCGTTCGATCCGCCGCCAACACACGCAACCACATGATCGGGTTGCCGTCCGGTCATTTCGGGCATTTGCTTCAGGCACTCTTCGCCAATGACCGACTGGAAATCGCGAACCATCATCGGATAAGGATGAGGACCGGCAACAGTTCCGATAATGTAGAACGTATTCTCGATATTGGTAACCCAGTCGCGCATCGCCTCGTTCAGCGCATCTTTCAGGGTTTTTGATCCCGACTCGACCGGGACAACCTCAGCGCCAAGAAGCTTCATCCGATACACATTCTGTGCTTGCCGACGCACATCTTCGCTGCCCATGTAAACCACACAATCGAATCCAAAACGGGCGCAGATAGTCGCGGTTGCGACGCCGTGCTGGCCCGCACCGGTTTCGGCAATGACACGAGGCTTACCCATCTTTTTGGCCAGCAGGGCTTGCCCGATCACATTATTGATCTTGTGCGCTCCCGTATGGTTCAAGTCTTCACGCTTGAGATAGATTTGCGCGCCGCCAAGCATGTCGGACCAGCGGACCGCATGGTAAATGGGGGAAGGACGTCCTACGAAATGCTTCAATTCATAGCGGAATTCGGCGAGAAAATCAGGATCGCGACTATAGCGAGCATAGGCCTCGTCCAATTCCTTGAGTGCATGGATGAGCGTTTCCGATACGAAGACGCCGCCGTATTCGCCAAAATGGCCGCGGCTGTCTGGCAAATCGTACCCAGATGTATGATAAAGAGGCGCGCAATCTACCGGCTCGCTAGCGATATGGTCCTTCGATACGTTCATTTCTTTCTCTTCGGTGGAAGTTTCAGCGCGGCCGCAAGCCGCAAGAATGCCTGTTCGCAAAAGCGATGATGACGGCCCTCAGGCTGCATCCGCTTTGCGCACCTCACTGATGAAGGCACGGATTTTTCCAGCGTCC
>Ga0316613_10001660_pt1 | contig 15058 bp, 10 predicted proteins | sample OWC_soil_day10_C_2_FD_207647 | JGI IMG/M metagenome (GOLD analysis project Ga0316613, IMG submission 207647) | Wetland soil microbial communities from Old Woman Creek delta, Ohio, United States - OWC_soil_day10_CT_b | ecosystem: Environmental > Terrestrial > Soil > Wetlands | place: USA: Ohio...
ACCACCGCCACCCGATAGGGATTGGTAAATTGCCTTTTTTGGGAGAACCCCCTTGGGCCGCTGAACGCTCAAAGTTAGGCTCCTGAACTCCTTCGACGCACTTAACAATACTACAAGATTTGTAGTTAATAGGCCCACCCTCTGAAAGTCCAAGGGGTGGGCCTATTCGCATTGACTTTATCTATTCTTTTGTTGCAGCCGCTTCCTTCACAGTTGTCCGATAAATGTCGGCCATCCGTCTATAGGTTTCCAGTCGCTCCATCGCCTCCGCCTCTGTTTTACTAAACATCTCTTCCGCCTTGTCTGGGAATTGTTTTTGCAAGGCCGAATACCGGACTTCCCCCATTAAAAAATCTCTAAAGCCAAGTGTCGGCTCTTTGGAATCCAGGATAAACGCACTCCGGTCCGTATCCTTCAGCGCTGGATGGTAACGATACATAGCCCAATAGCCACTGTCCACAGCCCGCTTAGCTTCCAGTTGGCTGCAGCCCATCCCGGCCTTTATTCCGTGATTAATACACGGCGCATACGCAATAATCAAAGACGGGCCGGGATAAGCCTCCGCCTCGGCGATGGCCTTCAGTGTCTGATTTTTATCAGCCCCCATGGCAACCTGCGCCACATAGACATACCCATAGCTCATCGCCATCATGCCCAGATCTTTTTTCTTGGTCTTTTTACCACTGGCCGCAAATTTAGCAATCGCCGCCGCCGGCGTAGCTTTCGAAGACTGGCCGCCGGTATTGGAATATACTTCTGTATCAAAGACCAGAACATTAACATCTTCACCGGAAGCCAAAACATGATCCAGGCCGCCGAAACCGATATCATAGGCCCAGCCGTCGCCACCAAACAACCATTGGGACCGTTTTACCAAAAAATCCCGATTATTATAGATGTCCTGCAGCAGCACATCCTTATCCCCGATTTTTTCCAAGGCCTGAATTACCTTATCCGCTCGGTCTCTTGTTCTTTCACCCTTTTCTTTGTTTTCCAGCCACTCTTTACAGGCCGCCTTGAATTCTTCGCTTACGCTATACTTAGCGGCTTTTTCAATATCCATCGCCAATTGCTTTCTGATCTGTTTTACACCCATGAGCATACCCAGACCAAATTCAGCATTATCTTCAAACAGCGAATTGCCCCAAGCCGGTCCATGTCCGCGATAATTTGTCGTATAGGGCGCAGCAGGCGGACTGCCAGTCCAAACCGAAGAACAGCCGGTAGCATTGGCCACCATCATCCTGTCACCAAACAACTGGGTTACCAGTTTGGCATAAGGAGTTTCTCCGCAGCCGGCACACGCACCGGAAAACTCAAGCAGCGGCTGTTCAAACTGGCTTCCTTTTACCGTGAAAGCATTAAGCGGATTACCCTTCGGGGAAACCTTCACCGCATAATCCCATAAAACCGCCTTCTCCACCTGGGTGGCTAACGGCTTCAGTTCCAAGGCTTTTTCTTTAGCCGGGCAAACCTGGGCGCAATTGCCGCATCCCGTGCAATCATAGGGGGAAATAGCCATCGTAAAATGAAGTTCCTTTTGTCCCGCCAAAGGTTTTACCAACAAACCGGCAGGTGCCTTTGCCACTTCCTCTTTGTTCAGCAACGCAGGCCTTATAGCGGCATGCGGACAGACATAAGAACACTGATTACATTGAACACACTTATCGGGCAGCCATCGGGGTACCTGTATGGCAATTCCGCGTTTTTCATACGCCGAAGTTCCCAACGGAAAAGCACCGTCTTCCAAACCAGTAAAAGCGCTTACCGGCAGAGAATCTCCTTCCTGCCGATTCATCGGCACCAAAATATTTTTGACGTACTCCGGCCCTTCCACCTCGCTGCGCGCCTCATCGCAGGCATCTTTCCAGGCAGCGGGCACTGTAATCTTCACAATCGAAACAATCCCTCGATCAATGGCAGCGTAATTCATGGCAACTACTTTTTCGCCTTTATTCCCATAGGATTTTTTGACCGCATCCTTCAGATATTTCGCCGCATCCTCAACCGGAATTATAGCCGCAATTTTAAAGAAAGCCGCCTGCATGATCATATTGATTCTTCCGCCTAAACCAATCTCCTGAGCAATCTTGACCGCATTGATAGTATAGAAATTAATCTCGTTCTCACCCAGATAACGTTTCATTGACGCAGGCAGGTTCTTCTCGAGTTCCTCTTGATTCCAAGTACAGTTTAAAAGAAAGCTTGAACCGCGTTTTAACCCCTCTAATACATTGTAATTATAAACATAAGACTGGTTGTGACATGCGATAAAATCCGCCTTATTAATAAGATACGGCGATTTGATCGGCTTATGGCCAAACCTCAGATGCGAAATGGTTACCCCGCCTGATTTCTTGGAATCGTAAGCGAAATAAGCCTGAGCATACATATCGGTATGATCACCGATAATTTTAATCGCGCTCTTATTCGCGCCTACTGTGCCGTCTGAACCTAGCCCCCAAAACTTGCAGGCTTTGGTTCCATCCAGTGTAGTATCAAGGTCTTGCCCGAAAGGCAGCGACGTGTATGTCACATCGTCAACAATACCCACAGTAAAACCATCCTTAGGGCTATTAGCTTTCAGATTTTCAAAGACACCATGAATATGGCTCGGAATAATATCCTTTCCGCCAACGCCTGCGCGCCCCCCAACAATCAGGGGTTGATGTTCTTTTCCATAAAAGGCCGCTTTTACGTCAAGATAAAGAGGTTCGGCGACGGATCCCATCTCTTTGGTTCTGTCTAAAACCGCAATCTTCTTAACCGTCTTGGGAATATATTTAAGGAAATGTTCCACAGAAAAAGGCCGGTACAAATGAACTGTTAAAAGCCCTACCTTTTCCCCGTTTGCATTCAAATAATCCACCACTTCTTCAATGGCTTCACACATCGACCCCATGGCAACAATCATTCGCTCGGCATCCACGGCCCCATGATAATTAAAAAGATGATACTCTCGTCCAGTAAGCTTTTGTATCTCCTCCATATACCCTTCCACAATGTCAGGTAGTGCCTGGTAATAACGGTTGGCTACCTCACGCTGTTGGAAATGAATGTCGGAATTCTGAACCGTCCCCTTCAACAGCGGATGGTCTGGATTGAGCGCCCGTTTTCTAAAGGAGTCAACCGCCTCCCTGTCTAACAACGCAGCTAACTCATCATACTCCAGCACTTCAATCTTCTGCACCTCATGGGAAGTACGGAACCCGTCAAAAAAGTTTAAAAACGGCACCCGTCCTTTGATTGCCGATAAATGAGCCACCGCCGACAAATCCATTACCTGCTGCACACTGCTTTCTGCCAACATTGCAAAACCTGTTTGCCTTGTAGCCATAACATCGGAGTGGTCCCCGAAAATGCTTATAGCATTAGCGCCAACCACCCGGGCACTGACATGGAATACACCAGGTAATAGCTCACCGGCGATTTTATACATATTCGGAATCATTAAGAGAAGACCTTGAGAAGCCGTATAAGTAGTAGTAAGCGCCCCCGCCTGCAGAGAGCCATGAACCGCTCCGGCAGCTCCGCCTTCCGACTGCATTTCAACAATTTCTACTGTCTGACCGAATAGATTCGTTTTACCTTGGGCCGCCCACTCATCGGCATTTTCCGCCATGTTGGACGAAGGAGTAATGGGGTAAATTGCCGCCACATCGGTAAACGCATAGGACACATACGCCGCAGCCGTGTTTCCGTCCATAGTTTTCATAGTTCTTTTCTTCTTGTTCATAAAATCCTCCCTTATTAAAATCTGTCAGGCGCTCAGCTAATCCAGCTACCCGCTAAATCATTTCTTCCCTTACCGTAACTATCATCAATATTCACCTTCCATTTTACAAAACTACAAACAGCTTAAAAATTGGTTACCTCCCTTTCACAGTCTGTACAAGCCTCGTTTCATCTCGATGTCTGTATGAAAAGCGAGCGGATGTATCTCGCAGGTTTGTCATTTATCTGTTTGTAGTAATAAAAATTTACTACAGTAAGTTTTTTTTACTACAAACAGATAAAAAACAAGCCCCCTCCTAAAACAGGGGCTATTTTTCCATTGCATCCTAGCTATCCTGTCAAAACTATTTTGCAGACAAATACCGGTAAATTGTACTTTCTGAAGTTTGCAGGGAACTAGCCACCTGAGTAATGGCTCCTTTTATCTTAAAGATGCCCTTAGCATTAAGTTTTTTAACAATGGAAGTTTTCTCATCAACAGACATTCTTTCCACTGGCACATCATATTCCTCAATAATTTTTTCTACCGCAGAAACCACAACATTTTCGATAGAGGTATGCAACGATTCCACAATTTTTTCCTCTCCATTTGAAACGGGAGGTATCCCCATACTCCCCACCGCTAAAGCAGTGACCAGTCGATCCGCCAAATCCTTTACGGCTAGATTTTCCGACGAAATAAGAATATTAACACACAACATGCCAATAAGTTTGTTATTCTCATCCTTGATAAAGTAAGTAGAGGATTTTAGTTTTTCTCCGCTTTCGGTTCGGCTTAAATAATTAACAACCGCATTTTGTTTCAAATAAGCCTTGTTTTCCAATATTTCAAATCCCAAATCTGTTAAAGGGCACCCCAGCTTTCGTCCGCTGATATAGCCATTTCTAATCGCGATTACAGAGTTTTGCACATCTACAATATCGTGCAACAGCACCTCACAATGAGAGCCAATAATATCTGCAATAAAATCTACTAGCGGAATATAATTTTCAAGCTTTTTTTTGTAATCCATGTACATCCCCCTGAATTATACCGAACAGGTTTTATCTTCCAGTTATTCTGTAGATTATAAAAATATCCTTCTCATCATGGGAAAAAATTATTAATCCACGAGTATCATCCTCTCCAAATTATCCCGGAATAAACTCAATCGGCTTTTAAAATTTTATAGACATCTCAAAAGTTCCATTGCATATTCCGCCACATATATTACAGAAACGTAGAATTTAACGGGGTGGATACTTTTGGAAAAATTTGAATTAGCACCTCTTCAATCCGCATTTACTGACTTGACCCCAGAGGAAACCACTTTAATTTTTTATATATTAGGCGTTGCTATCTCCCAACCGTTAACCATTGATGAAGTTAACCTTTTGGCTAATGGTCTGTTTTTAACAGCCCAAGTCTTATTTACGATTGCTTCACAGCGAACCTTATTAAATGACATCCTTGAGGCCCAACAAGAAAAGGAAAAGGGAAAAAAAGATACTGAAAAAGCGAAAGAAGAAAAAAAGCAAACGGAAAATTCGGAGTCTGAAATAAAAAAGTTACAAGACCAGGTTAAACACTTACAAAAACAAATTGATGCGTTAAGCAGCTCTCATAAATAGACACGTTCCAATACTAAGCAACCAGCACGTGAAGCCCTAACATAATATCGTATTTTTAATGATCCGGGCATCATTGCCTTAAGTAAAGAAATGAATTAATTGTTAAATTTCACATTCTTCCATAAATACCTAATTTATGAGCAGTTTTTCACTACATAGCGATACTGCCACTCCCTCAGCCCCACGCCACTAACCTTATCACCCCGCTCTACTGTCAACATTCTGTTTTAAGTTATTCCAGATGGTTTACCCTATATTTTGACCTCTTTACGTGAAATAATAATTCAACATAACATCCGGCATTTCAATAGCATACTATATAGTAAAGCTCATAAAAAAATATAGGAGATATGCAAATGGAATATTGGGGAATGCATCATTGTCGCCCGCAGTGTACGAAACGCTGCGTCGGGGAATTCAATCAGAAATATAAGGTTTATGAAAACTGCTGTTATCAGACTGTTAAGGTTTGCTCACATTGCGGTTGCGAATATGAACACCGCCACCATCATGCATGTCCGCGATGTGGTGCCGAAATGGATGATCCTCCACGTTTCGGCGGATTCGGTAGATTTGGAGGGTTTGGATTCCCATTTAGGAGGAGGTTCTTTCCCGGCTTTTTCCCTGGATTTTTCCCTTTTGAAGAAGAGGAAGAAGAAGAAGAGTTATTTTAAAGTGAGTTATTCCCTTATTGAAGTGCCGCCCCGCACACCGGAGCGGCATTTTGCTTTGTTACGGCATCATCCGAGTAACCGGCAAACGCTCGTATTACAGGCTACAGTTGGCGTAGCACCTACTAATTGTGCCCACAAGAAAAGCGCCCCGAAAGACGCTAATTAGTTTTATTTTACTGTTGAATATTCTACCAGATAGCTCCAAGTCTAAAACATACAGTTTTTGTACTGCTTTGTGTTAGACAGGATGCTTATCCTACCAATTCTCATCTTTACAATCCTTTTTCTTATGCCCACAGAAAATGTTGATAATGCACTTACCATCATGTTTTATTTCGTGATCATGGTCGTGGTGGTGCTCATGATGCTCATCATCTTCACCACAGAAAATATTGATAATGCAATGGTCATCATCATGTTTTTCGTGGTCAAAATCATGTTTATTCTCATCACCGCAAAAAATATTGATGATACAGTTTTCTTTTTCGGTATAGTATCGAGCACCCGTGGATTCTTCCATTACAACAGCTCCTTTTTACTTTATGCTATATAGTATTCAACTTGAACTGTAGTGGTTACTCGGTAGACTTATCCCATTTTAAGCATACAAAAATCCCAATTTGTGGAATCTGTATGTAAAGAGGTTTTTTCTTAACAAATAAAGAATGCTTTATATTTGTTAATTCTTCTTCTATTGTCCATGAAAGGATTGATGACGAATATGACTAACAAAAACTACGCATTAAAAATTTCTTTTGTATATCTCATCTTCGGAATACTTTGGATTTTCTTGTCTGATGCCTTTCTCGGATTATTACCCCTAAACAAAGCCGCGGTAACTTCTCTCTCTGTTATTAAGGGCTGGCTTTTCGTTAGCTTATCTGCTTTTCTTATATACCTTATCAGCAACCGCTACTTGCAAAAATTAGCCCAGGCTAACCAGCTCCAACAAGAAAGTTACGCTGAGCTTACCGCTACCTATGAGAAACTAACTGAGGCCGAGGAAGAGCTGCGACATCAATTTGACGAAATACTTCATTCCTCTGAGAAGATTAACCTGCAAAACGTAGTTTTATCTACGGTACAGGAAACTGCCACCGGTCTTATTAACGAGCTGAACGTAGATTCATTGCTGTATAAAATTATACAAACCGCCACCGAGCTTGCCAATACATCTCATGGTTTCATACTGCTATTAGATAAAGCAGAAAAAGAATTCTGCATCAAAACAGGGATAGGTCTTTTTGAAGATCTATCTGGAGTTTTTAAGATAGACCAGAATTCCGGATTAGTAGGACAGGTTCTTCGTACAGGTCAACTTTCTGTCATTACGAACTATGCGGAGTGGGAACATCGCGTTCATTCACCGCAATTAAGCCAGGTGAAGTCGATCATCCAGGTTCCGTTAATCATTAAACAAGAGGTCATTGGTACCATTGGTTTAGTTTATACTGAACCCGGTCAGCATTTTGATGAAAATCACATAAATCTCTTGGAACGTATTGCTGCCATGGCTTCCATCTCTCTTAACAATGCTTATCTGCATACTCAATTAAAAACAGAACTTGAACAACTTGAACAAAAAGAAGAAACCATCCGGGCTATTTTTGATGCAACGCATGACGCCATTATTGTTCAAAAAGCTGAATCGGCTGAACTAATAAGCTGCAATCGTAAAGCAGAAGAATTATTCGGCTTTACCAGGGAAGAAGTAGAACAAATAGAAATGAAACAAATCCCCATTTCATTTCCGGGCAATAATTTGTTAGATGTTATAAAAAATCCTTCTATCGAAGGTTCCCAGCTTTCAGAAATTGTTTTAACGAATGCCCGGGGTGAACAGATCTTTTTAGAAACCAACCAACGAAGAGTTGCCATTAACGGCCTCTCTTGCATACTCTCGGTAATTAGAGATATTTCCGAGCGTAAAAAACAAGATGCCGAACTAGCTCTTATTCAGGCGCAAAAATTAGCCATTTTGCAAGCTATTCCTGATTTGATATTTCGCATTGATATCAACGGTGTATTTCTTGACTTTAATCAACCCGCCAACTTTGATTTATTTCTTCCCCCTGAACAGTTCTTAGGGAAAAATCTTGTTAACCTTTTTCCTACGGAATTGGCTCATACAGCACTGGGACAGATAAAACGAAGTATTCTAAACGGAGAAACAGAACTACTTGAATATCAGTCATCTTTGGAAAACAAAGTTCAATTCTTTGAAGCTCGTTTTGTCAAAAGCGGTGATTTTGAGGCATTGGCTATAATCAGAGATATTACTTATCGGAAACAAATGGAACAAAAATTAGAATTTCTCAGCTTACACGATTCGCTCACCGAGGTCTTCAACCGCACGTATTTTGAAGAGCAAATCCTTAAAATTCGCAATCAAACGAATACTAGCACCGGAATCATCGTATGTGATGTTGATGGTCTCAAGCTGATTAATGATACAATAGGCCATCATGCAGGCGATAAATTACTAAAAGTTACCGCCCAAATACTTAAATCTTGTGCCTCACCTTCCGATGTCATTGCTAGAATCGGCGGAGACGAATTTGCAGTCATTGTCTCCCGTCCTGAGCAGCAAAAAATGAAGGATCTATCTGCAGCCATTAAAACCTCTGTAAAAAACTATAATACATCAACTCCTCAACTTCCTCTAAGTCTTTCCACCGGCTGGGCAATAAGCTTTGATAACGTCGATATAAATGCCTTGTTTAAAGAAGCCGATAACAATATGTACCGGGAAAAAATGCACCAGGGCCTTAGCACACACAATGCAGTTGTACAAGCCATGATGCAAGCTCTAGAAGCCAGAGATTTTATTACAGAAGGGCACGCAGACCGCCTTGAATCCCTGGTCGAACATTTTGCGCAAAAACTACAACTTCCAGCCCCCCTGATTGCCGATTTAAAACTTCTGGCAAAATTTCATGATATAGGCAAAGTGGGCATTCCTGATAATATCTTATTTAAACCAGGAAGATTAACGCAAGAAGAATTTTCAGTTATGCGCCGCCACTGCGACATTGGGTTTCGGATTGCGAAATCCACGCCAGACTTAGCTCCTATCGCCGAATGGATTTTAAAACATCAGGAATGGTGGAATGGCCAAGGGTATCCTCTTGGCCTTGCCGGCGAGGATATTCCCCTCGCGTGCCGCATACTTACGATAGCCGACGCCTTTGATGCTATGACCAATGATCGTCCCTACCGCAAAGCTATGGATTATCAGGAGGCGATCATGGAACTACGTCGATGTGCCGGAACTCAATTTGACCCCCTTCTTACTAAATCCTTTATCGAAATGCTAACTAACCAAAGCAACTAAGTTTTCTGGTAAAGTTTAAAAGCATCACGCCGCTAGCACCTCTTAAGATAGACAAGAAATAAATCTGTTTATCTTAAGAGGTGTATTCTCTATAAATAGTAGACAACCGCCCGCACCTCTAAGTTTACTCCTTAAAATTAGCATACAGTGTTAGAAAATAGTTTGAATATAAAGGAAGTTTTGGCATTTTTGTCGAAACAAACACATTAATTAACCCAATTTTATGTACTTACTACAATATGATTTTGATCCTATGTTGGTTATTGAACCCCTGCCCCGATCTGGTTTAATAATAACCGGATCGGGCGGGATGCTTCCGGCGCAATGATTCTATTGCAGTAGGTAGCCCACGCTTAAGGGCTGGAAAATAATTATTGTTTTCGTTTCATAACAAATGCAGCCCTGAACTCCTTTTATTTTTTTACATTTGAGGTGAGTGTAGCATGCGTGAGCTAAATGCGATAATCGAAGACATGAAAATTCTACAAAAATATTATAGTAACGTCAGGCTTGTTGATCCTATTCTCAAGACGGTTATTTATACTGACGGTACACACAATTCAATTATCGAGGCCGAAAAAAGCGCTGAACCATGCTACCAAGTTTGGGCAACTGGTCACTCTTGTACTAATTGTATTTCTTTGCGAGCAGCACTCAAAAACGATACTTTTGTTAAATTCGAAGGTTCTGGCAATAAAAAATATATGGTTACTGCTTTTCCCGTTCGTTTAGATGACCGGCTTGTTGTATTGGAACTACTTAAAGTTGTTGCCCCTCAAGATATTTTGCTAACTTTCATGAATCCAAAGCCTCATCAAGATCAGAATACGCAAGAAGAAAAAAGTCCAACGAAATACGAAAAAAGTCTGGAAGCTTTGCTTAGAGAAAAGGCTCAGGCTTTAGAAGAGACAAATAGGGAACTAAGCAAATATAAAATTTTTGCCGACCAGGCCAAAGATGTTATGTTATTCGTTAATTTAGACGGACGTATTCTCGAAGTGAATGAGGCCGCCGTCCGCACCTACGGCTATTCCAGGGAAGAGTTACTCTCTATGAATATATCTGATTTGCGCGAAAGCAGCACTAGTTACGAAATAACAGCACAGATGGAAATAGCAGATAAAGAAGGAATCATATTCGAGACCATTCATAAACGCAAAGATGGTCAATCGCGTTATGTCGAGGTAAGTTCACAAGGTATGGTCATGGGCAATAAACGAATACTGCTAAGTATCGTACGGGATATTTCAGATAGAAAACAGGCCACTGCCCAATTAGAACATTTGGCAACTCATGATTATCTTACAGGTATTCCCAATCGGGGCTACTTTGAAAAATACCTTAATAAAACTTTGCAAAACAAATCCGAACTAGAGGCTGCTGGAGCACTCCTTTTTATCGACGTTGACAATTTTAAATTCATTAATGATACCTTTGGTCATACTACGGGTGATAAGGTGTTAATAGATTTGACAAAAAAGCTAAAATCAATCATTAGACAAAATGACTTTTTGGCAAGACTCGGTGGCGATGAATTTGCCCTTATATTGTGCGATGTAACCATTGGCGGGGCAAAACGGGTAGCTAAAAAAATAATAGATACGTTAAATGAAACCGAATTTGCTGTCGATTTGATCGGCAGCTGCCGCAAGATAAGTGTTAGCATCGGTATTACCATGATGGATAAGCGGGAAGATACCCAAAAACTCTTAGCCTCTGCCGATGTGGCCCTATATCAGGCAAAAGAGGCGGGGAAAAACAGGGCGGTCTATATAAAATAGTGCAAAGAAAAACCTATGCTAAATGAGCCATAATTCCTTTGTATGGAATATGGCTATTTTTGTTATATTAAGTTACCCTTCCTGACAGCTTTAAGTTCTTCATTCAACTTTAACTCTTTCCCCCTTGAAAGCTCGAAAAGGCCTCGCCATCATGTAAATTCTCTCTATTTCGTGAAAAATAAGTTATAATTGCCAAAAGTTTTATTGTTTGCAGGATATTGAGTAATCCAAAAGGAAGAAAAACAACGGGACGAATTTATTGATCTGGAGGAATATCATGTCCAAAAAATCCGCTGAACCTAAACTTATAATGCCAAACATACCCCCACACTTACCATTGGCCCATATAAAAACTTTTCACGACGAAGACTCCGTGAATCTCAGTCTTATACAAGACTATACACTTGAAAATCATATTGCTGAAAACATAGCTGTTAATCAAGTTATTTTTAAAAACGTCACTTTTAATCACGTTCATTGGCCTTCCGCCAACCTAAACAACATTATCTTCGAAAAATGCGATCTCTCCAACGTAGACTTCAGCCAGTGCTGCATAGACCGTGTCCATTTTACTAACTGCAAGCTGGTTGGTCTCAATATGGCCGAAGCATCTTTAAGAAATGTCGTCTTTGACAACTGCAATGCCGCCTATGCCGTCATGCGTTACTTAGACTGCAAAAAAGTTAACTTTCTCAATACGTCTTTCACCGAAGCTGATCTTTATTCCGCCAAATTAACTGACGTAATCTTTTCCCGTTGCAATCTCGATAAAGTCCAATTCTCAGGTACTAAACTGGCGGGAATCGATCTTAGCACTTGCCTTTTTTATCAACTGGCCCTAACCCCGGATGACCTTCGCAACTGCATCATCGCGCCCGAACAAGCCATAGCGCTTGCCAACATCTTTGGCGTGGTGATAAAAGAATAGCTTTTACATCGAAAAGCGGGGTTGCAGTATAACTGCAGCCCCGCTTTGGATCAGAACAAATACCATACTTGCCCGGTGAGTAACTTCCTGCTAGTTTCTCCGTCAAAAGACTTCAGCGGACTATAGGTTGCCGTAAAGACCATTCTCGTCGCCAATGTGGTTTCGACTCCATAACTAAGCCCTTTCAAATCATTCGCACTGCCGCCACCCGAACCGGCGCTCCAATTATATGCGGTAGGCCAGGAATTCGGCGAAGCATTAGCAAGAATATCAAAGCCTTTACCAGCTTTTTCATACTGAACCCACACTCCCGTTGAACCGGGTTCAAATGGATTAGCCCCTTTATACTGCATTTTTGCGAACCAGGCGTAAGTATTGTCGCCTGAACTATCCTTTGCATTTTCGGCGCGGTTCACGCCATACTCACCAGTTAACGCAATATCCGGAGCGGCCTTATACTCAAAACCAACTGCGGTTGAATCATAATATGTTTTTTCTTTATCGGCTGAGTACGCCAACGACAGATTAAATTCTTTGCTGAAATTATATTGTATATCGCCAAATTTATAATTGATGTCTTGACCGGACATGTGAACGGCATACAAATTAAAACTTACTGTCGAACTGTTGAATGCCACGTGACCGCCATCCATTAACGGCGTGGACATGAGTGTACCTTTGCCGATCGTCGGGAAAAACCGCCCCAGGCTGAGTTCCACTTGACCGGCCTGATACGCCATAAACGCCTTTTTGACGATAATTGAGCTGTCGCCGATGCCATCCGAATTAATGTTGTCCGAAGCCAATTCATTCTGCAGACTGCCTTCGAAACGAGTTGTGCCATCAAACTGGTTGGCAATGTTAACCCAGATTTCATTGCGATTTCTTACCTTTGTCGGCGCGGAAAGGTTCTTTTTTTCAAAAAAGACGGTATTATAGGTTTCCGCATTTTCATAGCGATACTTGAACCAGCCGTCAATCTTCAACGGCCCTACTTTGTCTTCCAGAGCCTTTACCCGAACGCCCAGATTCTGTAACTCATAAGAAAATTCTTTGGCCAACTTATCAATAAGCGCCTTATTCTCCGCATTCGCTTTATCTTCCCTAGCAATCGCTTTTGCAACAATTTGTGCCATCTCATACCGTGTCATCGTTTTGTTGCCTTGAAAGCTACCATCGCCCATACCGTCGATGATCCCCGCTTTAGCAAGCGTGCCTATTGCGTTATACGCCCAGTGATTAGCCGGAACATCATTAAAAGGATTGGCGGCTGCCGCCGCCACACCGGCAAAACAAAATACACCTAACACAAGCAAGGCAATTATACTTTTTTTCATACCTATCAACCTTTCTCTTATTTCACATTACTAATAGGCAACAATGATTCAACACCCTCCCCGGTAAGCCTTAACCTTGCTAATGGAATAGCCCATGTTTCTTCCACTTAGCCATAATAATTCCTATGCCGGCTCGGCAAACTCCCACCTCCATCCCATAAAGGATCATCCAGTCTTAATGGCTGACCCTTTTACTAGCTATTTTTTTATGAAATTTTTCGGAGCGTTTTGTCCAAGAGCAAAAATTGCATCAACTCCTCCATTCAAAGATTGCACGGCATACTATCCTGTCTTATTGCTTAAGAGAGTCCGAAATAAATGGTATAAATAGTTACTAAAACTGATTCTTATGTTGCCGTCCCTAACACCCGTCACAGACTGTCAATCATGCTATACAGATCACTAATGATTTTAACTTTGCAGACATTTTTACTCAGCTCGCGTCAACTTTAATACGAGCACCAATGTAACGGACGCATTAGTTATATATTTACATTTCAACCATATTATACCATCATTTATTCCGAATTCAACAGATATTCATTACCAAAAATGATTAATTTTGAAAATAATTATTTCAAAATTAATCGCCGCATTTTTCACAGCAATTATAGCCAGTCCTTTCAGGCCTTTCACCCTAAATACGAAAAAATAAAAGGCGTTGGTAGGTTGCAAGCAACCTACCAACGCCTTTTGGGGAATAACTTCCAAGCCGATTATACCAAAATTAGTCATTATTTTCTAATAGATGTTCAGCGCCATAGCTAAAGGTTTCACTGAAAGTCCAATAGGGTTCAGGAAACTTCGGGAAATTCTGTGGCACTTGCGTATTAGAGTAAGAATTATAGGTTGTTACTTCAATATCCGGTGTCGGGCTTACTCCCTGCGTTTCCGTGTCTTTAAGAACGGCAGATACTGCCGGAGCCGCCGAAGTAGTTACCGTTGTTACCCATGAAGTATCGCCGGCTACTGGGCAAGTGCAATCGGTGCATATCTGCATGTGCCAGATTTTCCATTCCCCATCTTCCTTAACGAAATCCACGCCATATTTTTCCCAAATCCACATAGCACTCGGATATCCGTCGCCGCCGATTTCCGTCACCTGTCCGGGCGTATACCACAATCCTTTAGCCGTTTGGCCGTCACCGGCAATTTCAATAATAGGGGTCGTCAAGGTATGCATGATTAACGTACCTGCTCCTAGGTCATCATCCGAAACACTCGGGTAGTTCTTTTGCAAATTGGCTAAAGCAACTTTTTGATTGGCCAAGTGAATTGTACCGTAAGCATACATGATGGAATCATACCCTACCCAATATCCTGTGTTTTGTGCGAAGCTGGCATTCGGAGCCTTTTGGGTCCATATGTTTTCCAATTCTTCAATATTGAGTCCAAGACCATGATAATAGGCATGTTTACTCATTACATTCTGAACTTCTTGGATGTCCAAAGCCCTCTGGATTTTTTCCTCAATAGTAAGCTCTCTACTCATTTTTCTTCCTCCTCTTTCTTACCCTCTTTAGTCTTTATGTTTACTTCTATGCTAGGTTTACATACTAACACCCCCTTTGAAATCTATATCAGTCAATCCTTTGTCTAAAATATATCACCTACAATCCCAAATAAAGTGACAACTTTATGACACTCCCAATCAATTA
>Ga0316613_10001661_pt1 | contig 15055 bp, 11 predicted proteins | sample OWC_soil_day10_C_2_FD_207647 | JGI IMG/M metagenome (GOLD analysis project Ga0316613, IMG submission 207647) | Wetland soil microbial communities from Old Woman Creek delta, Ohio, United States - OWC_soil_day10_CT_b | ecosystem: Environmental > Terrestrial > Soil > Wetlands | place: USA: Ohio...
CAATGCGCTCCGCCACACGACCGACCAGAAGTACGTGCAAGGCCCAGAACAGGCTGCTGGCGACGACCCACAGATCGCCGTCGCTGATCGCCACCCGCCCCGCGCCCGACAACAACCAGGTTCCCACAAGGCAACCCACCGAGGTCGGCCATACCGACCAGTGCGGACGTTCGCGCATGATCGCCCATGAAAACAGAGGAACCAGCGGAACATAAAGCGCCGTGAGAAAGCCGGCGTTGGTAACCGTGGTGCCGGAAATCCCGATCTGCTGAAACACAGCCCCCAAAGTCAGCAGCAAACCAAGAATGGCAACGCCCAGCGCATCGCGCATGACCGGCCGTTTCTCGCGCCGGGAAATGGCACGATAGTCGCGCCAGGCAAACGGTGCGACGATGCACATGCCCAGCAGGAAACGCACCCCGGTGAAGGTGTATGGCTCAACGCCCTCCTTGGCGTGGGCTTGAGCGACGAACGCCGAGCCCCATATCAGGGCCACAAGGAGCAATAAAAGATTGGCTTGAATACGCGTCACAACAAAACACCCCGGGGGAAAAACACTGAACTCTAGCGCCCCCGCCCTCGTCCGGCAATCGCAATCGTTGTTCAATACAGACCAGCCGGGTGTCGGCCACAAGAAAACGCGCGACAATCCGGCTTGTCGCCTGAACCCAAGATCGAAAGGCGGAACACGCATGGCCGACGCCGAAATCTGGAACGCAGTACTGCTCGCCTCGCTCTGGCTGGGCTATTTCGTCCTGCATTCCGCACTTGCTTCGTTTCACGCCAAGACGCGAATCGCGCGTGCGTTTCCGGGGTGGGTGCCATTTTACCGCGTGAGCTACAACGTCTTCTCCCTGCTCACCCTGCTACCGATCATCTGGCTTTTGTTTCATCGCCCGGGAACCGAATTATGGAGCTGGGATGGCCGATGGAGCTATTTGGCCAATGGACTGGCTCTGGCTGCACTGGTCGGCTTCGCGTGCTCGGCACACCACTACGACATGGAGGAATTCATCGGATGGCGCCGGGGCAAGACACGCCCGTCAGATATCGAAGAAGCGGACAGCTTGCGCATCTCGCCGTTTCACCGCCATGTGCGCCACCCCTGGTATGCCTTCGGATTGGTGCTGATCTGGACACGTGACATGAATGTCGCAATGCTCGTTTCCGCAGTCTTGCTGACCGCTTATCTCTTCATCGGCGCGCATCTGGAAGAAAAGCGGTTGATCAAGCGCCACGGCGACGCCTACCGGCGCTACATGCAGCGCGTCCCCGGCCTGATCCCCCTGCCCGGGAAGTCCATATCTGCACAGGAAGCCGCCGAACTGGTTTCCATGTCGGAAGACAAGGCCAACAACGACCGTTTTCTGAAGTAGTCCTCAACGGCGGCGCTTTGGTCAGCAACCGGGCTGCGGTTACAATCGGGCCTTCGACCGATACGGGCTGGGCAACGCATCAAGCGAACGAGAAAAACAACAATGAAAAACGAACTATTTTCCTCTGTGTTTTTGCTGTTGCTGGTGCTCGACCCGCTCGGCAACATGCCTTTCGTGCTCTCCCTGCTGCGGCATACGCCAGCGGAACGCCGGCAGCGCATCATTTTGCGGGAATGCGCCATCGCCACGCTGGTTCTGGTCGGTTTTCTGTTCGTCGGCGACTGGCTGCTCTATGCGATGCAACTGACCGACCCGGCACTGGAAATCGCAGGCGGTCTGATTCTCTTCCTGATCGCCTTGCGCATGACATTTCCGCCCGTCTCGCAGCACCTTCCGGAACACGACGTTCCCGTCGAACCGCTGATCGTGCCGCTGGCCATTCCGATGATTGCTGGCCCCTCGGCGCTGGCGACCGTTCTGCTCGCATCTCGGCATTCGAATGGACAAACCATGATCTGGGTCGGGGCCGTCATCCTCGCCTGCGTGGTGAACGCCCTCCTGCTGCTTGCCTCGGGCTGGTTTGCCCGCCTTTTCGGCAAAGCCGGGATGGAAGCGCTCGAACGGCTGATGGGTCTGATCCTGACGGCCATTGCGGTACAGATGCTGATCAAGGGTATCCGGATCGCCTTCAACATCAGCTAGGCGGGATACCCCCTCGAAAACACTTCAATCCTGCAACAGTTTTATCCAGACAAACAGCGACTGACCTTGTGATTCGGCCAGTTGCGCAAGCTCCGAGAGCGCTGACAGAAAAGCCTGAATCTCTTCCGGATCAGCTTCTTCGTGCTCATAGACCTCGGTTGCCACCAATTCTCCGGCGATGTTCTCCACGGCCTCATCGTCAAGCAACGCCAGCTCTTCCATCATTTCGCCGTCGATGCGCAGAACAAGCGTCTCGTCATCGCCCTCGGTGACAAACACCGGTTCATAGAGATCCAGCGCCATCTGCAGCGAATCGCCGGTCAACAGGGAATGCAGCGTAGCAATCTTGGTCGTATCGAGCCCAGGCGATTCAATCCCGCTCCACTCATTCAGCGGGGTATTCGACTGACCGATATCGGAATACTCGTCCTCTTCGGCGGCGACGACACACGTAAGGAATTCCATGTCCACTCCGGAAAACTGTTACCAAACCGGGGGAAGTGTAATCCAGACGGGCATCGGCCGTCGTCAAAAAACACGTTGGCCAGGCGCGGACGTACTCGGGCTAAGTGCGGGCTACCGAAGCTCCTTCAAGGATATGCTGGGCGAAATCCCGATCCGACACGGCTATGTGATTGATCAGCCACCGGCGCAAGGACTCGACCATCCCCGTATCGATCGGACGACGTATATGGTCTCTCTCGACTTCGGCAAGGACACTGCAGAAATGCACGTGCTCCGCCGCATGCAACGAGACATCGGGAAATCCGTGTAAACGCATCAGCGCTTCCTCGCAGGTGAAGTGGAAGCGCGCAAATTCCCGCAGATCGGTCAGGCTGAAATAGACCGAAGACCAAGCCTGCCCCTGCTTGATCGCTTCTTCAATGGCACCAAAGCTGCGAATCAGCGTCTTGTGCTGGTCATCTATCTCCAGAATTCCGAGCGAATATTCTTGTCGCCAATGCATTACGCCTCCCGCAACCATAGTCAGCCTCCAGGCCAATCTCAAGATCCCGGCCGGCCGGGGAACCCAAGATATATTACTTTAGTAATATGCGGTTATACCGGTTCGGTGCTTCTGGCGTGCGTGTAGTAGTTCACAGATTCGTAGCGACCTGTCTCTTTTGTGCAACTTGATTCTTCTCACCCCCGGCATATAGAGTTAGTTTGAGCGTTCGCTCCATCCGTCGCCGAGTGCCATCACAGCAACGAGGCTTCAACGGTTCTGGACGCCAGCAGGTTTCCGCCGAGTCGATAGCAGCACTTTTCCATGCGTTTACTGCCATGACTACAGACTCCCGTCCCAATTATCGAAACCTGGTTGATGTCCCGAAGCTCCAGGCATTGATGGAGACACTGCACCAGGTAACCGGCGTCGCCAATGCAGTGATCGATCTGGAAGGCAGTGTCATCACTCGCGCCGGATGGCAAAAGGCGTGCATCGACTTTCATCGGGCGAACGCTGACAGCTGCCGACGTTGTACCGAGAGCGACACGCTGCTCGTTGAACACCTGGCGCACAAGGAGGCCTTTGCCGAGTATCGGTGCCTCAACGGGCTTGTCGATACAGCCGCGCCCATCGTCGTCGACGGAATGCACATCGCCAACGTGTTCGCCGGACAGTTCCTGACGGCGCCTCCGGACTTGGCGTTTTTCCGCCGACAGGCCACGCAGTTCGGTTTTGACGAGGAAAAATACATTGAGGCCATCTTGCAGGTGCCCGTATTGCCACGGGAACAAGCCGAGGCCATCACGCGTTTCAATGCCGGATTTGCGGCCATGCTGGCCGACAGCGGCCTGTCTCGCCTCAGAGACCAGCAAGCCGCCGCAGAGCTCGCCAGGCTCAACACGGAGCTGGAAGCCCGGGTCCAGGCCCGCGCAGAGGCGCTTCGCCGAAGTGAAGCCACCATCAAGAACAAGCTGAAATCCATTCTCGAGCCCGACGGCGACATTGGCACGCTTGAACTCGCCGACGTAATCGACGCAGAAGCCCTGCAATCGATGATGGATGACTTCTACCGCCTCACGAAAATGGGGATTGGAATCATCGATCTTTCGGGGAACGTTCTGGTCGGATCCGGCTGGCAGGACATCTGCACGAAATTTTACCGTTGCCATCCGGAAACACGGAAAAACTGCCAGGAAAGCGATCAGATCCTTTCGTACGGCGTCAAGCCGGGGACCTTCAAGAGCTACCGCTGCAAGAATGCTCTGCGCGACATGGTCACGCCCATCATCGTAGGCGGAAAACACTTGGGCAATCTGTTCTTCGGCCAATATTTCTACGACGACGAGATCCCCGATATCGAAGTATTTCGTGAGCAGGCGCATCGCTACGGATTCGACGAAGAAGAAATGCTTTCAGCATTGAACAAGGTTCAGCGCTTCAGCCGCGAACAGGCTACGACGGTCATGTCTTTCTACGCAAAACTTGCCGGAATGATCTCGAAGCTGAGCTTCAGTGCGATTCAACTTTCCAAATCCCTGTCCGAAATCACGCTGACGGAATCCGCCTTGAGAGCCAGTGAAGCGGACCTCAAGGAAGCCCAGCGTGTTGCCGGGGTGGGAAGCTGGCGCTGGAATCTTCGCAACAGGACATTGATCTGGTCCGAACAGCTCTATCGCATTTTCGGGCGCCCCGCCGATTCTCCGCCCGCCACGTATCGGGAAATCAGACGCTGTTTCACGCGCGAGAGCTGGAGGCTGGTTGAAGGCGCATTCAGGAGATGTCGATCCAAAGGTGTTTCCTTCGAATGCGATGCCGAGCTGAGGCGACCGGACGGCAATCGCTGCTGGGTATCCGTTCGCGGCCAGGCCGAAGCGGGGCCGGACGGGGACATCACCGGAGTGCATGGCACCATTCTGGATATCACGGAGAGAAAGCAATCGGAAGACAAAATCCTGTTCATTGCCTTTCACGACGCACTTACCCTGCTGCCGAACAGGAGTCTGGCCAAGGACAGATTCGGCCAGGCCGCGGCGTATGCCGATCGATCGAAATCCAAAGTCGCACTGCTGTTTGTCGACCTCGACAACTTCAAGACGATCAACGATTCACTCGGGCATCTGGTCGGCGACGTGCTTGTTCAAAAGGTGGCCGAGCGACTGAATGGCAGCGTCCGGGAAATGGATACGGTCTGCCGGCTTGGCGGAGATGAGTTCATCGTTGTGCTTCCTGCACTGCAAGGGACGGAGACCATCGCGCCCGTCCTGGACAAGCTGATAAGAGGCATCAGTGAGACCTATGTCATCGAGGGCCACGAACTGACCACATCGGCCTCCATCGGCATTGCCATCTACCCCGACGACGGCAGCAACTTTGAAGCGCTATTGAAAAAAGCCGATATGGCCATGTATCGAGCCAAGGACTCCGGCCGAAACACCTACCGCTTTTTCGACGACGAAATGAATACGGAAGCCATCGAGCAACTCCGCATCCGCAGCGGGTTGCGCAGGGCGCTGGCCGAAGGCGAATTCATTTTGCACTACCAGCCACAGATCGACATCGTCAGCGGCCGTCTGACCGGAATGGAAGCCCTCATCCGATGGAAGCATCCCAGACTGGGGATCATCCCGCCGAACCGTTTCATCCATATTGCCGAAGACAGCGGCCTGATCGTACCCATTGGCGAATGGGTCCTGGATGAGGCATGTCGCCAGGCCGCTTTGTGGCAGAAAGCGGAGGGATTCAATCTGACCGTTGCGGTCAACATTTCGGCAGTCCAACTGAAACGCGGCGATATGGAACAGTCTGTCGAAAGAGCCCTAAGCAAATACGAACTGCCCCCATCGTTGCTTGAGCTGGAGTTGACGGAATCCGTGCTGATTCAGGACCCCGACAAGATCATGAGCTGCATCCGGCGATTGAAGCGACTGGGGATCAGCCTCTCCATCGATGATTTTGGTACGGGATACTCAAGCCTTGCCTACCTCAAGCGTTTTCAGGTGGATAGGCTCAAGATTGACCAGTCCTTTGTTCGCGACCTGTCCAGCGAGAAGGATGACACGGCAATCGTCAAGGCGATCATACATATGGCGAAGAGCCTTGGCTTGACGACGGTCGCCGAGGGGGTCGAAAACGTTCGCGCGCTCGATCTGCTCAGGGAATCGGGATGCGACAAGGCCCAAGGCTATTACTATGCCCGGCCCATGCCAGCCGAAGAATTCATGGCATTCGCCGCCCGCCACAAGTCCGCAGCGGCCGGATGCGCGATCGTCAATGACAGCAATCCGCAGAAGCAAAAACATCCGTAAAAAGATAGAATCGCCCCCTCGTTGCCTTTCGGGCAACCAAAAAAGCGGGAAGCTGTTGCGAGTTGTAGCGTATTGCCGCAGCAATGCACCACCCTTCCCAGCAAGGGACAACCAGAGGCGGGCCGATGCCGGGAAGCATTACTGAAAAACTTGGAAGTGCTGCTGGTGCCGAGAGAGGGACTCGAACCCTCACGCCTTGCGGCGGCGGATTTTGAATCCGCTGCGTCTACCGATTCCGCCATCTCGGCCAAGATTCGCGTGATGCGAATCGAAGGAGGCCGAATTATCCCTGATTCATTCCTTACCGACAAGCCTTCAACGCAGAGTTTTTTTCACCATGCTCACCCTTGACGATTTCGATTTCGATCTTCCCCCACAGCTCATCGCACAACACCCGGCCCGGGAACGCACGGCCAGCCGCCTGTTGCACGTTGACGGCACGACACTTCACGACCGGCAATTCTCCGAATTACCGCAGTTGATCGCACCGGGCGACCTGCTGGTTTTCAACGATACCAAGGTAATCAAGGCCAGGCTGTTCGGTCAGAAGGAGAGCGGCGGCCAGATCGAGGTCATGATCGAACGGATCATCGACCGGAATCACGCCGTGGCGCAAATTCGTGCCAGCAAATCACCAAAACCCGGCAGCCGCATCATCCTGGAGAATGCGTTCTCGCTGACGGTTCAAGGACGTACCGGCGCGCAATCGGAATTTTTCGCCCTCGAACTGGAAGGCGATGGTGATCTTTATGCCTTGACTGAACAGCATGGTCGGCTACCTTTGCCTCCCTATATCACTCATTCCGCAGAAGTTGAGGACGAAGCGCGCTACCAGACCGTCTATGCGCGCGAGACAGGCGCAGTCGCCGCACCGACCGCCGGGTTGCATTTCGACGAGCCATTGCTCGCCACACTCAAGGATCGCGGCGTCGAACTGGCCTGGCTGACGCTGCACGTCGGTGCCGGCACGTTTCAACCGGTGCGCGTGCATAACGTTGCCGAGCACCGCATGCATTCCGAGCGTTTCGAGATTCCGCAGTCGACCGTTGACGCGATCACCCGCACTCGTGCCCGCAAAGGCCGTGTCATCGCGGTTGGCACAACCAGCCTGCGCGCGCTCGAAGCCGCCGCGCAAACAGGAGAGTTGCACTCGGGGCCTGCCGAAACTGACATATTCATCACACCGGGTTACCGTTTCCGGGTTGTCGACCGGCTGATCACCAACTTTCACCTGCCGAAATCGACACTGCTGATGCTGGTCTCCGCCTTCGCAGGATGCGCTACCATACGCGCCGCTTATCGCCACGCAGTGGAACACCACTATCGCTTCTTCAGCTATGGCGATGCGATGCTCCTCGAAAAAGAAAACACTGGAAGACCGGATAATGCAATTTGAACTGCTGACCACAGACGGCGCGGCACGCCGCGGCCGCCTGACGCTCGCCCACGGTGTCGTCGAGACCCCCGTATTCATGCCGGTGGGCACATACGGCACGGTCAAGGCGATGACGCCCCGCGACCTCAACGACATCGGCGCACAGATATGTCTCGGCAACACCTTTCACCTGTGGTTGAGGCCCGGGCTGGCGGTAATCGGCGCGCACGGCGGGCTGCACCGTTTCATGGGCTGGGACAAGCCGATCCTGACCGATTCGGGCGGTTTCCAGGTATTCTCGCTCGGCGCGCTACGCAAAATCACCGAGGAAGGCGTCAAGTTCTCGTCTCCCATCAACGGCGACAAACTCTTCCTTACACCCGAGGAATCGATGCGCATCCAGCACACGCTGAATTCCGACATCGTGATGATCTTCGACGAATGCACGCCCTACCCCGCCAGTTTCGACGATGCGGCCAAGTCGATGCGCCTGTCGCAACGCTGGGCCAGACGCTCGCGGGACGAGCACAACCGCCTGGAGAATGCGAACGCCCTGTTCGGCATTGTCCAAGGCGGCATGTACGAGGAACTGCGCGATGAATCGCTGGCAGCACTTTCCGAGATCGGCTTCGACGGCTTCGCCATCGGCGGCCTTTCGGTCGGCGAACCGAAGGACGAAATGGCGCGAATCCTCGCCCACACCGCGCCGCGCCTGCCGACACACAAGCCGCGTTACCTGATGGGAGTCGGCACGCCCGAGGATCTGGTACATGGCGTGCAAACCGGCATCGACATGTTCGATTGCGTGATGCCGACGCGCAATGCGCGCAACGGCCATCTGTTCACCCGTTACGGCGACATCCGTATCAAGAACACCCAATACAAGAACGATCTGCGTCCACTTGACGAATCCTGCGATTGCTATACCTGCCGCAACTTCAGCCGTGCCTACCTGCACCATCTGTTCAGGGTCGGCGAGATTCTCGGAGCGCAGCTCAACACCATCCATAACCTGCACTACTACCAGACGCTGATGCGTGAACTGCGCGCCGCGATCGCCGCCGGGAAGCTGGCGGAAATGGTCGCAGCATTCCATGCAGGACGCAGCGGAAGCGCTGAAGCGACGACGCGGTGATACAATGGCCCGTTAAGGTTTCTGTCGTATCACTGTTGTTCACTTCCACCACACCAGGAGATTAATGTGCTGATCAGCAACGCTTATGCTCAAACTGCCGCTGCCGCCGGACCGATGGACAGCGTCATGCAGTTCCTGCCGATCATTCTGATGTTCGTCGTGCTCTATTTTCTGATGATCCGTCCGCAACAAAAGAAGGCCAAGGAACACAAAAGCCTGCTCGAAGCGTTGGCCAAGGGCGACGAAGTCGTCACGCATAGCGGCATGGTCGGACGCATCACGAAGGTTGGCGAAGACTTCGTAACCGTCGAAATTGCTGCCAACGTCGAAGTCCAGATGCAAAAGCCGGCTATCGCCAACGTTCTGCCCAAGGGAACGCTCAAGAGCCTGTAACAGGTTGCCATAACGAGCAAGGCGTCAGCCCGCCTGACGCCACGAATTCCCGCTGCGGTTCCCCGCATCCGATTCTCCTCTATTCATTACCTCCATGAATCGCTACCCGCTCTGGAAATACATTACTGTCGTCGTTGCGCTGCTGATCGGCTTCATTTACACCTTGCCGAATTTCTTCGGCGAATCGCCTGCTGTCCAGGTTTCCAGCGCAAAAGCGACGCTCAAGGTAGACACCAAGACGCTCGAACGCGTCGAAAGTGTGCTTAAGTCAGGCAACGTCGAAAGCAGCGGCACCTTCCTCGACACCAACGGCGTCAAGGTCCGCCTCAAAGACACGGATACCCAGCTCAAGGTCAAGGATCTGCTGGAAAAGCAATTCAATCCGGACCCCAGCGATCCGCAATATGTCGTGGCCTTGAATCTGCTTTCCAGTTCGCCGCAATGGTTGACCAACATGGGCGCACTGCCGATGTATCTCGGCCTTGACCTGCGCGGCGGCGTGCATTTCCTGCTGCAGGTCGACATGCATGGCGCGCTGACCAAGCGACTCGATTCCGTTGGCGCGGACCTGCGCAGTCTGCTGCGCGACAAGAACATCCGGCATGGCGGAATCAATCGTGACAACGATCGCATCACCATTCGCTTCCGCGACGAGGAAACGCGAGGAAAGGCTCGCATCGTACTGGAAGACAGCCAGCCCGATCTCGCGCTGGCGGACCAGGGAGAAGGAAACGACCTCCGGATCGTGGCGACATTGAAACCGACCGCCACGAAGAAAATCCAGGAATCCGCCGTCAAACAGAATATCGGCACCCTGCACAACCGGATCAACGAACTCGGCGTTGCCGAACCGGTAATCGCGCAGCAAGGCGCCGACCGCATCGTCGTCCAGTTGCCCGGCATACAGGACACGGCCAAGGCCAAGGACATTCTCGGCCGCACCGCGACGCTGGAAATCCGCATGGTTGACGACACCCCTGGTGCACTGGACGCCGCGCTCGCCGGACAGGTTCCGTTCGGCACCGAACTCTACGTTGAACGTGGTGGCCGCCCGTTGTTGGTCAAGAAGCAGGTCATGCTCACCGGAGACCGGCTGACCGATGCTCAGGCAGGATTTGACGGCCAGAGCCAAGAGCCGGCTGTGCACCTTACGCTCGATGCCTCGGGGTCGCGGATTTTCAAGGAAATCACGCGCGAAAACGTCGGCAAGCGCATGGCTATCCTGCTCGTCGAAAAAGGCAAGGGCGAAGTCGTTACCGCACCGGTCATCCGCACCGAGATCGGTGGTGGGCGCGTGCAGATTTCCGGCAGCATGAGCACCGTGGAAGCCAACGACACTGCATTGCTTCTGCGTGCAGGATCGCTTGCCGCGCCGATGGAAATCGTTGAAGAACGCACTATCGGCCCGAGCCTTGGCGCCGAAAACATCACCAAGGGTTTCCATTCGACGATGTGGGGCTTTGCCGCCATTTCGGCCTTCATGATCGTGTATTACGTTCTCTTCGGCTTCATCTCGGTCATCGCGCTGGCCTCCAACCTGCTGTTCCTCATGGCCTTGCTCTCAATGCTGCAAGCCACGTTGACATTGCCAGGCATTGCGGCCATTGCCCTGGCGCTGGGGATGGCCATCGACTCGAACGTGCTGATCAACGAGCGTATCCGTGACGAATTGCGCAATGGAGCCCCGCCGCAGTCAGCCATTCACATGGGATACGACCACGCCTTCGACACGATCATCGACTCGAACATCACCACCCTGATCGCCGGTCTGGCGCTGCTCATCTTCGGCTCCGGTCCGGTACGCGGCTTTGCCGTGGTGCACTGTCTGGGCATCCTGACGTCGCTATTCTCGTCGGTCATCGTATCGCGCTCCCTGGTCAACCTGATCTACGGACAACGGCGCAAGATCGAATCGCTGTCCATCGGGCAGATCTGGAAACCCGGCAACAACGGCAGCGCAGCCACAACGAAATAAGGAATACGACGATGGAATTGTTCCGCATCAGAAAAGACATCCCGTTCATGCGCCATGCGCTGGTGTTCAACATCATTTCGTTGATCACTTTCCTGCTGGCTGTGTTCTTCCTGTCCCACCGAGGCCTGCATCTTTCGGTGGAATTCACCGGCGGCACGCTGATCGAGGTCAACTACACCCAGGCGGCCGATCTGGAGAAAGTCCGCCAAGGCCTCGCCAAGGCGGGATACACCGATATCGCCGTGCAGAACTACGGTTCCAGCAAGGATGTGATGATTCGCCTGCCCCTCAAGGAAGAACAGAGTTCGGCCAAGATTGGCGAGGCGGTGATGAAGGTTCTGGACGCCGAAGCGCCTGGCGCGACCCTGAAGCGCGTTGAGTTTGTTGGCCCGCAGGTCGGCAGGGAACTTGCCGAAAACGGAGCCATGGCCCTCTTGCTGGTCGTGTTCGGCATCGTCGTGTACCTCGCTTTCCGGTTTGAATGGCGCTTCTCGGTTTCCGCCATCATCGCCAACCTGCACGACATCGTCATCATCCTCGGGTTTTTTGCATTTTTTCAGTGGGAGTTTTCGCTGACCGTGCTGGCCGCCGTGCTTGCGGTACTGGGGTATTCGGTCAACGAGTCCGTCGTGGTTTTCGACCGGGTCCGCGAGACCTTCAAGAAAGTGCGCGGCCTGGACACGCCACAAGTCCTTGACCATGCCATTACCAGCACCATCTCGCGTACGGTCATCACCCACGGATGTACCCAGCTCATGGTGCTGTCGATGCTGCTGTTTGGTGGAGAAACGCTGCACTATTTCGCCATAGCGCTGACCATCGGCATCTGTTTCGGCATCTACTCCTCGGTTCTGGTTGCCAGTCCGCTGGTAATGTGGTTCGGCGTCTCACGCGAACACTTTGTCAAGCCGAAGAAGCAGATCGAAGGCGCCAACGAGGATGGCGCGGTGGTCTGAACCAAACACGTTTCCTGCGGTCTGATTGCTGGTTTTCACGGGCGCCTGTCGGCGCCCGTGGCGTTTCTGGCACAGGAGAGCGGCATGACGAGCATGGGGCAACGTATCAGAGTATGGGATCTGCCAACCCGTTTATTCCACTGGTCGCTTGTCGTCCTCATCGTCGCGGCCATCGTCACGGGGAAGTCCGGCGGCAACGCCATTGTCTGGCACGGGCGGATCGGACTTGCCATCGTCGGCCTGGTCGTTTTCCGCGTCGCATGGGGACTGGTCGGCACGACGTACGCCCGTTTCTCCAGCTTCTTGCCGACACCTTCAGCGATCCTCGCCTACCTGCAAGGACGATGGAGCGGTCATGGCCACAACCCGCTTGGCGCGCTGTCCGTTCTTGGCTTCCTCGCGCTGATCTCCGTGCAGGCAAGCAGCGGTCTTTTCTCCAATGACGACATCGCCTTTCAGGGGCCGCTGGCAAATCTGATTGACAAGGCGATGAGCGACACCCTGACCATGTTCCACCGCATCACGATAAACGGGCTGATTGCCCTGATCGCACTGCATCTCGGCGCCATCGCGTTCTATGTGCATATAAAAAAGAAGGACTTGATCAATCCAATGATCAGGGGCTGGAAGGCCATCGAAGACGGCAACGATATCAAGCCCTCTCAGGCTTCGCGGGTCCGCGTAAAGGCATTGGCCTTGTCCGTGACCGTTGCACTGGCATCGGTCTATGCAGCATCAGGAGCATGGATTTCCGCGCCCTCCCCACAGCCACCCGCATCGTCGGCGCCACCGGCATGGTGACGCATCGTTTCCGCAAAACCTTTTTGAAAGGGATCATGCCTGTTCGTCCGCAAGACATCCATGCAACCCATGGTTCCAAGAAGAGACACGGAACAAATGCTCTTCTCATATAACTGATTTCCTTTATCTTTCGGAGAGTTGACACCACAAAGGCATCGAGTACGATGCACGCTTTACGAGTTGTAAAAGGGCTACCCCGCGCGAAAGGCGGGCTCGCAAAGTCACCGGCCTAAGGGCATTCGCCTATGGCAGCGGAATTGCCAACCCGGCGTACGGTAGCGCGAGTACACGCGGTTTCCATCCCTCTGCCACAGCCGCCCAGCGGCCACTCATTCCCTCGCAAAAAGGACGCGCGGGATCCCTGGCGCAGAGAGGAAAAAATGTTCCGTTGGCTGTTCCTCAACGAAAGCGGCGTTTCTCCGGCAGAGCTTGCCCGCTGGAGGATCAGCGCACTCCGGATCATTCTGGTGTCGGGCTTCCTTCTCGAAGCAACCATTGCAGTTCATGCATCGCTCGATGCCATCGCTATTGGCCTCTATCACGTAGTAGCCATCGTCGTGATTTTCTACCTTCTGCTGGCAGCGGGGATCTATTTCTCGGCCCGCAACCCTGACTACGGTGCGGGAATTCTGATAGCCGCCGTTTATGCGGCCGGCGCCTCGATCGTCTTCTTCGTACAGGTCGATGAAGTTGCCAAGCTCGGCATCATTTTCGTTTACACGACACCGATCATTGCCCGGCTTTTTTTCGGTGGACGGCTCGCCTTGTGTCTCATGGCGCTGAATTTCCTGCCGTTCCTGTACCTGTTGCGCAATGAACCCCTCATCCACTTTGATGCAATGAACCTGACGCTGGAGGCGAGTCACACTTATATCCAGTCATTGATCTTCCTGTTCTTCAACGTCTGTATACCGCTCGCGGTCTTTCGCGTGCTGCACGCTCTTGACGCCTCGGCAAATCGCTACCGCGACGCCTGTGTCGAACTGGCGACGAGCCATGAACAGTATCGGGAGCTTTTCGAGAGCGCGGGCGAACCGATGATGCTGTGCACCGCGACCGGCGCGATACTCCAGGTCAACGCAGAAGCCGATTCACTGATCGGCAGAGGCGAACAGTACGGCGTCAATAGACATCTGCCCGAGGTTTTCGACTCGGCCCCCGCCGACATATTGAATCTATTCCCCGAGATACAGGGCGTGCAATTCCTGACCCGCCAGGGGAAATACATCGCCATAAAGCATGTATCGAAGACACGGCAAGGTCATTTTGTCGTCGTACTGCACGATGCCTCATCGATTCAGAAAATCAAGGAAGCCTTGCAACGCAGCAAGGAAAGGGAAATGTTTCTCAGCAATTACGACACGCTGACGCGGCTCCCGAACAAGGAAATGCTCCGCCGCCATCTCGCGGACGTTCTCCCCCCCCTGACACCGGACAAGATTATCGCCCTGGTTTCCCTGCGCCTGAACAGCGTGCGCCACGCCAACGAGAAATACGGAGTAAACACCGGAGACCAGTTCATCCAGCGCTTTACCGAAACGCTCCGCGAAGTCCTTCCTCCGGACACCTTCTGCTCGCGCCTGCGCAGCATCGTATTCTCGGTCGTACTGGCCCCGGCCCACACGCCGCTGGAAATCGTCCGTCAGGTTGAACATTTGCGCAGCCTGCTGCCCGCTGAAATATCCATCGAAGGCAAGCAGATATTTGTGCAGGTCTCAACCGGAATTGCTCTGGCGCGAACGAAGGACATCACGCCGGTCGAACTCATCCGGCGCAGCGAAGTGGCCCTCGATAGTGCCCGCAAATCCATCGAAGACTCGGCGACGTTGTTCGACGAAGCAGACGCCGCCCAGATCCGCCGGAATATCGAAATCGAGTTGGGGATCGTCTCCGCACTGCGGCAAGGCGAATTCCGCCTGGTCTATCAACCGAAAGTGAAAGCCGACGGGAGACTTGCAGGCCTGGAGGCCCTTATCCGCTGGAATTCGCCGACGCTCGGCCAGGTGTCGCCCGGTGAATTCATTCCTGTCGCAGAAAGCAGCGGACTGATTCATGACATCACCCGGATGGTGATCGACGAAGTCTGTC
>Ga0316613_10001662_pt1 | contig 15052 bp, 11 predicted proteins | sample OWC_soil_day10_C_2_FD_207647 | JGI IMG/M metagenome (GOLD analysis project Ga0316613, IMG submission 207647) | Wetland soil microbial communities from Old Woman Creek delta, Ohio, United States - OWC_soil_day10_CT_b | ecosystem: Environmental > Terrestrial > Soil > Wetlands | place: USA: Ohio...
TTCGTCAGCATCGACCGCGACGGCGTCGGCGAGCTGATCCGCATCGCCATCGAGCGCGGGCGGAAGTCGCGGCCCGACATCGGCCTTGGCATGTGCGGCGAGCACGGCGGCGATCCGGCCTCCATCGCCTTCTGCGAGGAAGCGGGGCTCACCTACGTATCCTGCTCGCCCTTCCGCATGCCGATCGCCCGCCTGGCGGCGGCGCGCGCCACCGTGCAGGCCCGCAAGGACCGCCTCAGTTCCTGACGCGGTCGGCGATGAAGCGCGCCGTCGCCGGTCCGGTGAACAGCACCATGAAGAAGCGCATGGTCTGCATGGCCATGACAAAGGACATGTCGACGTTGCTCGACGCTGCGATGATCGCCACCGAGTCGGCACCGCCGGGCGAGGTGGCGAGATAGGCGGTCAGGAAGTCGACGCCGGTTACCGATGCCAGCACGCCAGCGTAGATGGCGCAGATGCCGATCAGCACGACGATGGCCAGAAGAATGGTCGGCAGCGCCCGCGCCGCATAGACGATAATCTCCCGGTTGAAGCGACTGCCGATCGCCCAGCCGCAGACGGCGTAGGCGGCGGCAAGCAGCACGGGCGGCAGCTCGACGGTGAGGACCCCGGCGCCTTGCAAACCGATGGCGAACAGCATCGGCAGGATCATGGCGCCCGTCGTCAGGCGGAAGAGGCGGGAGAGGAAGAGGCCAAGGCCGATCACCGCCAACGTGCCGACGAAACTCGCCCCGTGCACCGGCGGAAACCAGGCGACCGCCGTACCGCCGGTCAGCGAGGCATCGAGATAGAAGCGCGCCGCCAGCGACGCCGTGGTGGCGACGACAAGCACACGGAGATACTGCATGACAGCGACGAGCCGTGTGTCGCCGCCATAGGCTTCGGCCATGATCACCATGGCGGTGGCAGCGCCCGGCGAAGCGCCCCAGACGGCCGTGGTGCCGGGCAGCACGCGGAAGCGGGCAAGCGCATAGCCGATGACGTTGGCCGTCAGCACGACCGACGCCACGCCGATCAGGATCACCGGCCATGCGGCAAGGATCTCGGTCAGCACGGTGGGCGGCATCGCGCGCGCCATCAGCGTGCCGACCACGCCCTGCGCCAGCATGAAGGCCGGCTGCGGCACCGTCACCGCCCTGTCGTTGACGCCGAGAAAGATCGCCGCCAGCATCGGGCCGAGCAGCAGCGCCGCCGGCAAATGGAAAAGCTCGAAGGCTATGCTGGTCGCCGAGGATACCGAGAGCAGGATGGCCCAGCGGAGAGCGATGGCACGAAAGCCGGAGCCCGGCGGCGGGAAAGACATGAACGATACCGATCGGCGTTGGGAGGACGTGGCGGGCGGCGGCTCGGACGCACGGATGCCGGGGGCATCCATCGCCTGATCAGCGCTACACCCTCCGGAAGGCGGCTAACTACAAGTATTTTCGTATGGCAGCCTTGCGCCCGGTTCACCCAGATGAAATGACTCAACAACCGGCGCGGTTACACTGTCCATCATCAATGCCAAGAAACTTTACTGAACTTCACCTGTTTTCAGCATGCATCTCATATAGATTTTATTTGAGAGCGAATAGCGGATGCTCGGTCCGAAAGTTACTTTTCGTAAATTGGTTGCGATTATTTTCGCCAGCAGTCCATCGCCAAGAGTCGAATTGACATGTCCCTCCTGAACACCCGCGGCAAGCTGCTGCACCGGATCATCTTCACCGCCTCGCTGATCGTGGTGGCGAGCTTCGCCGTCTTCTCCACGACCATTTACGTGCTGGAGCGGCAGGACCTTCAGGCCAACGTCGCCCGGACCCTGGCGACCACGGGAAGCAGCGTTGCCTCGGGCACCGGCAACTGGTTCCAGGGGCGCCTGCTGATGTCCGAACAAGCCGCCGACGCCATCGGCGCCTCCAGGGAGGCGCTCGGTCTGGTTCTGTCGGGCAAGACGCTGAGCTCGGAGTTCATGTCGGTCTATCTCGGCGAGGAGAACGGGGCGTTCACCATCTCCCCCAAGGCGGACATGCCCGCTGACTACGACCCGCGCAAACGGCCGTGGTACATCGACACCGCGAAGGCCATGTCCACCCAACTGACTGAGCCCTACCTCGACCTGGCGACCAACAAGGTGGTCATTTCGGCCTGCGTCCCCGTCAGGGCGGATGGCAAGCTGATCGGCGTGTTCGGTGGAGACTTCGCGCTCGACGCGCTGATCGACCGCATCAAGGCCTCCAATTTCGGCGGCATCGGCCAGGCCTTCCTGGTCTCGTCGGAGGGCAAGATCCTCGTGCATCCGGATGCCGGTCTGGTCGGCAAGCCATTGGCGGAGGCCTTCGCCGGTCTGTCGGCGCCGACCGTCGGCGGCATGATCGACACTGCTTTTGCCGGCCGCGATCAAGTCGCCAGTTTCGTCGCCATCGACGGTCTGCCAGTCAAGTGGTACGTCGGCGTTGCCGTCGATAGCGACATGGCCTACGCCAGCCTCAACAGGCTGGGGATCACCTCGCTCGTCGCCACTCTCATTGCGACGGCGCTGATGTTGCTGGCGCTCGGTCTGGTGCTGAAGCGCGTCGTCGCCGAGCCGATCACCACGATGACCGCCGCCATGCGTTCGTTGGCCGGTGGCAACCTCAAGATCGATATCCCCTGCCTCGAGCGGCGGGACGAAATTGGCCAGATGGCCGCCGCCGTCGCCGTGTTCCGAACCAACGCCGAGGAACGCGATCGCCTCGAGGAGAGCCAGCGCGCCACTGTCGGCGATCGCGAGCGCCGCGCCGCCCGCGCTGAAGCCCTGATCGACCGTTTCCGCGCCGAAGCCACAGGCACCATTGGCCTCGTCGTCGCCGCCGCCCAACGTCTCGAAGCCTCCGCCCAGGAACTGATGGTCACCGCCGAGGGCAGTGAACGCAGCAGCAGCATCGCGGCCTCGGCTGCCGAGCAGGCATCGGGCAACGTGCGGTCGGTGGCCGCAACCTGCGAGGAGCTCGAGGCGTCGACCACGGAAATCGCCCGTCAGGTCGGCACCTCGCAGACCGTGGCCGGTAAAGCGCGCGCCTCGGCAAGCGAGACGCGCGAAACCGTCGGCCGGCTGCTCGCCGCCACCGACCAGATCAACCAGGTGGTCAGCCTGATCACCGCCATCGCCGAGCAGACCAATCTTCTCGCCCTCAATGCCACCATCGAGGCGGCGCGGGCTGGAGAAGCCGGCAAGGGCTTCGCCGTCGTCGCTGCCGAGGTGAAGTCGCTGGCCAACCAGACCGCCAAGGCGACCGACGACATCTCGCGCAAGATCGGCGAAATCAAGCTGGTGTCCGACAATACGGTCAACGCCATTGCCGAGATCGGCGACATCATCGAGGAAGTGAACGCCGTTTCCACCAGCATCACCTCGGCCGTCACCCAGCAGACCGGCGCCACCGGCGAGATCACCCGCAACATGCAGGAAGCGGCGCGCGGCAACAGCGAACTGTCCCGCACCATCGTCGAGCTCAGCAATGGCGCCGCCACCACCCGCTCCGAAGCGAGGACGGTACTCGATGCCGTCACCTCGCTGAAGGCATCGTCGGTTGACCTCGGCCATAAGGTCGAGAGCTTCCTCGCCGAGATCGACGCCGCCTGAGACGTCGGTTCACCGCCTGACCGAAAAGCCCGGCCACCCTCCTCGGCCGGGCTTTTGCATTGGCGGGACAACGGCGCTGGCGCCGCTGCGGCGATTCTCCTGTTCACACGATTTCCCCCGCCCTTGCCGGGCGCGCAAAACGCCTCTATCAGGGGGGCTTATGATAACGAAAGCCGCCAATCCCTACGGATTCAGCCGCCCGCATCTCCTCGGGATCGAAGGTCTTTCCCCGCCGGAGATCGTCGACCTCCTCGACCGTGCCGAAGACAACATCGAACTCGGCCGGCAGCCCACCAAGAAGCGCGACAGCCTGACAGGCCGTACGCAGATCAATCTGTTCTTTGAAAACTCGACGCGCACACAGTCGTCCTTTGAGCTGGCCGGCAAGAGGCTCGGCGCCGACGTGATGAACATGGCGGTCGGCCAATCGTCGGTGAAGAAGGGCGAGACGCTGATCGACACGGCGATGACGCTCAACGCCATGAACCCCGACGTCATCGTCGTCCGCCACAACGCCTCGGGCGCAGTGGCGTTGCTCGCCCAGAAGGTCGACTGCTCGGTGGTCAACGCCGGTGACGGCAGCCACGAGCACCCGACGCAGGCCCTCCTCGACGCGCTGACCATCCGCCGCCACAAACGACACATCGACGGCCTGATCATCGCCATCTGCGGCGACGTCGCCCATAGCCGGGTCGCCCGCTCCAACGTGCTGCTGCTCACCGCCCTCGGCGCCCGTGTCCGCCTGGTCGGCCCGTCGACGCTGGTACCCGGCGCCTTCCGTGAGATGGGCCTTGAGACCTGCACCTCGATGCGCGACGGCCTCAAGGACGCCGATATCGTCATGATGCTGCGCCTGCAGCGCGAGCGCATGCAGGGCTCCTTCGTGCCGTCGGTGCGCGAGTATTTCCACTACTGGGGTCTCGACGAGGAGAAGCTGTCCTATGCCAAGCCTGACGCCCTCGTCATGCATCCCGGCCCGATGAACCGCGGCGTCGAGATCGATCCGGCCGTCGCCGACGGCCCGCAGAGCCTGATCCGCGAACAGGTGGAGATGGGCGTCGCCATCCGCATGGCGGTGCTCGACGCGGTGGTCAACGCCCGTGGCAACGGTGGGGAGGCCGCCCGATGAGCCGGACCGCCCAAGCCCACCCGCTGTGGCTGACCAACGCCCGCGTCGTCGACCCCTCACGGGGCATCGACGGTCCCGGCGCCGTCTTGATGATCGACGGCCGCATCGCTGCCGCCGGCCCATCGGCGGACAACAACGGCGCGCCGGAGGGTACCGAAGTCGTCGACTGTCGCGGCCTCGTCGTCGCGCCCGGCCTTGTCGATCTGTGCGCCCACGTCGGCGAGCCCGGCCACGAGCATCGCGAAACCTTCGCCTCGGCCGGGCGGGCGGCGGCGGCCGGCGGCATCACCACGCTCGTTGCCATGCCGGATACCGATCCCTGCATCGACGATCCGGCGCTGGTCGAGTTCGTGACGACGCGCGCGCGCCGGACGTCGGCCGTGCGCGTTCGCGTCATGGCAGCGCTGACCAAGGGGCAGCAGGGCGGCGAGCTAACCGAATTCGGCCTGCTCGGCGAAGCCGGCGCCGTCGGCTTCACCTCGGGGCGCAGCGCCATCGCCAATGCTCAGGTGCTGCGCCGGGCTCTGACCTACGCCAAGGATTTTGGCGCCCTCGTCTGTAACCGGCCCGAGGAGGCGGCGCTGAAGGGCGCCGGCGTCATGAATCTGTCGGAGACGGCGGCGCGGCTTGGCCTGCAGGGCATTCCCGCCGAGGCCGAAACCATCATGCTGGCCCGCGACCTTCGCCTCGCCAAGCTCGCCGGTGGACGCTACCACGCGTCGCTTTTGTCAGCCGCCGAATCGCCCGAGTTGATGGCCTGGGCCAAGGGCCGGGGCATCGCAGCCACCGCCTCCGTCTCGGCCGCCCACCTGACACTCAACGAGATGGACATCGGCGCCTACCGCACCTTCTTCAAGCTGTCGCCGCCGCTGCGCGCCGAAGCCGACCGCCGTGCCCTCGTCGACGCCGTGAAGACCGGTGCGATCGACGTCATCGTCTCCAGCCACGATCCGCAAGACGTCGAGACCAAGCGCCTGCCCTTCGCCGAGGCGGCCGACGGCGCCATCGGCCTCGAGACCTTCCTGTCGGCCGGCCTCAGGCTGGTGCACGATGGCTCGCTGACGCTCCTCAGGCTGATCGAGGCGATGTCGACGCGGCCGGCCGAAATCGCCGGCCTCGACGCCGGCACACTGAGGGCGGGCGCCCCGGCGGACCTCGTCGTCTTCGATCCCGATGAACCATGGGTGCTCAACGCCAGGGACATTCTCTCCAAGGCGAAGAACACGCCCTATGACGGCGCCCGCTTCACCGGTCGCGTCCGCCGTACTTTCGTCGGCGGCTCGCCGGTGTTCGAGCGCTGAAGTTCCGCGCAAGGTGACATACAACCCGAAATCGGGTACCCCCTATCCAAGATTGCCGAGGGCATCATGTTCGAGTCCGTCGCTCCCTGGGTCTCCTACGTCGTCGCCGCGCTTGTCGGCTACGGCCTCGGCTCCATTCCCTTCGGTCTGCTGCTGACGCGGGCGGCCGGCCTTGGCGACGTGCGCGCCATCGGTTCGGGCAACATTGGCGCCACCAACGTTCTCAGGACCGGCAACAAGAAGCTGGCGGCGGCAACGCTGCTTCTCGATCTTCTCAAGGGCACCGCCGCCGTCCTTGTCGTGCGGGTTCTGATGCCGGAGGCGCCGGAGGCGAATACCCTCGCCGGTATCGCCGCCTTCGTCGGCCATCTCTTTCCGGTCTGGCTGGGGTTTAAGGGGGGCAAAGGCGTCGCCACGTATATCGGCGTGCTGCTCGGCCTGTTCTGGCCGGCGGTGCTGGTCTTCACCGGCGTCTGGATCGCCGTCGCCTATTTCAGCCGCTACTCCTCCCTCGCCGCCCTCGTCGCCACCCTGGTTGTGCCGATCGCTCTGTGGTGGCTCGGTGAAAACGTTCTGGCGGCGGTGTTTGCCCTCATCACCATTGTCGTCTGGGTGAAGCACCACGCCAATATTCGCCGCCTGCTCTCGGGCACCGAAGGCAAGATCGGCCACAAGGGATGACCGGAGCCAGGAGTGGGCATGGTTGAGCTTTCCGACGGCCAGCGCATCTCCTGGCTGCGCCTCATCCGCTCGGAAAACGTCGGGCCGGCCACCTTCCGCAGCCTGATCAACCACTTCGGCTCGGCCGATGCGGCGCTCGACGCGCTGCCGGCGCTGGCCCGGCGCGGAGGTTCGGCCCACGCCGTCGACATCCCGTCGAAGGCCGAGGCCGAAGACGAGATCGAGCGGACGCTCGCCCGCGGCGCCCGGCTCGTCGCCATTTCCGAAGGGCTCTATCCAGCCTATCTGCGCCAGATCGCCGCGCCGCCGCCGCTCGTCACCATACGCGGCGGGTCGGCCGACCTGTTTCGCCGGCCGACGGCGGCCATCGTCGGCTCGCGCAACGCTTCGCTCGTCGGCCACAAGATGGCCGAGCGCATCGGCCGCGGCCTCGGCGAGGCCGGCTTCGTCGTTGTCTCCGGCCTGGCGCGCGGCATTGACGGCGCCGCCCATCGGGCGGCCCTCAACACCGGCACCGTGGCGGTGATCGCTGGCGGCATCGACCACGTCTATCCCGAGGAGCACGGCCCGCTGATGGAGGAGATCGTCGGCCAGGGCGGCGCCATTCTCACCGAGATGCCGTTCGGTTGGGCGCCGCGTGCCAAGGATTTCCCGCGCCGCAACCGCATCGTCTCCGGCATGAGCCTCGGCGTGGTGGTGGTGGAGGCGGCCGCACGCTCCGGTACGCTGCATACCGCCCGCTTCGCGCTCGACCAGGGCCGGGAGGTATTCGCCGTGCCCGGATCGCCGCTCGACCCGCGCGCCGAGGGCACCAACCGGCTGATCCGCGATGGCGCGACGCTCACCCGGTCCGCCGCCGACGTCATCGCCGTGCTCCAGCCGATGCTGGAGGACACGGCACCGTCACTTTTCGAGCTTCGCGAAAGCGGCAACGAAACCCCACTCGACGGTATCAGCCCGGAAAGCCGCGCCTCGGTCATCGCGGCGCTTGGCCCGGCACCGGTGGCGGTCGACGACATCATCCTGCACACCGGACTGAAATCTTCGGTTGTTTCGGTGATCCTGCTGGAACTGGATCTTGCCGGGCGCATCGAGCGACATGGCAGCCAGCTCGTCTCGCTCGTCGGCTGAAACCGGGCTCGACGGTCTTGAAAAATCTGCCCAATGGGGCTCGCCGTGGGCCTCCGGACCACGGGTCGAGGCGGCAGCGGCCATGGCAATCCTCGCGGACTCGCACGGCATCATCGGCCCGCTTTGACCGTCAGTGCCGGGGGTCGACTCTTGCTTAATCCCGAGGCGGCACTTAAAGAGGGCTAGCCTTTACCCCGAAATTGTCCGGCGCACCTGAATGAACCTCGTGATCGTGGAGTCGCCTGCCAAGGCGAAAACCATCAACAAATACCTCGGCAACGACTATACGGTGCTGGCCTCGTACGGCCACATCCGTGACCTGCCGGCCAAGGACGGTTCGGTTCTGCCCGACGACGATTTTGCCATGAGCTGGGAAGTCGACGGCAAATCGGGCAAGCGCATGTCCGACATTGCTGCCGCGCTAAAGACCGCCGACAGGCTTATTCTCGCCACCGACCCTGACCGCGAGGGCGAGGCGATTTCCTGGCATGTCCTTGAAGTGCTCGGCGCCAAGCGCGGCGCCCTCAAGGGCAAGACCATCCAGCGCGTTGTCTTCAACGCCATCACCAAGCAGGCCGTGCTGGACGCCATGGCCAAGCCGCGCGACGTCGACCAACCGCTGGTGGAGGCCTATCTCGCCCGCCGCGCGCTCGACTATCTCGTCGGCTTCACGCTGTCGCCCGTCCTGTGGCGCAAGCTGCCCGGTGCCCGCTCGGCCGGTCGTGTGCAATCGGTGGCGCTGCGCCTCGTCTGCGACCGTGAGAACGAGATCGAGATCTTCAGGCCGCAGGAATACTGGTCCGTGCTCGCCCGGCTCGCCAATCCGGCCGGCGACGAGTTCGACGCCCGCCTCTCAGAGTGGCAGGGACGGAAGATCGGCCGGCTGGATGTCGCCGACGGCGTGACCGCCAACGAGATCCGCGCCTTTTTGAACAGCGCCACCTTCTCGGTGACCGCCGCCGAACAGAAGCCGCAGAAGCGCCATCCCTTTGCGCCCTTCACCACCTCGACGCTGCAGCAGGAGGCCTCGCGCAAGCTCGGTTTCTCGGCGCAGCGCACCATGCAGGTGGCCCAGCGCCTCTACGAGGGCGCCGACATCGGCGGCGAGACGGTCGGCCTCATCACCTATATGCGGACCGACGGCGTCCAGATCGCCCCTGAGGCCGTCAACGCCGCTCGTCGGGTGATCGCCCAGGAATATGGCGAGCGCTATCTGCCGGAAAAGCCGCGCTTCTACTCCACCAAGGCCAAGAACGCCCAGGAGGCGCACGAGGCCATCCGCCCGACCGAGCTGTCTCGCCTGCCGAATACGGTGGCCCGTCACCTCGAAGCCGATGAGGCGCGCCTCTACGAACTGGTCTGGAAGCGCACCATCGCCAGCCAGATGCAGAGCGCCGATTTCGAGCGCACCACCGTCGACATCACCGCAAAGAGCGGTGGCGCCGCCGCCGGTCTTAGGGCCACCGGATCGGTTTTGAAATTCGACGGCTTCCTGGCGCTCTATCAGGAAAGCCGCGACGACGAGGAAGACGAGGACGGCTCCCGCCTGCCACCGCTGTCGGTCGGCGATGCGCTATTGCGCAAGTCGGCCTCGGCCAGCCAGCATTTTACCGAGCCACCGCCGCGTTACACCGAGGCGACGCTGGTCAAGAAGATGGAAGAGCTCGGCATCGGCCGCCCGTCCACCTACGCGTCGACGCTCGCCACGCTGCGCGACCGCGATTACGTGACGATCGACAAAAAGCGACTCGTCCCGTCCGACAAGGGCCGTATCGTCACCGCCTTCCTCGAGAGCTTCTTCACGCGCTACGTCGAGTATGACTTCACCGCCAGCCTCGAAGAAGATCTCGACCGTATTTCGGCCGGCGAGGCCGAATGGCGCGAGGTGCTGCGCCGCTTCTGGAAAGACTTCAACACCCGCATCGGCGAGGTGAAGGAGTTGCGCGTCGCCGAGGTCATCGACGCGCTGAACGACGATCTCGCCGCCCATATCTTTCCGGACCGGGGCGATGGGTCCGACCCGCGCTCCTGCCCCACGTGCGGCGATGGCCGGCTGTCGCTGAAGCTCAGCCGCTTCGGCTCGTTCATCGGCTGCTCCAACTATCCGGAGTGCCGCTATACCCGCCAGCTGGGCGGCGACAGCGACGCCGACCCCGCGCTCGGCGAAGGCGGCGTCAAGCTGCTCGGCGCCGATCCGGAAACCGGCCTTGACGTCACGCTGCGGTCGGGCCGCTTTGGCCCCTACGTCCAGCTCGGCGAGGATGCCAAGCCGAAGCGCGCTTCGCTGCCCAAGGGCTGGACGGTCGAGAGCCTCGACCTTGCGGCTGCCTGCCGACTGCTGTCGCTGCCACGCGCTGTCGGCAATCATCCGGAAACCGGCAAGCTGATCGAGGCCAACATCGGCCGTTACGGCCCCTATGTCAGCCATGACGGCACCTATGCCAACCTTTCCTCGGTCGACGAAGTGTTCGACGTCGGTCTCAACCGCGCCGTTACCGTCCTCGCCGAAAAGAAGGAGCGTGGCGGCGCCCGCGCGACGCCGGCTGCCCTCAAGAGTTTCGGCGAGCATCCGGCATCCGGCGGCGAAATTACCGTCCGTGATGGCCGCTACGGTCCTTATGTCGCCTGGGGTAAGATCTACGCCACCCTGCCGCGCGGCAAGGACCCGCAGACGGTGACGCTTGAAGAAGCAATCGCGATGATTGCCGACAAGGCTGCCAAGGCGCCATCCAAGGGCAAGCCCGCCAAGGCTGCCAAAGCCAGCGTGAAAGCGACCGCTGGAAAGGACGCCGAGAGCAAGAAGAAGGCAGCGCCGAAGGCCGCAGCAACCGCCAAAGGCACGAAGAAGACGACCGCCAAGCCCAAGACGACCAAGGAAAAGTCTGCCTGAGATTTGCACTTTAAAATTGCAAAACTCAGCGAGCCGATAGCCGACCGTTAAAACTTTATCGTTTGTATTGTCCGAATCCTTACAGTCTACCTATACTGTTGAACGATGGCGGTTGTCCCCTCGTTCAGTGGTCTAGAAGAACGACAATGTATGGTGAGATCCTACGGACGTTGCTCAACCGACCCGTTCACTCCGGGCGCGACGTCAGGATATTAGCTTTCCGCTTCGTCACGATCTGCTTCGTCCTTGCCATGGCGGCGGATTCCGCCTTTCAACTGCTCGCTTTTCACGGTTGGCTCAACCTGTTTCGCGGCTGGGCGATCACCATTTGCGTTGTCGCCCTGATCGCCTATCCGATTGGCCTTTATGTCGGAGAGGCACGTCTCGACCACCACCGGATCAAGACCAGACTGATCGAGCAGAGCCTCGCCGACAGCCTCACCGGCCTCAAGAACCGAGCCTCACTGCCCATTGATTACGACTCTGGATCGGAGGGCGAACGCCTGCTGATCCTACTGTCGCTCGACCGCTTCAAGACGGTGAACGAGCGCTATGGCCATGTCGTCGGCGACCGGATCCTGATCCGTGCCGCCCGGCTGATTGCCGAGGAGCTCGGCAATCTCGGCACCATATATCGCACCGACGGTACCGAATTCACCGTGTTGGCTACCCAGTGCACCGTCGCCGAAGCCCGGGCGCAGGTCCTGGCTCTGCTGGCGAGGTTCGAAAGCACCGACCTCGGCACGCTGGAAAAGCCGGTCTGCCTGACGGCTTCGGCCGGCATCGTCGAGGTGCCGGCCTCCACCGCCTTCGCGCAGGCCTTCGCCGCCGTCGACGCGGCGCTCGAGTCCGCCAAGGCAACCGGTCGCAGCCGCGTCTGCCTCGCCTCGGAACCCGCCACGGCTGGCATTGTCGAGGGCGACGAAGTGGTCTGGAGCGCCGACCCGCCGCCTCTGCCCCACCGCCGCCGCAGAGCCGACAGGCCCTGATATCGTTCCCTGTCGGGCTTTCCCCGCCGGCTGATTGCGCGGCTGGTCTTGCATCTCCATCTGTGGTCTATGTCGCAAACTCCTCAAACCGCAGGGAAGACCCGCTTGGCCCGCAAGCTCCGCCCGACCGACGAACCCGCCACTCCGACCCGCGAGGCGATCCTCCGCTTCATCGCGGAACATCCTGCCAAAGGGACGAAGCGCGATATCGCCCGCGCCTTCGAGGTGCATGGCGAGGCACGCGTCGTTCTGAAGCGTATCCTCAAGGAGCTTGAGGGCGAGGGTCTCATCGAGCGTCGCCAGCGCCGGTTTGCCGAGCCGGGCGCGTTGCCGTCCGTACTGACCTGCGACATCGTCAGTCGCGACCGCGACGGCGATGTCTACGCCGAACCAGCCGAATGGGACGCCGACCAGGGGCCAAGGCCCCGCTTCGTGGTGGTCGCCGTACGCCGCCGACGCGGTGAGCACGGACCGGCCGCTGGCCTCGGCGACCGTGTGCTGGCTCGTGTCGTCGATCTGCCGGAGGGTTACGAGGGCCTTGCCCGTGCCGGCCTTCGCGTCATGAAGGTGCTGGAAAAGAAGCCGACCGGCGTGCTCGGCATCTTGCGCGTCACCGACGGCGGCGCCCGCCTCCTGCCGATCTCCAAGAAGCAGTATGAGGAACTGGTCATCGACGCGGCCGATGTTGGCACGGCGCAGGATGGCGATCTCGTCTCCGTCGACATCATCCGCTCCGACCGCTTCGGCCTGTCTCGCGCCCGTGTGCGCGAGACCATCGGCAATCTCCGCTCGGAAAAGGCGGTGTCGATGATCGCCATCCACGCCAACGACATCCCGCATGTTTTCCCCGAGGCGGTGATCCGTGAGGCGGACGCGGCAAAGCCCGCTACGATGGTCGACCGTGAGGATTGGCGCGCCCTCCCCCTTGTCACCATCGACCCGCCGGACGCCAAGGACCACGACGACGCCGTCCATGCAGTTCCCGACGACGATCCGCACAATGCCGCCGGCTATGTCATCACCGTCGCCATCGCCGACGTTGCCGCCTACGTCCGCCCCGGCTCGGACCTCGATCGCGAGGCGCTGAAGCGCGGCAACTCGGTCTACTTCCCAGACCGCGTCATCCCCATGTTGCCGGAAAAGATCTCCAACGACCTCTGCTCGCTGAAGGAAGGCGTCGACCGTCCAGCCGTCGCCGTGCGCATGGTGTTCGATGCCAACGGCCGCAAGAAGAGCCACACCTTCCACCGCATCATGATGCGCTCAGCGGCCAAGCTCTCCTACGTCGAAGCGCAGGCGGCGATCGACGGCACCCCGAACGATCACACCGGCCCGATCCTCGACAGCGTGCTGCGGCCGCTCTGGGCCGCCTATGACATGCTCGCCGCCGCCCGCGACGCACGCGGGCCGCTCGATCTCGACCTGCCCGAGCGCAAGGTGCTGCTGAAACCCGACGGCACCGTCGACCGCATCGTCACCCCGGAACGGCTCGCCGCCCACCGGCTGATCGAGGAGTTCATGATCCAGGCCAACGTGGCGGCCGCCGAAACGCTGGAAAAACGCCGGACTCCGCTCCTCTACCGTATCCACGACCAACCCTCGCTCGCCAAGCTGGAATCCCTGCGCGAGTTCCTGGCAACACTCGACATGAAGATCGCCAAGCAGGGCAATCTCGAGCCGGAGCTGTTCAACCGCATCCTCGAGCGGGTGCAGGGCACGCCGCAGGCCTATCTCGTCAACGAAGTGGTGCTGCGCTCGCAGAGCCAGGCCGAGTACTCGCCGGTCAACATCGGTCACTTCGGCCTCAATCTCAGGAAATACGCCCATTTCACCTCGCCCATTCGTCGCTACGCCGATCTCGTCGTTCATCGCGGGCTGATCACCGCCCTCGGCCTCGGCGAGGGTGGCCTGCCCGATGGCGCCGAGGAGACGCTGCCACGCGTCGCCGAGGACATCTCGGCCGCCGAACGGCGCGCCATGCAGGCCGAGCGCGAAACCATCGACCGGCTGATTGCCGGCTGGCTGTCCGACCGCGTCGGGGCCATCTTCCGGGGGCGTATCTCCGGCGTCACCAAGGCGGGTCTGTTCATCCGGCTCGACGAGACCGGCGCCGACGGCTTCATCCCCATCTCGAAGCTGGGTGCCGATTACTTCGCCTTCGATGAAGCGCGGCATGCGCTGATCGGCTCGAAGACCGGCGAGACCTACCGGCTTGGTGACACCGTCGAGGTCCGGCTCGTCGAGGCGGCGCCGTTCGCCGGCGCCCTGCGCTTCGAGATGGTGTCGGAGGGCAGCGCCGGTCGGCCGCTCGGTCGCGCCGGCGCCATGCGCGCTGCCAAGGCCCGCAAGGACCGCGAGCGCAAGGAGCAAATGGGCAAGGTGAGGCGCGGCCGGTAAGACCACCGCGCCAACCGCATGCTAAACGCCGAGCCTCGGCCCCTCGATGGCCGGGCAGCGGTCCATCACCACCTTGACGCCCTTTGCCTCGGCTCTGTCGAAGCCTGCCTCGTTGATGACGCCAAGCTGCAACCAGATGGTCTTTGGCAGCACCGCCAGCGCCAGCGCCTCGTCGACGGTGTCGCCAGCCGCCTCGGAATTACGGAACACGTCGACCATATCGATCTCGGCCGGCACGTCGGCCAGGCTGGCGTAGACTGTCCGCCCTTGCAGTTCCTGCCCCGCCAAGCCAGGATTGATCGGATAGACCTCATACCCACGCCCGATCAGGAACCCCATCACACCGTAGACGGCGCGCGCCGGGTTCTGGCTGGCGCCGACCACGGCGATGGTCCGCGTCTCCTCGAGGATGCGGGTGATGTCGGCATCGGTCTTGCCGTCGATGGCCATCGGGGACACTCCTTGGTTTCGGGTTCAGAGCGTCACTATGCCACGATCGTCAACCTTGACGAAGGGGTTGAAGGCGACTTCCCAGAGATGGCCGTCGGGATCGGCGAAATAGCCCGAGTAACCGCCCCAGAACACCTTCTGCGGCGTCTTCTTCAGGCTCGCGCCAGAGGCGAGCGCATGCGCCATCGCCGCGTCCACGGCTTCCTCCGAGGCGTAGTTGTGGGCGAGCGTCATCCCGTCGAAGCCATGGCCGTCGTCGGCCACATCGGCATCCTCGGCAAGCAGCGTCCGCGGAAACAGCGACAGCACCAGCGCGCCGATCTGAAAGAACACGATGTGGTCGCCCGAACTAGGCCCGGCCGTAAAGCCGAGCGCTTCGTAGAAGGCGCGCGCGCGGGCAAGATCGGCAACGCCGAGCGCGATCATCGATACGGTGGAAAAAGGCGTCTCTGCGGTCATGGCTCTCTCCTTGCTTGA
>Ga0316613_10001663_pt1 | contig 15045 bp, 18 predicted proteins | sample OWC_soil_day10_C_2_FD_207647 | JGI IMG/M metagenome (GOLD analysis project Ga0316613, IMG submission 207647) | Wetland soil microbial communities from Old Woman Creek delta, Ohio, United States - OWC_soil_day10_CT_b | ecosystem: Environmental > Terrestrial > Soil > Wetlands | place: USA: Ohio...
GCTGATTCATCCGCCGGGCGGCGTCAGCCGCCGCATCAACGGCATGAAACCGAACCGCATCACGGCATTGGGGATGGCGCGCACCTTCCAGAATATCCGCTTGTTCCCGGCGATGACGGTGCTCGAGAACGTCATGATCGGCCGCCACTGTCGGACCGCTACGACCATCCTCGACGCCATTCTGCGCAGTCGCCGGGCGGTTCGCGAGGAGCGCGAGACGATCGATCAGAGTTACCGACTGCTTGAGAAGGTTGGCCTTGCCGATTCAGCCGATGAATTTGCGCGCAACCTGGCTTACGGCGCGCAGCGGCGCCTGGAAATAGCGCGCGCGCTGGCAACCGATCCCTTCCTGCTGCTGCTCGACGAACCCGCTGCCGGAATGAACCCGCAGGAGACCCGCGAACTCGATGAGCTGATCGTTCGCATCCGCGCCGAGGAGCAACTCGCGATCCTGCTTATCGAGCACGACATGAAGCTGGTGATGAATATCTCGGATCGTATCTACGTGATGGAATACGGCAAGGAGATCGCTCAGGGAACACCGCGCGAGATCAAGGAGAATCAAAAAGTGATCGAGGCCTATCTTGGCGAGGAAGTCCATGCTTGAAGTGCGCCACATCGAGACCTTTTACGGCAACATCCGTGCGCTCAAGAACGTCTCGCTCTCGATCAACGAGGGCGAGATAGTCACGCTGATCGGCGCCAACGGTGCCGGCAAGAGTACGACGCTGATGTCGATCTGCGGCGTGACGCCGCCGCGGAACGGCGAAATCCTTTTCTGCGGCCAGCCGATCCAGACCTTGAGCGCCGAGAAGATCGTCACTCTCGGCATCTGTCAGGTCCCCGAAGGACGCCACATCTTTCCGCAGATGAGCGTGCTCGAAAACCTTGAAATGGGCGCTTATCTGCGTCACGACAAGGCGGCGATCAAGTCCGACATCGACGAAGTCTTCGGCCGCTTTCCGATCCTCGAAAAACGCCGTCAGCAAGCCGGTGGAACGCTCTCGGGAGGCGAACAGCAGATGCTCGCCATCTCGCGTGCGTTGCTTGCGCGGCCCGCCTTGCTGCTGCTCGACGAGCCGTCGCTGGGGCTTGCGCCGCTGATCATCAAGCAGATCTTCGAGATCATCAAGAAGATCAACAGCGAGAGCAATACCACCGTTTTTCTGGTCGAGCAGAACGCCAATCAGGCACTCAAAATCGCCGATCGCGGCTACGTGATGGAAAACGGCGCGATCACCCTCGAAGACCGTGCCGAGAATCTGCTCGCCAACGACGAAGTCAAGAAGGCCTACCTGGGCATCTGAGCGCTGGTTTGCCAAACAACAAGCTGCCTATCATTTTGCTTATGCTGGGGCTTTTTTCGTCTTATCCACAGACTTGCCCCCGATTCCTGGGCGCAATCCGGAACTTCTGTCGCCTTGGTTTTCTGTTCAGGTGCCGTAGTGCGTCCTTCGGCAAGGATGGGGATTCAGTACGCGGTCGGCGGAGCGACGTGGAGCAAGGCGGCGAGGGCGTCGATTATTATCAGTAAGTGTTGTTGATCATGCTACCAGCTGCCAGGCCTCGCGCCTCGCCGGCTTGGCGGTCAAGCTTTCTCGCTCAGTCTCCTTGCGTTTAATAACATATCGGTTACTATTTGTTTTGTGAGTTACGTCATCACCTACTACAGCGAAGCGGTTGAGGCCGAGATCGATGCCTTGCCAATGACCTTGCGGGTGCGCTATGCGGTGCTGACGCAGCGCATGCTTGAGTACGGGGCGAACCTCGGCGAGCCCCATACCGAGGCCTTTGGCGGTGGTCTGTTCGAGTTGCGCCTGAAGGGCGCGGAAGGGATCGCCCGGGTGTTTTACTGCACACAAGTGGGTCGCCGGATCGTGATGCTGCACAGCTTTGTGAAGAAGTCCCAGAAAACACCGCCTCGTGAACGGCGGATCGCCGAGAACCGGATGAAGGAGATTGGAAATGATGCCTGATGATACCCATGACAAGCTGCGCGCCAGGTGGATGCAAGACCCCGCATTCAAGGCTGAATACGAGCGCATTGAGCGCGAGGAAATGCCGATGTTCGACGCCATCCTCGCAGCGCGCAAGGCTGCCGGGCTGACCCAGGCGCAGGTCGCCGAGCGCATGGGCACCAAGGCCCCTGCCGTAGCCCGTCTAGAGAACGCGCTGATCACCGGCAGCCCGTCACCATCGCTGAAGACCCTTAAAAAATACGCGGCCGCGCTCGGCAAACGACTTGAAGTGCGTTTCGCGTAGCCCCCCGTGCAGCAGGCAAGAACCTGCGCCACATGCGGCTCTTCGCCGACGCGTTCCCCGGCGAGACAATTATCTCCGCAGTGAGTAGACAATTGAGCAGGACGGTCAAGCGCCTCAAGCTTAACGAACACGTGCCGCTGGCCGAGGCAGGCCGCAAAGTGTGGCGGTAGGTGGACAAGCTAGCGCCGAATTTCAGCCCTGGATGTGGTCGGTTACAGGGCTCTTTGTCACTGCAACAGCCCCCGTTGATATGCGCTAAGTGCTTGTATTTTGTTGGCGGAAGCGGTGAGATTCGAACTCACGAAAGGTTGCCCTTTGCCGGTTTTCAAGACCGGTGCAATCGACCACTCTGCCACGCTTCCTGTTTGCATCCGCCAGGCAGGCCCTGTGCGGCGGCGCGTATCATAACACGTTACAATCAGTTACCCCTTGTGCTGCAACTTGTGGCAACCTAGCGCAGTCGTAGTGATGCAGTAAATCGATTTTTTTTGGAGGACGAACATATGCAACCGCAATTTCAGATGACAGGTCAGGCGACTCAGGAAGTCTCCCGGCAACAGAACAAGGTCTTGCGCAACACCTATATGCTGCTCGCTTTGTCGATGGTGCCGACGGTCGCTGGCGCGCTTCTTGGTGTGCAGACGGGTTTCTCGTTGTTCGCCGGCAGCCCGATGCTTTCCTTCCTGGTGTTCATGGGAATCGCCTTCGGCTTCATGTGGGGTGTCGAGCGCACCAAGGATAGCGCCATGGGCGTCGTGCTGCTGCTCGGTTTTACTTTCTTCATGGGCTTGATGCTCGCCGGAATTCTTCGTGTCGCGCTCGGCTTTTCCAACGGCGGTTCGTTGATCGCCACGGCGGCCGGCGGTACCGGTGCTATTTTCTTCACGCTGGCGGGGATCGCAACCGTCACCAAGAAGGACTTCAGCTTCCTCGGCAAGTTTCTTTTTATCGGGCTGGTCGTCCTTATTCTGGCTTCGCTGGCCAATATTTTCTTCCAGGTTCCGGCGCTCTCGCTGACCGTCTCGGCCGTTGCCGTGCTGATTTTTTCCGGATATATCCTCTACGACATCAGCCAGATCGTCAGTGGCGGCGAGACCAACTACATTTCGGCTACCCTGAAGGTTTATCTTGACGTCTATAACATCTTCGTCAATCTGCTCAATCTGCTGATGATCCTTAGCGGCCGTCGCGACTAAGATCATTTCGCAGCGATAACGATGGGGCGGCTGCGGCCGCCCCATCTGTTTTTTACCGGTGCAGGAATTCCGGTCCCTGCGTCATTCTCGGGCCGCGCCGGCCCGGCGTCTCGACGAAGTTCACCGTGTGCCTAGGCAGAGCTTGCAGATCAAGCGTCGAATGAATGTCGCGCAGCGCGACGAGCTGGTAGTCCTTGCTTTTCCAGCCGCTGACCAAGCGCTCGATGGCGCTGCCGAATTTCATTCCTTCAAGTTCGGCGCGCAGCGTGAAGACGTGGTCGCCGGCAATCGCGCTCGAGAGCTGCAGAATCCGGTCGGCGGCGCTGTCGGGAGAGCATCCGGGTTCGAGCGCCAGGATTTCGTCGAGCGTCGGCAGCGTCGTCGGCAATTGGGGACAGGCGACGATTTCTCCGTCGATGACCGGGATGAAGGGATGGCTGCCGCGGCTGTCGCTGGCGTAGTCAAACCCTAGTCGCTGCGTTAGCCGCAAGGCATGGCGATTCATTCGCCAGCCGGCGGCGCCATGGGCTTTGGCAGGTTGCGCGAAAATCTCCTCGAAACGCGACCGGGCTTTTGCCATTTCGGACTCGATCCATGGATTATCGGCGAGTTGGACTCTCTGTTCCCAGCCGACGCGATCCCAGGCGTGAATGCCGAGTTCGAAGCCAGCGTCGCTGGCACGGTGCAGCGTCTCGGCGCAGCGGCTGCCAATACTCGGACAGGGCAGCAGGCGACCGCGCAAGCGGGTGCCCAGTCCATAGTAGCGACCCAGCGAATCGGCGCGTTTTTCCAGGCCGCTGCGGTCTGGTCCGAGCGAAAAGAAGAAGGTGGCCTGCGCCTCGTGTCGCTGCAGCAGTTCGATCAGTGTCGGGATGCCTGACAGTGTTCCGCGGTAGGTGTCGGCGTCGATCTTAAGCGCGATACGTTTCATTGAAAGGAGCAGTCTTGGCAGGCCATGCAAGTTGGCAATTGGAAAAAAGGAACGATCAAGTTCAGGAGAAAAGCAGCGCGGCAGCGACTCTTCGCCCTTCGCCGATCAGGACGTTGTAGGTTCGGCAGGCCGCCTGAATGTCCATCACTTCGAGGCCTTTTTGCGCCTTGATCAGCGGTTGCAATAGCTCCGGACGCGGAAAGCGCAGTTGATCGCCGGTGCCGAACAGGACGATCTCGGTATCGAGCGTCGCCAGAAATTCGAAATCGGCGATGCCGAGCGTTTCAAAGCGCGCCATCGTCCAGTCGGTGATCAGGCGGTCGGGAAGTACCACCAGATTGCCGCTGTGGCGAACGGCGTTGACGCTGACATAGCCGTCACCATACGCGGTAACGGTGTTTTGACCCTCGGTTTGGGCGACTTGAAGCTTCATAAAATTGCGGTGCACCATACGATAAAGTAGGATTATAACTTTTTGCTGCTCGCAATTTGAAGGCGCGTGGCTTATGCGCCATTGGTGGCACCCCGGATATGTTCAGAAAGGACGGCTTGCGCGAGTGCAGCCGCAAAGGGAAATCGACATGAAACCCGTACTCAAATCCAACAAGCTGGCCAACGTCTGCTATGACATTCGCGGACCGGTGTTGCAGCAAGCCAAGCAGATGGAGGACGAGGGGCAAAAGATCATCAAGCTCAATATCGGCAACCTCGCGTCGTTCGGCTTCGATTCGCCGGAAGAAATCCAGCTCGACATGATCCGCAACCTGCCCAACGCGGCGGGCTATTCCGATTCCAAGGGGATCTTCGCCGCGCGCAAGGCGGTGATGCACTATACCCAGCAGAAGCGCATCAAGGGCGTGACGCTCGAAGACATCTACATCGGCAACGGCGTCTCGGAACTGATCGTGATGGCGATGAACGCGTTGCTCAATGCTGGCGACGAGGTGCTGGTGCCGGCGCCCGATTATCCGCTGTGGACGGCGGCGGTCAGCCTGTCCGGCGGGACGCCGCGGCACTATCTGTGCGACGAGGGCAACGAATGGTTGCCCGACCTCGACGACATCCGCGCCAAGATCACGCCGCATACGCGTGCCATCGTCATCATCAATCCCAATAACCCGACCGGCGCGCTCTATCCCGACAGCGTCCTGCTCGAGATCATCGCCATCGCGCGCGAGCACGGCCTGATTATTTACGCCGACGAGGTCTACGACAAGGTGCTTTACGATGGCGCAACGCATACGGCGATGGCTTCGTTGTCGGATGACGTGCTGACGGTAAGCTTCAACGGCTTGTCGAAGAACTACCGCTCGTGCGGCTACCGCGCCGGCTGGATGATCGTCTCGGGCGATCTGAGCGAGGCCGGCGACTACATCGAAGGGCTCAATATGCTCGCTTCGATGCGTCTGTGCGCCAACGTGCCGGGGCAATACGGGATTCAGACGGCGCTTGGCGGCTATCAGAGCATCGACGACCTGGTCGCGCCGAGCGGGCGTTTATGCCGTCAGCGCAACCTGGCACACGAGTTGATCACGGCGATTCCCGGCGTCTCCTGCGTCAAGCCGAAAGCGGCGCTTTATATGTTCCCGCGGCTTGATCCGGAAATTTATCCGATCAAGGACGATCAGGCTTTCATCGCCGAACTGCTCAAGGGCGAGCGGGTGCTGCTGGTTCAGGGCACCGGGTTTAACTGGCCCGCCCCCGATCACTTCCGGCTCGTCTTCCTGCCGCACGAAGACGATCTGCGCGAGGCAGTAGCGCGCATCGCCCGCTTTCTTGACGGCTATCGCAAACGCCATGGCCGCTAAAATGCAGGTCGTCGCGGTTACCGATGATCAGGGCGTGCTTGTCGAGACCTCGTGGCTGGCGCGCGCTGAGGCCGTGCATCGGCAATTGCGGCCACAGTTGCCGTCCGACTACGTCGGACGAATGAGTGAGGTGTTCGCCACCGGTGCGCAGATGGCCTTGGTCGTCGATGGCACGGCGGCGCTTTGCGTCGCGCTGTGGCGGGTGATCGAAAACACCGCCGATGGACGTCGTCTGTACGTCGACGATCTGGTCAGCGACGAGGCTGCTCGCTCGCAAGGCGCCGGCAAGATGATGTTCGCCTGGCTCGAAACGAAAGCCAAGGCGCTTGGCTGTACGGCGTTGACGCTCGATTCCGGCGTGCAGCGGCAGCACGCGCACCATTTTTATTTTCGCGAGGGGATGTATATCGCCTCGTTCTCTTTCAAGAAGGCTCTCAAATGAAACCGATCAACGTTGGACTTCTCGGCATCGGCACTGTCGGTGGCGGCACCTTTACCGTCCTTAAACGCAACGCCGAGGAAATCGCTCGCCGCGCCGGACGGCCGATCCAGATTAGCGTCGTCGCCGACAAGAACCTCGAGTTGGCGCGCGAGGTTACCGGCGGCGCCTGCCGCCTGACCGACGATGCCTTTGCCGTCGTCGCCGACCCGGGCGTTGACATTGTCGTCGAGCTGATCGGCGGCTACGGCGTCGCCAAGGAACTGGTGCTCAAGGCGATCGCCAATGGCAAGCACGTGGTGACCGCCAACAAGGCGCTGCTGGCCACGCACGGCAACGAGATCTTCGCCGCAGCGCAGGCCAAGGGCGTGATGGTCGCCTTCGAAGCCGCCGTCGCCGGCGGTATCCCGATCATCAAGGCGCTGCGCGAAGGACTCTCGGCCAACCGCATCGAGTGGATCGCCGGAATCATCAACGGCACGACCAACTTCATCCTCTCCGAGATGCGCGACAAGCAACTGCCCTTCGCCACCGTGCTCAAGGAAGCGCAGCAGCTCGGCTACGCCGAGGCTGATCCGACCTTCGATATCGAAGGCGTCGACGCCGCGCATAAGCTGACGATCATGAGCGCCATCGCCTTTGGCTGTTCGATGAGCTTTGACAAGGCGCACATCGAGGGAATCAGCAAACTTGACGCGACCGACATCAAGTATGCCGAACAGTTGGGCTATCGCATCAAGCTGCTCGGCATCACCAAGCGTACCGACGAAGGCGTCGAACTGCGCGTGCATCCAACGCTGATCCCGGCCAAGCGGCTGATCGCCAACGTCGAAGGCGCGATGAACGCGGTGCTTGTCAAGGGCGACGCCGTCGGCCCGACGCTTTACTATGGCAAAGGCGCTGGCGCCGAGCCGACTGCGTCGGCGATCATTGCCGATCTGGTGGACGTCACCCGCATGCATACGGCTGATCCCGGGCATCGCGTGCCGCATCTCGCCTTCCAGCCCGAATCGATGATCGATCTGCCGATCCTGCCGCTGTCCGAGGTGATTACCAGCTATTATCTGCGCTTGCGCGTCGAAGACAAACCTGGTGTTTTGGCCGACATTACGCGCATTCTTGCCGACCAGCAGATTTCGATCGACGCCATGGTTCAGCGCGAACCCGACGAAGGCGAACTGCAGACCGACATCATCATGCTGACGCACAAGACGCGTGAAAAGAACGTCGATGCCGCGATCGCCAAGATCGAGGGCTTGTCAGCCGTCACCGGCAAGATCACCCGGCTGCGTCTCGAAGAGCTGCTGTAAACTTTGGCCCGGAATCCGGGGAGGGGTGCCGCAGCAGTCAGCGTCTTCTGCTGAAATAGCCCTGAGCGCTCAGGGGAGATCGCTGGTCTACATCAAGGAGGCGGATCGCTAGGTCGAAGACAATGGCGTTCCCACCACGTTGGTGTTTTTCAGGAGATCTTCATGCACGCTTGCGACCAACCTACCCCCACGGCGCTCTATCCCTTCGATGCCCGTGGCATCGCCAAACGTTTTCGCCATGCCGCCATTTTCGGTGCCTTCGACGCGCTGATTCCCGGCGAGACGATGCGCTTTTGCAACGACCACGATCCTCTGCCATTGCTTGGGCAGTTGCAGGCGCGTTACGGCCAGGCAATCGCCATCAACTATGTTCAGCGCGAAGCGGGCGCGATCGTCATCGATTTTTCCCGGCTGCCCTGAGGGCGCCGAGGCATGCTGATCTACCTCGGCGTTTCTGCCCTTGTCGCTTTCGGCTACGCGCTTTCGCTGTGGCTGATCGGCGAAGCGAGCGTCCTGGCGAATACGCACCTGGTGTTGGTGATGGGCATCCTGCCGCTGATTTTCGGCGCCATCGCCCATTTTATTCCGGTGCTCACGCGCAGCGGCGCTGCGCCGCGTGCGGTGAGGCTGGCGCCATTGGCGCTGCAACTGGCCGGAATCCTGGCCTTTCTGTACTTTTCGGGAGCGGCGGGCCGTGGCGCACTAGACGCCGCTGCGGCAATCGCGTTGGTGGTCAGCATCCGTTTTGCCGGTTGGCTGATCGGTCGCGCCAAACGTACCCTTGGTCAGCCGCATTCGGGTTGGCGCTGGTATCTCGCGGCGCTGCTCATGCTCGCTGTCGGCCTGGTGCTGGTCCCGGCGATGGCGTTATGGCCTGAGTCGCGCCAGGTATTGCGCTTGCTGCACTTGCATTTGAACACCCCGGGATTCATCGGACTGACCGCCATCGGCACGCTGCAGGTATTGCTGCCTACGGTCTTGAGCGGGCCCGACGCCGCGGCTGCTGCGCGCCTGCGCCGCGATCTTCTGCCAGGCGTCGCCGCGGTGCTGGCGATCGCCGCCGGCGCCGCCTTCTGGCGGCCCTTGTCGCTGCTCGGTGCGATCTTGCTCGCCTGCGTGTGCGGTCGCGTCATGCTGTCTTGGTGGCGCCGCTACGGCCTGCGCACGCTCTTTGGCGATGGCGCCTCGGCATCGCTGGCGACAGCCCAGTGCGGCTTCCTGCTGTTGTTGTTTTTCGGCGCCGCGCACGGTTTGGGTGCGATGAGCGGGCATGACGCGGTGCCTGCGTTTATCGTGGCCTTTCTGCTGCCGTTAGTGACCGGCGCGCTGTCGCAGCTGCTTCCCGTCTGGTGTGACCCCGGCCGTCGCACCGCGGTCCGCGATCGGATGCGCGCGGTGTTGGTCCGCGGCGGGGCGCTGCGCGCCGTGCTCTTCATGGTCGGCGGCGTGCTGCTCGCCTGTGGCTTGGGCGCCGGACTGTGGCTTGCCGCCGCTGCGTTGTTGCTTTTTGCCTACAGCTTACTCCGGGTATTTTGTTTAATATATTAAAAACAATACGTTATATGTTTTTCTTAAAAAATACTTCAAGCTTTTGCTGCGCTGTCCGTTAGTGTATCCAAGGCATCGATTCTCGCATGCACGCGACGGAGCAGGGCGCTATGAACCACAATCACGCACCAGCTGGATATTCGAACCGACCGGCATCACGGCGGCTGCATCGCCGTCTTGTCGGCGGCGTCGAATCGCCTTGCGTGCACCGCGCCGATCAGCCGAGCATGGCGCCGGTGGTGATCGGCAGCCTGCCGCAAAGCGTCGTTCGGGAAGCTGGAATGTTCGAGTTGCTGGCTGCCGAGATGCGCATCGCCGAGCTCGAAAAAGCGTTGGCCGAGGCCAGCGCGGTGGCATGCACCGACCCCTTGACCGGAGCCCTCAATCGCCGTGGCTTCGACCAGGCCTGCCAGCGCGAGTCGGCGCGTGCGCGGCGTAGCGGAGCCCGTCTGGCGCTGGCGCATATCGACCTCGACGATTTCAAGCAGCTCAACGACACGCTGGGCCACCAGGCAGGGGACCAGGTTTTGGTGCGCCTGGTCGAGCTGTTGCACCGCTCGATGCGTCCGTCTGACGTGCTGTGCCGTTTTGGCGGAGAAGAATTCGTGCTGATGCTTCCGGTCAATGCGATCGAAGAAGCCGTGGCGGCGATCTCGCGTTTTCTGCGCGAGTTTTCTGCGCAGCGCGTTCAAGGCGCCGATTGGGCGATGACCTTCAGTGCCGGGGTGACCCTTCAGCGACTCGATGAATCGCTCGAACAAACGATAGAACGCGCCGACGCAGCAACCTACGCCGCCAAGCGCGCCGGCAAAAACCGCGTCGTCTGCTGCTGAGCCGCTCGCTTCGATTTGCGCTCAGGCGATCGTCTGAGCAGCGGGTGATGGTACACTTCGGGCTCGGATAATCCTGACGCTTCTCGTCCTTCTGCCCATGACCATGCATTACATCTCGACGCGCGGCGCCGCGCAAAGTCCGCCGACCTTCACGCAGATTCTGCTCGGCGGACTGGCGCCAGACGGCGGTCTTTATCTGCCGCAAGCGTATCCGCAGGTCACCCGCGCTGAACTCGATCAATGGCGGGGTCTAGCGAACGTCTCGTACGCCGATCTGGCGTTCGCCGTCTTGTCGAAGTTCATCGACGATATTCCTGCTGCCGATCTCAAATCGCTGGTCGACAAGACCTATACGGCAAAAGTGTATTGCAACGGTCGCGTCGCCGGGCAGGCCGCTGACATTGCGCCGCTGCGCTGGCTCGAACCGGGGCTCGGGCTGCTCGAGCTGTCCAACGGGCCGACGCTGGCGTTCAAGGACATGGCCATGCAGCTGCTCGGCAACCTGTTCGAGTACGTGCTCGACAAGCGCGGCGAAGAGATCAACATCCTCGGCGCGACCTCGGGCGACACCGGGTCGGCGGCCGAATACGCGATGCGCGGCAAGCGCGGCGTTCGCGTCTTCATGCTCTCTCCCGATGGCCGAATGAGTGCCTTTCAACGCGCCCAGATGTACTCGCTGCAGGACGCCAATATCTACAACATCGCCGTTCGCGGCATGTTCGATGACGCGCAGGATATCGTCAAGGCGGTCTCCAACGATCCGGCTTTCAAGGCGAAATACAAGATCGGCGCGGTCAATTCGATCAACTGGGCGCGCGTCGCAGCGCAGGTCGTCTATTACTTCAAGGGCTATTTCGCAGCGACGAGCTCGAACGACGAGTGGGTCGACTTCGCCGTGCCGTCGGGAAATTTCGGCAACATCTGCGCCGGCCACGTCGCGCGCATGATGGGCTTGCCGATCGGCAGACTGGTGATGGCGACCAACGAGAACGACGTGCTCGACGAGTTTTTCCGCACCGGCGTTTATCGCCCGCGAGCGACTGCCGAGACCCGGACGACGTCGAGTCCGTCGATGGATATCTCGAAGGCGTCCAACTTCGAGCGTTTTGTCTTTGATCTGGTCGGGCGCGACCCGGCAGTCATTCGCGAACTGTGGGCCAAGGTCGATGCCGGCGGCAGCTTCGACCTGTCGACGACGAAGCACTTTTCCGAGCTGCCGAAGTTCGGCTTCGTTTCAGGCAAGAGCTGCCATGCTGACCGGCTGGCGACGATCCGCCGGGTTTATGAGCAGTATGGCGTGATGGTCGATACGCATACCGCCGATGGTCTCAAGGTGGCCGGCGAGCAGCGCCGCGTGGGCACACCGATGCTGGTGCTTGAGACTGCGCTGCCGGCGAAGTTCGAAGAAACGATCGTCGAAGCGCTGGGCCGTACGCCGCAGCGTCCTGCGGCGATGCTCGGCATCGAAAACCTGCCGCAGCGCGTCGAAGTGATCGACGTCAGCGTCGACGCGGTCAAACGGCTTATCGAGCTTGAGGTCGGCGCCTGATTAGGACGCTGCCGTAAAGCGCATCGACAGGTCGGTGGCGCGAACATCCTTGGTCAGCGCACCGACCGAAATCCGGTCGACGCCGGTTTCGGCGATGCCGCGCAGCGTTTCGAGCGTGACGTTGCCCGAGGCCTCAAGCACGGCACGTCCGGCGGTGATCGCCACCGCTTCGCGCATTTGTTCGAGCGTCATATTGTCGAGCAGGATCATCGTCGCGCCGGCCGCCAGCGCCTCTTTGAGTTCGTCAGCGGTTTCGACTTCGACCTGAACGAACTTGCAGCGTCCGCCAGTCGCTGCGGCGACCTCTTTTGCCGCCGCCATCGCCGCGCCGATGCTGCCGGCGGCGAGGATGTGATTTTCCTTGATCAAAATTGCGTCGTAGAGGCCCAGGCGATGATTGCCGCCGCCGCCGCACTTGACCGCAAATTTTTGCGCCAGGCGCAGGCCTGGCAGCGTCTTGCGCGTATCGACGACCTGCGCGCGGGTGCCAGCGACGGTGTCGGCGTAGCGCCGCGCCTTGGTCGCCACGCCGGACAGCAACTGCAGGAAGTTGAGCGCGGTGCGCTCGCCGGAGAGCAGCGCGCGCGCCGGGCCTTCGAGTTCGCACAGCACCTGGTCGGGAACGACGCGGTCGCCGTCGGCAGCATGCCAGGTGATCGCGATCAATGGGTCGAGCGTCTTGAAGCAGCGCTCGAACCAGGCGGTGCCGCACAGCACCGCGTCTTCGCGCGAGACGATCGTCGCGCGCCTGACGGCGCCGGCATCGACCAGTTGCGCCGTGAGATCGCCGCTGCCGACGTCCTCGGTCAGCGCTGCGGCGACGTTGCGCTCGATTTCAGCGTCGAGCGATGCAAGATCAGTGGGGGTCATGAGAAATCCAATTGTAAACAAACTATCGCAGCACGTTCCGGGTGAGCTGCTTGCCGTCCCAGCTTAAGTGCTCGCCGCGGTCCTCGTGCCAGTCGGCGAGCACCCAGCGTTCGACGTGGATGCCATCGACCAGATGGTCGTGCGTTAGCGGGCGATGCGTATGGCCGTGAATGAACGTGGCGTAGCCGTGGTGGCGCAGAAAATCGTCGGTGTCGGCCGGGTTGAGGTCCATCAGCTGTGGTGCCAGCTGCTTCTCGCGCTTTGCCTTCTCGCTCTGTTGACGCAAGGCGCTGGCGATCGCCTGGCGTTCGTCGAGCGGCTTGTTGAGAAAGGCGACGCGCCAGGCCGGGTCGCGGACCTGGGCGCGAAAGGTCTGATAGTCGGTGTCGTCAGTGCACAGTTGGTCGCCGTGCGAGAGGACGAATTGCCAACTCGACAGCGACAGCACGTAGGGGTCGGGCAGCGCCTTGGCGCCGCTGCGCCGCGCGAATTCGTCGCCGAGCAGAAAATCGCGATTGCCGTGCATCACCGATAGATTGACGCCCGAATCGGTGAGTTCGCGCAAGGCATCGACGATCATTCGATTGAAGCCGTCGGGCGCCTGGTCGATGCAGTCGTCGCCTGGCCACACGTCAAAGAGATCGCCGAGAATGAAGAGGTGGCAGGCGCTACGCGCAGGTCCTTCAAGGAAATCCAGAAAAATACGCGCCGCGCCCGGCGTCTGCGGCGAAAGGTGCAGGTCCGAGATGAAATGGATCACGGTCGGAACGGTGCGTTAAAGCGCGGGCAGGCGACTTAGCAGACTTCGGCGCGCTCGATGATGACGTCCTCCTTGGGAACATCCTGATGGAAACCGGTGGTGCCGGTCTTGACGTCCTTGATCTGGTCGACCACCTCGCTGCCTTCGACGACCTTGGCGAAGACGCAGTAGCCCCAGCCGTTGGCGTTGGGCGCCTTGTAGTTGAGGAAGTCGTTGTCGGCGATGTTGATGAAGAACTGCGCGGTTGCCGAGTGCGGGTCCGAGGTGCGCGCCATGGCCACCGTGTAGGCGTTGTTCTTGAGGCCGTTGTCGGCCTCGTTCTTGATCGGGTCCTGGCACGGCTTCTGTTTCATTCCCGGTTCGAAGCCGCCGCCCTGAATCATGAAGCCCGGAATGACGCGGTGGAAAACCGTGTTGTCGTAGTGTCCGGCCTTTACATAGGCGAGGAAATTCTTGGCCGTTTCCGGTGCCTTGTCTTCGTCAAGTTCGAGAGCGATGACGCCGAAGTTGGTGTGCAGCTTGATCATGAACAATCCTTACTTTTTATCGGGGGTGATTTTGATTGATACGATGACGACCGGCTCGGTCGGCACGTTCTGGTGCATGCCGCGGTTGCCGGTCTGCACCTTGGCGATCTTGTCGACGATGTCCATGCCGGAGACGACTTTGCCGAATACTGCGTAGCCGCCACCGTTGCGCGGGTAGTCGAGCGAACCCGAGTTGTCCTTGTGGTTGATGAAGAACTGCGAGCTTGCCGAATTCGGTTCGGCGCGGCGCGCCATGGCGATCGTTCCACGCTGGTTCGAAAGGCCGTTTTTCGACTCGTTGACGATCGTTCCGCTGGTCGGCTTGTCAGCCATGTCCTTGCTGAAACCGCCGCCCTGGATCATGAAGCCGTCGATCACGCGGTGAAATACCGTGCCGTCGTAAAAGCCGTCTTTGGCGTATTGCAGGAAATTCTTGACGGTGATCGGTGCCTTTTCCGAGTCGAGTTCGATGACGATCGTTCCCATGGTCGTCTGCATGTCGATGGTCGGGGCAGCCATCGTCCCCGCCGAAACGAGCAGCCCGGTGGCGAGCAGTAGATTGAGAATGTGCTTCATCAGCCGGCTCCTTCAAAAATGATCTTCCAGGCCCCGTCTTCGTTGACCCAGTACTGGCGCTTCTTCATCCGGTTACTCAAGTTGTTGCTCTGGTAGTCCTGTTCGAAGGTAACGATCACCAATTCGTCCTTGCCCGGGTTGCGGAACATCGACACGTTGGACAGCTTGACCTTGATCCATTCCTTGCCGGCATTGACCTGCTGCTTCTGCTTGGCGAACTGTTCGAGCGTCTGCTCGGCGGTCTTGAACTTGCTCGAGTAATGCTTGAGGTAGCGACCCACGTCGCGGCTTTCCCAGTCGCTGCGCCATTCGTCGATCTTCTTGTTGAGCGTGCTGCGTTCCTTCTGCCAGTCGTCGAACGACAGCCATTCGATCGAATTGCTGATGATCACCGGAGTCAGTCCGATCTGCAGATTCTTGGCCAGCGCGTTGAGGT
>Ga0316613_10001665_pt1 | contig 15033 bp, 13 predicted proteins | sample OWC_soil_day10_C_2_FD_207647 | JGI IMG/M metagenome (GOLD analysis project Ga0316613, IMG submission 207647) | Wetland soil microbial communities from Old Woman Creek delta, Ohio, United States - OWC_soil_day10_CT_b | ecosystem: Environmental > Terrestrial > Soil > Wetlands | place: USA: Ohio...
GGGCAATCCTACGACGAGGTGACGAAGATCATCGGCAACCCGACGGAATGCAATGAAGTGATCGGCATTCGAACCTGTGTCTGGGGTGACGACAAACACGGCATCAGCGTGAATTTCGTGACCGACAAGGTCATCCTGCTTTCGGCCAAGAATCTGAAATAGCCGGCTCCCCATGAAACGAGGGAAGAAATAATCCCGACGACATTCCCCCTTCCCGGCGTTCGTCCTTTCCGGTTACGATTCGGCCTTCCGCCAGCGACACGTCTCCTGGCTTTGCAAGAGGACTCCCCCCAATGAGCAACCGAAAGATCCTCGTCGTCGACGACGACAAGCGGCTTCGCGATCTCCTGCAGCGTTACCTCGGCGAACAGGGCTTCACCGTCAAAGTGGCGGAAAACGCCGAGATGATGGACAAGGCCATGACGCGCGACACCTTCGACCTGATCATCCTCGACCTCATGCTGCCCGGAGAGGACGGCCTCTCCATCTGCCGCCGGTTGCGATCGAGCGAACCGCAGCAGGCGATCATCATGCTGACCGCCAAGGGCGACGAGATCGACCGCATCGTGGGCCTCGAAATGGGCGCCGACGATTACCTGCCCAAGCCCTTCAACCCGCGCGAACTGGTGGCGCGTATCCAGGCCGTGCTGCGCCGACGCACCTCTGTCGTGCCCGGGGCGCCAACCGCTGAAACGAAGGTCATCACGTTCGGCAACATTGAAGTCGACCTGGCGATCCGTTCCCTGAAACGCAACGGCGAGCCGCAATCCCTGACCACCGGCGAATTCGCCGTACTCAAGGTACTGCTCGAACACCCGCGCCAGCCGCTCTCGCGCGACCGCCTGATGACGCTCGCCCGCGGACGCGAACAAGGCCCGTTCGACCGCGCCATCGACGTGCAGATCTCGCGGCTGCGCAAGATCATCGAGCCCGATCCGGCGACACCGCGTTACCTGCAGACGGTCTGGGGCTTCGGCTACGTGTTCATCCCCGACGGCGAGGCCAAGTGACGTTCCTGCGACGTCTCGTTCCGCAGACACTGCTGGGCCGCACCTTCCTGCTCATCAGCCTGCTGATCTTTGTCTCCGGCACAACCTGGTTCGCGCTCTTCGGCCTCGCCGAACAGGAGCCGCGCGCCCGCCAACTGGCGCAACTGACCGTCAGCGTCGTCAACCTCACCAACGCCGCGCTGGTCGCCGCGGACCCCGCCAAGCGGCTTACCCTCCTACAGGATCTGGCGGAAAGCGAAGGCGTGCACCTCTATCCAGCGGAAGAAACCGACGTCGTCACCCCGCTGCCGGACACCTACTTCTTCAACGTGATGCGGCAAACCACCGTTTCGCAACTCGGGCCGCGCACCCGCTTCGCCAGCGAAGTCAATGGACAGACCGGCATCTGGGTCAGCTTTTCGATCGACGCCGACGACGATGACGACTACTGGCTGATGCTTCCCGGCGAGCACGCGCAAGAGACCATCCCGTGGCAATGGCTCGGTTGGGGAAGCGCATTGCTGGCCCTGGCCCTGCTGGTCGCCTGGCTGATCGTCTCGCGCGTGACGCGCCCGCTGCGCGCGCTTTCCAACGCCGCACTGGAACTCGGACAAGGCCGCTATCCGGAACCGATTCACCCCTCCGGCGCCAGCGAATTGCGCCAACTGGCGCAGACCTTCAACCGCATGTCGGAAGACCTGCAACGGATCGCCGCCGAAAGAACGGAGGTGCTGGCCGGCATCTCCCATGACCTGCGCACCCCACTCGCCCGCCTGCGCCTCGAAAGTGAGCTGTCCATCGACAACGAAGAAGCACGCAACAACGTCGTTTCCGACATCGAACAGATGGACGCCATCATTGCCCAGTTCCTCGACTACGCCCGCGGCGAAGGCGACGAGCCAGCGGAAGACGGCGACATCAATGCCCTCGTCGCACAGGTCGCCAGCCGGCACCACCGATCCTCCACAGCCCCTGCGCTGGACCTCGGCAACATCCCGCAATCCGTCCGCATTCACCCCAAAGCCCTGGCGCGCGCCGTCGCCAACCTGCTGGAGAATGCCCGAAAATACGGCGCCCCCCCCATCACCGTACAAACGCGCGCCAACGGCCACACGGTGATCATCGACGTCCTCGACAGCGGCCCCGGCCTGCCCGAAAGCGAACTCGAACGCCTCAAACGCCCCTTCACCCGCCTCGAAAACGCCCGCACCGACACCACCGGCACCGGCCTCGGCCTGGCCATCGTCGAACGCATCGCCCGGATGCACCGCGGAAAGTTCGAATTGCTCAATCGCCCCGAAGGCGGCTTGATCGCCAGACTGATCCTGCCTTCACGGTAGGGAAACAGATCGCCCCGGTCCGGCGAAAAGACTAGAATCAAAAAAATGTCGTCCGAAGCAGCGTGCTGGCGCCGCCACGGTGCTCTCACGTAAAAAACACGAAGCTGCGACGAAGACCCGTGCCCCCGTGAACCCGACCGAACGCTTTTACAAGATTGACCAGATGCTCCATGACCGGGGCGTCGTCTCGTTCCAGACGCTGATGGAGACCCTGGAGATTTCGCGCGCCACCCTGAAACGCGATCTCGCATTCCTGCGCGACCGGCTCAACGCCCCGATCATCCACGATCGCGAGGCCGGCGGTTACCGTTACGACCGGAATACAACCCAGGTCGGCGGACAATACGAACTGCCTGGACTCTGGTTTTCTTCCGAAGAAATCCACGCCCTGCTGACCATGCAGCACCTGCTGGCCAATCTCGACACCAGTGGCCTGCTCGGCCCGCACATCAAGCCGCTGCTCTCGCGCCTCACGGCCCTGCTCGGCGCCGCCGACAACCCCGGCGAGGAAGTCATCAAGCGCATCCGCATTCTCAGCGTCGGCGCCCGGCGACTTCCGCTCGACCATTTCCAGTCGATCGGCTCTGCCCTGCTACGCCGCAAACGCCTGATCCTCCGCTACCACGCCCGTGGTTCCGACCAGATCACCGAACGCGAAATCTCGCCGCAGCGGCTGGTTCACTACCGCGACAACTGGTATCTCGACGCCTGGTGCCATCTGCGCAATGAGCTGCGGAGTTTTTCCGTTGATGCGATTCGCGATGTCGAACTGCTGGAAGCCAAAGCCAGGGACGTTGCAAAGAAGACGCTCGACGCCGTACTCGGTTCGGGCTACGGCATTTTCGCCGGCAAGACCGTCAAATGGGCCACGCTCCGCTTCTCACCGTTGCGAGCCCGCTGGGTCGCCGCAGAAAAATGGCACTCGAGACAACAAGGTCAATTCCTCGACGACGGCACCTACGAGCTCAAAGTGCCGTACAGCAACGATCCGGAACTGCTGATGGACATCCTGAAATACGGGGCGGATTGCGAAGTGATGGGACCGCCGGAGTTGAGCCAACGCGTGGCAGCCGAAATCGAGCGGATGTGGCTGAAATCGGAAAGAAGAGAAACAGGATAAGGCTCATTCTGTGAGCCTGATGGATGGAACAATGGACTCTTGTTCGGACGCCAGGAATGGATAGGAGCAATTGATTGAACGAGAAAGAACAACAAGAAACACACAACCCTCTATCGTTTGTCGCCCACATCAAGGACGAAAACGGACGGCCAATCCAGCACGCTTTGGAAGAACATGTCACCGAGGTAGCGCGGCTTGCCGGCGAGTTCGCAGCACAATTCGACGCGGCGCAGTGGGCAGCCTTGGCCGGACTCTGGCACGACCTCGGCAAATTCCGCGAGGGCTTTCAGCGCTATATCCGCCAATGCGGCGATCCGGATGCGCATATCGAAGGACGCATCGCCGGCCCCGACAAGACGCATTCGGCAGCAGGCGCCTTGTGGGCGCAACAGTATCTTCAGGAAGTGGACAAGCGCGCCGGACCAATCATCGCCCGCGTACTTTCCTACCTGATCGCCGGCCACCACGCGGGGTTGTCGGATTGGGCTGGCGAGAACGGGAGCCTGCATAACCGCTTCGCCTCCGAGAACGCCAAAAGAGAGTGGGCGACCGCGTGCGCCGCTGCCATTCCCGAGCGGATTCTCAAGCCGGCAATCCCATTGCCTGACCTCTGCGACCTGCTCCGTCATCGTGACGACGAAAAAGACGACCCCATTCCGGGCCGCTTCGCCCTCTGGGTGCGCATGCTCTTTTCCTGCCTGGTGGACGCCGATTTCCTCGATACCGAAGCCTTCATGTCGCCGAGGAAAAGCGAGGTGCGGAAGGGCTTTTCCGATCTCGACGCGCTGGAGCAGATGCTTTCCGAACGCCTCGCCGGAATGGCCCGCGACGTTGCCGAGCGCGGCGAAGCCGACAGCAAGATCAACCGCAAGCGCGCCGAAGTTCTACGCGCCTGTCTTGCCAAGGCCGAATTGCCGCCCGGCGTATTCAGCCTGACAGTGCCGACCGGTGGCGGCAAGACCCTCTCCAGCCTGGCTTTTGCGCTGCGCCATGCGGAACGCCACGGCAAGCGGCGCGTCGTCTATGCCATTCCCTACACCAGCATCATCGAACAGACGGCGGGGATTTTTCGCGGCATTTTCGGTGACGAGAACGTCATCGAGCACCACAGCAACGTCGAAGTCGACGAAAGCCAGGAGACTGCGCGCTCGCGGCTGGCTTGTGAGAACTGGGATGCGCCGCTGATCGTCACCACCAACGTGCAGTTGCTGGAGAGCCTGTTTTCCAGCCGCACCTCGCGCTGCCGCAAGCTGCATAATCTGGTCGGCAACGTCATCGTCCTCGACGAAGCGCAATTGCTGCCGGTCACCTACCTGCAGCCCGTGGTAGACGCCCTGCGCCTGCTGGTCAAGGACTATGGCGTCACGCTGGTGCTATGCACCGCGACCCAGCCGACGCTGGAAACCCGTACCGGCTTTGACCAAGCCCGGGCCTTGCGCGGCTTCAAGGCCGGCGAGGTACGCGAAATCGTCGACGACGTACCCGGCCTTTACACCGATCTCGAACGGGTGCGCGTGCATCTGCCCGCCGACTTGAACGTAACGCGAACCTGGGACGAACTGGCGCCGGAAGTTGCCCGCCACCAAGCGGTGCTCACCATCGTCGGCCGCCGCGCCGATGCCCGCGACCTCTACCGGCGGTTGAAAACCGAAAACACCGAAGGGCTATGGCATCTGTCCGGCCTGATGTGCGCCGAGCATCGCAGCGACACCATCCAGGCCATCAAGTCCGCGCTGGCCGAACGGCGGCAGGCTTTGAATGCGGGACTCCCCGGCCAGCCCATCCGGGTAGTCAGCACGCAACTCGTGGAGGCCGGCGTCGACATCGATTTCCCCGTGGTTTACCGGGCGCTGGCCGGCCTCGACTCCATCGCCCAAGCGGCCGGGCGCTGCAACCGCGAAGGGCGGTTGCAGCGAGGCGAGGTGCATGTCTTCGTGCCACCCAGGCCTGCACCGCCGGGCTTGCTGCGCATGGCCGAGCAGGCGACCCGGATACTGTGGGCCGGTCTGCCAGCAGAGGCCGACCCCATGGGCGTCGAGCGCTTTGGCGAGTTTTTCCGCAGGCTCTACGGCGATGCGCGGCTGGACGAAAAGGACATCTGCCGGCTACTGCGCGTCGGTCGCGAAGGCGATGTGATGTTCCGTACCGCCGCCGAGCGTTTCCGGCTGATTGACGAACAGGACGGCGCCACCGTCTTCGTCCGCTACCGCCGTGACCCGAACGACAACGCCATCGACCTATGGCTGAACACCCTGAAAAAGAACGGCCCGGACCGCTGGCTCCTGCGCAAGCTGCAACGCTATGGCGTGACCATCTACAACACCGATCTGCAACGCCTGCTCGAACTGGGCGACATTGAAACCCTGGGCGGCGACTTCCCCGGCCTGTACGTGCAATCGGCGAACAACGACGTACTTTACGACAGGGTGCTGGGTATCGCTGTCGATGGTGCCCCTGGAGATCCTGCCGGGCTCATCCTGTGAGCCTTTCAGAACAGACAATGCATGAAAAACGAGAAAGGAGGAGCAATGAATAGCTTTTGCCTTGAAGTCTCAGGCGATTTCGCCTGTTTTACTCGCCCGGAGATGAAAGTGGAACGGGTGTCCTACGACGTGATGACGCCTTCCGCCGCACGCTCGGTGTTCGAGGCCATCCTGTGGAAGCCGGCGATACGCTGGGAAGTGAAGCGGATCGAAGTGCTCAAGCCGATCCGCTGGATCAGCGTGCGGCGTAACGAGGTGGCGTCCAAGGTGTCGGTGCGCAATGCGCAGACGGCGATGGGCGCCGGCAAGGGCAGCCTTGCCTTGTACGTGGAGGAAGACCGGCAGCAGCGCGCCGGCCTTTTCCTGCGCGACGTGGCCTATCGCATCCATGCCGAGCTGGTGCCTGTCGGCGACGATGCCCGCAATAACCCTGCCAAGTACCGTGAAATGTTCCAACGGCGGGCGGAGAAGGGGCAATGCGTCAATCAGCCCTACCTCGGCTGCCGCGAGTTCGCGGCCCGCTTCCGGCTGGTCGATCAGCCCGCAGACGAGGCGCCGGCCATCGACGAAACCCGCGATCTCGGGTGGATGCTCTTCGACATGGATTTTTCTTCAGCCAACGATCCCAAGCCACAGTTTTTCCGCGCCGACATGCAGCGCGGGGTGATCGACCTGTCGAAAGCGCAGGTGATGGGATGATCCTTCAAGCACTCTACGACTACTACCAGCGCAAGGTCGCCGATCCCGACCCAACCCGGCGCCTGCCGGCCTTCGGCCTGGAAGACAAGGAAGTTCCCTTCATCATCGAGTTGACCTCTGAAGGTAAGCCTTTGGGCATCGTTGATACCCGGCAGGTCGAGGGGAAAAAGAAGGTGGCGCGGCGCTATCTGGTGCCCAAGGGCGTCAAACGCTCTTCCGGCGTGGCGGCAAATCTGCTGTGGGATACCGCCGAATACGTCCTCGGTGTCGACACGCGCGGCAAGCCGGAACGGGTGGCCGAACAGCACGCAGCCTTCCGTCAACGCATTGCCGAACTGCCGGAATCGGCGAGGCTGGATGCAGGCATCCTGGCCATTGAGCGTTTCTACGCAAACGGCGGTACGGCGGAGTTGGGCAATGACGCGTCCTGGCCGGATATCCTCGAAGGCAACCCGGTCATGACGTTTCGTCTGCACAACAATGGCGACCTGATCTGCCAGCGACCAGCGGTTGTCTCTGCCTGTCGCGCCGATGAGGATGCCGGAGACGCGACCGCCATCTGCCTGGTGACCGGCGAACCGGCGGCAACGGAGCGCCTGCACACGGTCATCAAGGGCGTCTGGGGCGCGCAGAGTTCCGGCGCGACGCTGGTTTCCTTCAACCTCGACGCCTTCTCCTCTTTCAACAAGGAGCAAGGCGACAACGCCCCGGTCAGCCCGTTTGCCGCCTTCGCCTACACCACCGCTTTGAACCACCTGCTCGACCGCAATTCGCGGCAGCGCTTTCAGGTGGGTGATGCGTCGACGGTGTTTTGGGCGCAGAAGGAAGACGCCGAGGCCGAATCGGTCTTTGCCGCGATTTTCGGCGAGCAGGACGATCCGGATGCCCGTACGGAACTGGTACGCGGTGTCCTGAGCGCCGTTCAATCCGGCCAGTTCGATGGCGGGCGTGGCGAAAACCGTTTCTACGTTCTCGGACTGGCGCCGAATGCGGCGCGGATTTCGGTTCGTTTCTGGTACGCCGCGCCCTTGCACGAAGTCGCCCAACGCATCCGCCAGTGGTTCGCCGACCTCAAGATGGTGCGTGGCGGCAAGGACCCGGAATATCCCAGCCTGTTCCGCCTGCTGGCGGCTTGTGCCCAGCAGGGCAAGGCCGACAACATCCCGCCCAACCTGGGCGGCGACATCATGCGGGCGATTCTCTCCGGGAGCCCCTTTCCGGCCACCTGGCTCAACGCGGCAGTGCAACGCTGCCGTGCCGAGCAGACCGTCACCTACCTGCGCGCGGCGGCGATCAAGGCCTGCCTCAATCGTTCCCGTCGCTCCCCCGATTCCTCTTTCATCCAGGAGTTTTCCGACATGCTCGACCTCGCCAATCCCAATGCGGCTTATCGCCTGGGGCGTCTTTTCGCAGTCTTGGAGAAGATTCAGGAAGAAGCCAACCCAGGCCTCAATGCCACTATCCGCGAACGCTATTACGGCGCGGCTTCCAGTACGCCGGTAGCGGTATTCACCACGCTGTTGCGTTTGAAAAACCATCATCTGGCCAAGCTTACCAATCGCGGCCGGGCGGTGAATTTCGAGCGGCTGCTCGGCGAAATCCTCGGCGGCATCACTGATTTTCCCAAACACCTCAGCCTGCCCGACCAGGGACGCTTCAGCCTCGGCTACTACCACCAGCGCCAGGACTTTTTCAGCAAAACAACTCCATCCGACGAATCCACCCAGGGAGACTCCAAATGAGCCTGAACAACCGCTATGACTTCGTTCTCGTTTTCGATGTGCGCGACGGCAACCCCAACGGGGACCCAGACGCCGGCAACCTGCCACGCCTCGACGCTGAATCCGGCCACGGGCTGGTCACCGATGTGTCGCTCAAGCGCAAGGTGCGCAACTTCGTCGGGCTGGTGAAAGGCGAAACGCCGCCCTTCGACATCTACGTCAAGGAAAAGGCCATCCTCAATCAAACGCACGAAAAGGCCTATGTCGAAATTGGTGCTGAGGAAGAGCTAAAGGGCGACAAGAAGCGCAAGGGCAGTGGTGACACGGTAGACAAGGCGCGGCAATGGATGTGTGCCAACTTCTTCGACGTACGAACCTTCGGCGCGGTGATGTCGACCGGCGTCAATTGCGGCCAGGTGCGCGGCCCGGTACAACTGACCTTCGCCCGCTCGGTCGATCCGGTCATCGCCCAGGAGCATTCGATCACCCGCATGGCGGTGGCGACGGAAGCCGAGGCGGAGAAGCAACAGGGCGACAACCGCACCATGGGCCGCAAGCACACCGTGCCTTACGGCGTCTACGTCGCCCACGGGTTTATTTCCTCCTTCCTTGCCAAACAGACCGGCTTCGGCGACGAAGACCTCGAACTGCTCTGGCAAGCGCTCGAAAACATGTTCGAGCACGACCGTTCCGCCGCCCGTGGCGAGATGGCGACGCGCGGGCTGTACGTCTTCAAGCACGATTCGGAACTGGGCAACGCCCACGCGCATGCGCTGTTCGACCGCATCAAGGTGGCGCGCAAGGCGGATGTGGACGTCGCACGCAGCTTTTCCGACTATGAAGTCAGCGTCGACGAGGCGAGCCTGCCCCCCGGCGTGACGCTAATCAAGCGGGGGTAGTCTCAGTCAGCGCTGCCCGGTCCAATACCCGGGCCGGCGACGCTGATGGGCCACGGCATGGATACCGATGGTGTCTGCGGAAACGCGGTAAATGAGGAAATAGGGGAAATGCCTGAAAGACAGCGCACGCAGGCGCTTGGAGACGGGTTTGCCGATTTCCGGGTATTCGATCAGACGCTGGCGCGTGTGCAGTGCATCCTGCAAGAAGGCTTCGGCAACGCGATCGCTCGCATGATCGGTGTAGTAATCAACGGCGGCGTCCAATTCGGCCTGCGCCGATTTGAGAAAAATCGCTTTCATGCCGCCCGGCGATTGGCGATCCGGGCGCGCGCCAGAGCAATAGCTTCATCGAAGTCGATGGACTCCATTTCGCCACGTTCGTATGCATCACCCCGCCGTTCGGCTTCCTCAACCCATGCGGCGAGGATTTCGTCGTCTTCTTCCAGGCTAACCAACAAACGTTCTGCCAACTTGGCACGCTCGCCGGAAGCGAGTTGCAACGCAGCGGCTTCAATATCTTCAAGCGGGGAATTGATCATGATGCGAACCTCCTTCGTTCCTTGGGCAATGCTACCCCAAGGAAGTTGCCAAAGCCATTGGCGAGGCTGAACGATGGCCGACGAACCACCTGATCCGGTAACCCTTTCCGCCTTGCAGCACTGGTGTTATTGCCCGAGACAATGTGCATTGATCCACATCGAACAGGTGTTCGAAGACAACCTGTACACCCAGCGCGGTCAGGCTCTTCACAAGCGAGTGGACGATCCCGGCTTCGAGGTCCGCGATGGGTTGCGCATCGAGCGGGCGTTACCGCTGTTCAGTGACCGTCTCGGACTGATCGGCAAGGCAGACATCGTTGAGTTCCTGCCCGATGGAACCCCCTACCCGGTCGAGTACAAGCACGGCTCCCGTCACAAGCGGGCCGACATTGCCGCGTGCGACGACGTACAACTGGCCGCTCAGGCACTCTGCCTGGAAGAGATGTTCGGCAAGCCGGTGCCGGAAGGGGCACTGTATTACGCCTCTTCCCGAAGGCGACGGACTGTTGCGATCAATGCCGACTTGCGGGAAAGAACGCTGGCGGCCGTCGCCGGCGTGCGCGAATTGCTGGCTACAGGAATGACGCCCGCACCCCTCGCCGACGAGCATTGCCACGCCTGTTCGCTGCGCGACCTTTGCCAGCCGGAAGCTGTGCAACCCGACACCGGGCGAGGCGACATGCTTGCCCACCTGTTCGACCCGGAGAGCTGACATGCAGTTGCTCAACACACTGTACGTGACGGTGCCAGAAAGCTACGTCCATCTCGACAACAACACGGTTCGCCTGGACGTGGAACACGAAACGAAATTGCGCGTGCCGCTGCATCACCTCGGCGCAGTAGTTTGCTTTGGCCAGGTTTCCGTATCGCTGCCGCTGATGCATCGTCTTGCCGACGAAGGCGTCACCCTGGTATTGCTCGACGCCAACGGGCGCTTCAAAGCGCGGTTGGAAGGCGCCGTTTCCGGCAACGTGCTGCTACGTCAAGCGCAACACCGGCACGCGGACAATCCGGCATTTGGCATCACCGTGGCGCGAAACTGCATCGCCGGCAAGGTACGCAATTGCCGGCAGGTGCTATTGCGCGGCGCCCGCGAAAGCAAAGTCGAAGACGACTCGGCCGTGCTTGCTCGTGGCGCCGACGATCTGGCCGCCGCGCTGCGTGCCCTGCCGGCAGCAAGCGATACCGACACCTTGCGCGGTATCGAGGGCGAAGCAGCGCGCCAGTATTTCGCTGCCCTCAACCATCTCGTCCGTCCAGCGGCGCGCGATGTCTTCCGCATGGACGGCCGCACACGCCGCCCGCCACGTGACCGGATGAACGCCCTGCTCTCTTTCCTTTATTCGCTGCTGATGAACGATTGCCGCTCAGCTATCGAAGCGGCGGGGCTCGATCCGCAGATCGGTTTCCTGCACACCGTGCGACCGGGACGCGCCGCGCTGGCGCTTGATCTGATGGAAGAATTCCGCAGCTTCGCCGACCGCCTGGCACTCTCGCTAGTCAATCGCGGCCAACTCGATGCCGACGATTTCGTCGAACGCGAGGGCGGCGCCGTACTGCTCGAAGGCGATGCGCGCAAAACCGTTCTGGTGGCCTATCAGGAACGCAAGCAGGAAAACCTCTCGCACCCGTTATTGTCCGAAAGCCTGCCCTTCGGGTTGTTGCCCCATGTACAAGCGCGACTGCTCGCGCGTACCCTGCGCGGCGACACCGATGAATACCTTCCCTATCTGGTGCGCTGATGCTGGTCATAGTCTGCTACGACGTCAACACCGAAAACCGCGCTGGCCGACGCCGACTACGCCGCGTTGCGAAACTATGCGAAGGCATCGGTCAGCGGGTGCAAAAATCGGTGTTCGAATGCCAGATCGACAGAGCGCAGTTCGAAGCGCTCGAACGCGGTCTGTTGGACGAAATCAACGAAAAAGAAGACAACCTGCGCTTCTACCGGATCGCCGAACTTCGCGGCTACGAGGTGCGGGAACACGGCTGCTTCCACGCTACCGATTTCGACGGACCGTTGGTGTTATGAACACGCGCGAACCACAAGCAACCGCAGTTTTCCCGGCAGGTTCGCGCACAAGCCAAGCCGCTGAATTTTCAGCAGTTTTATTCTCATCCACGATTCGCGTAAGATCCCCTTTGCTCAGAGGGCAAGAGGTTCGCGCAACGCAACCGATTTTCCCTTTTGCTTCCAGAGGTTACGGAAGATGAGCATCGCCCCTCGGCAACGAGGGGCGTGGATTGAAACCTGACGGCTACGGCGTACCACGGGAGCAACGGGAAGCATCGCCCCTCGGCAACGAGGGGCGTGGATTGAAACGGGTCATCGAGGCGCAACCGTGCCCCTGGCGAAAGCATCGCCCCTCGGCAACGAGGGGCGTGGATTGAAACTTGGTAACGGTAGGGCAGCAAGGGCGTCCCCGCCGGCATCGCCCCTCGGCAACGAGGGGCGTGGATTGAAACGGGAGAAGCCCCGATACCGAATTAAGCCGCTGCGGGCATCGCCCCTCGGCAACGAGGGGCGTGGATTGAAACCTGTCGTAGGGGCGGCGGTCTACGCCACGCATCCGAGCATCGCCCCTCGGCAACGAGGGGCGTGGATTGAAACTTGAACGATCCGAGCTTGCCTGCATACGTTACCGCGCATCGCCCCTCGGCAACGAGGGGCGTGGATTGAAACGTGTCGTATTCGCGGGCGTCCATCGCTACGCCAAGGCATCGCCCCTCGGCAACGAGGGGCGTGGATTGAAACTGATCTACTCGCCCACATCCAGCAGGGCGGGCTTGCATCGCCCCTCGGCAACGAGGGGCGTGGATTGAAACGAGTTTGCGGGCGCGGTTAATCGCGCAGCCCCTGGCATCGCCCCTCGGCAACGAGGGGCGTGGATTGAAACTCGACCGTGGCGAAAATGTCCGCGCCTTGGCCACTGCATCGCCCCTCGGCAACGAGGGGCGTGGATTGAAACATGGGCGACATCACAAACGCCGTCGGGGCGCAGCGCATCGCCCCTCGGCAACGAGGGGCGTGGATTGAAACCCGTCGTAAATGCCGCATCGCCGCCGCAAGAGTTGGCATCGCCCCTCGGCAACGAGGGGCGTGGATTGAAACGGTATAACTGACATTGCCGTTAGTATCGACGGCAGCATCGCCCCTCGGCAACGAGGGGCGTGGATTGAAACTAGCGGCCTCGCCTCGCAGACCTCGAACAGCATCGCATCGCCCCTCGGCAACGAGGGGCGTGGATTGAAACATCATGACGGTTGATGCTGACGCGATCCCCTACTACGCATCGCCCCTCGGCAACGAGGGGCGTGGATTGAAACGAGCAAAGCGCGACCGCCTCGTCAAAGTCGCCGCGCGCATCGCCCCTCGGCAACGAGGGGCGTGGATTGAAACGGGCGTTACCACGAAAACTTTACTAACGGGAATTGCATCGCCCCTCGGCAACGAGGGGCGTGGATTGAAACCTTGGCTTTGGGGGCGGCGAAGAGGGCGCGGAAGCGCATCGCCCCTCGGCAACGAGGGGCGTGGATTGAAACAGCCATGTCGTAAAGGAGCATTCGGGCGCGGCAATTGCATCGCCCCTCGGCAACGAGGGGCGTGGATTGAAACTATCATACCTTCGGCCTGGACGTCATGAGCGCGCAAGCATCGCCCCTCGGCAACGAGGGGCGTGGATTGAAACAGGCGGTAACGCTTGTTTGCCTTGGCTATCGCATCGGCATCGCCCCTCGGCAACGAGGGGCGTGGATTGAAACTACAAGGCCCGCGTCTTCTTGCAAAACTTGCCGCGGCATCGCCCCTCGGCAACGAGGGGCGTGGATTGAAACGGGTATCATACAAAGCGATGCGGTTCTCGAAGCCGCATCGCCCCTCGGCAACGAGGGGCGTGGATTGAAACAATACCCCGACCCCTGCCCCCGTACCGGTCGCCGGCATCGCCCCTCGGCAACGAGGGGCGTGGATTGAAACAGACTTTCGACTTTTCCGTCAATCTGATGCGAGCGGCATCGCCCCTCGGCAACGAGGGGCGTGGATTGAAACGCCAAGAACTACTCGATCCTTTACGTTTTCGGTGGCATCGCCCCTCGGCAACGAGGGGCGTGGATTGAAACATGGTACTACATCGCTGAATGCACGAGGGCTGCCGCATCGCCCCTCGGCAACGAGGGGCGTGGATTGAAACGTAGCTTCCGCGCCCTCTTCGCCGCCGAAGCCAAGGCATCGCCCCTCGGCAACGAGGGGCGTGGATTGAAACCTTGGCCCCGCATGACGACGGCGCAACGTAACGCGCATCGCCCCTCGGCAACGAGGGGCGTGGATTGAAACTTGCCCCATCTTCGGCCTTCCGTTGGGCGCGCTGCGCATCGCCCCTCGGCAACGAGGGGCGTGGATTGAAACAAGCGGCCTCGCCTCGCAGACCTCGAACAGCATCGCATCGCCCCTCGGCAACGAGGGGCGTGGATTGAAACCGGGCGTGTCCGTACATCCCCGAGCCGGAGACGGCGGCATCGCCCCTCGGCAACGAGGGGCGTGGATTGAAACAACCGTGGCGAAAATATCCGCGCCCTGTCCGCTCGCATCGCCCCTCGGCAACGAGGGGCGTGGATTGAAACATGATAATCAGCCACTCGATCAAATGCGCCCACGCGCATCGCCCCTCGGCAACGAGGGGCGTGGATTGAAACTTCACAAGCCCGATAATCACGCCGACGACGGCCAGCGCATCGCCCCTCGGCAACGAGGGGCGTGGATTGAAACGTTCAACGTGAGCCCTTTTTGTCGGCTTTTAAAAAGCATCGCCCCTCGGCAACGAGGGGCGTGGATTGAAACAGGGTCGAAGTGTCCGGGGTAATCACCCCCGTCGTGCATCGCCCCTCGGCAACGAGGGGCGTGGATTGAAACCGCCGTCCTGCTTATAGAGGACGTTTCCGAAAGCGCATCGCCCCTCGGCAACGAGGGGCGTGGATTGAAACCAGGAAGAAAACGCCGCGCCCACGTCGGCGTGGATGGCATCGCCCCTCGGCAACGAGGGGCGTGGATTGAAACGATGCGCGCAGCAGCCACAGGCGGCTGCCGATCAGGCATCGCCCCTCGGCAACGAGGGGCGTGGATTGAAACCAGCGCTGTGCCGCCGGGAACAAAGCCGGGATGCCGCATCGCCCCTCGGCAACGAGGGGCGTGGATTGAAACTTCAGCGGCTAGCAGCAGCCGTAAAACGCGGCCTGGCATCGCCCCT
>Ga0316613_10001666_pt1 | contig 15031 bp, 7 predicted proteins | sample OWC_soil_day10_C_2_FD_207647 | JGI IMG/M metagenome (GOLD analysis project Ga0316613, IMG submission 207647) | Wetland soil microbial communities from Old Woman Creek delta, Ohio, United States - OWC_soil_day10_CT_b | ecosystem: Environmental > Terrestrial > Soil > Wetlands | place: USA: Ohio...
TCTCGTCCAACAGAAAAGGGCCCGACTGGTGTCGGACCCTTTTTCTGTTTGGTAGCGGGGACAGGATTTGAACCTGTGACCTTTGGGTTATGAGCCCAACGAGCTACCGGACTGCTCCACCCCGCGGCAGGAGCTATACAATATCGCGAAATGTCGAATTTTTCAAATTTTGTTAAATATGGATGGGAATGGGACCTGTTTGGCATCTTCTGAATGTGCTCCGCACTCGTAGTAGTGGCGGTGTGAGAGTAGAACATTTCAGAGTCGCACTGAATCTAGATTCCGTGTCTCGACGGTGATCTGGAGAAGCCAGTCCGTGCAGCTTTTGCCGATTCGTTGGCCCAACGCGTCATCTGCGTGGGGACCGCTGGGCACCTTTTGTCGGGCAATACATCGGGCGGAACTCCGTGATGATTGCGTCCCAGTTGACGGACTGCGCCAGTCGGACCAGCTCGTGGTCCATGTCGATGGCCACATCCAGGCGCATCGTCTCGAGCATGGGCTGCTGGTGGGTCTTCGGATTGGGCTTTGGCTTCATCGGTACACCAGAGAACCAGCACTCGTTCCCATCTATTTAGTGTACCGCAAAGGCCATAGGTTCCTGAAGAACTCCGTCAAATCGGAGTTTATTGGGTTTTGCCCAGCCGACTCATTGAAGTCGGCTGGGCAATATGTGACCATCATGCTCAGTGGCTTTGATGCATTCCGCAGGTTCGTCGACCTCCCTTATTGGGAGGCGATGCGAATTATGGAGTTTCGATATGGTTCTCTCAAGATCCTGGATCTCTCGGTGGCTTGCCGTTTCCGTTCTCGCGGCGATCAGCTTTTCCCCTTTGCGTGGCCAAGTTGATTCGTCATCCACGATTACAGTTGCCCCATCGCGTGAGGCGAATATCCCGACTCGCCTCGGGAAGATTGATGCTGTGACTGGGTTGGCGTCCTTCAAAATTCCTCTGGGGCCCAAGCTTCCTGGGCGCATCCCCCTGGGATTCGTCCTCAGCTTCAATGGGACTGGGGCTACCGAGTCGGGGACTGGGAAGGGTGACTTCCGCCCGATCACGTGGCGGATTGGGAACCGGGCCCAAACGGTATCCACGTCTACGGCCAACTGCATCAGCTTCTTTGGTGAGGATCTGACCTTCGTCACTCCCGATTCTTCTGTGGCCCTCCCCAGTTCGGGTGATCTCCAGTCCTGGCTGGCAGCTCGGAATGTGGATTTATTTGAATCTGATGCAGATGCGGCCATAGCCAGTATTGTGGCCCAATATGGCAACAACCTGACGGGTGACCCGAGCAAGAGCTTTGTTATTGACCAACTTCAAACCACAATCGATGGGACCAAATTTCTAGTCCAATATCATTGGCGGGTTGCATACGAATACTTTGTGCGAAGTGGTAACCCATATGATGTTATCAAGAGGCAGGATCTCGATGTGCATTATGCAATCATCGATGGGGACCGTGCTATTTCTCAGCTTGGCCTTGTTACCAATGTCACCAATCGCTGGGGCGATATGGTTTCCATCACGGAGTCCACCGTTACGGATGGTCTGGATGCTACTTTTGTGATCCGGAATGAAAAATACACTCAACATTCTATTACCTTGACTGTGGCAACTGCGGGACCTGTGTCCAGCACCGGGCAGGCTCAGAGAACTGCCTCTCTGGTTGTCGATCACACCCTTGGCAACCCGAAACTGCCCACTACCAAGGTGCAAGGTTTTTATTTGGATCGGAAGAAGCTGAACAACCCGCTCTGGAGTTCTGGTTCGTTCACTTGGCTTGGCACATTCCTGCCCACTTCGCTGGCTGTGACCCCTTCAAGCGGATCGTCTCAAACGACCAACTTGGTATGGTCACCGGCGCTTGTAGCTGCTGTATGGACGAACTCGGATGGTCCACCTAACAACCATCTTTCTGAGATCGATTACTTCGATGGTTCCGTTGAGTTCTTGACATCAGGTGGTGGATGGAAGGCTGGCAGTTATTGCTGGGACTCCACCACGGGGCTCTGGCATGGGATGGAGAGTATCGGAAGTTCCTATAACAACACCTGTCATGGGTACTCGGGTGTTGATTGCGTAACTGTCGGCGGGACAGGTCGAAGCTATCGGATCATCCGGCTCACGCCTCATTGGAGCAATTTTGCTAACCAAACAGTCACCTGGGACACCTACGCCCACCAGACCTCGATCTATCAGTATGGCCAGTCGATCCATGGGGTGAGCGACACTTCCGGCATACCCTACCGTCTTACGCGCCACACCCACGTCAATCCGACAAATAGTGACAAGACAGGCCCTTTGGCCTTCCTGGCCTACACATCGGCCATCGTCCAAACGGAGCGCATGCATTACGATGGCGGGACCAACCAGCTCACCACAGATCAGGTTGTATTTTACGATGCCTGGGAACTGAGTTCCTGGGCTAATCCCAAAGGCCTCATCGGGATCCCTCAGACGGCTGTTGCCCGCCGGACCTCTGTTTATGAAAATGGCCGCCCTCAAAGGACCCTCCTTGCCGGAGATCCCAATAAAAATGGGAGTACCGACGCATGGGGGCCGATTCGAACGGATGCTTTAGTGACTGCACCTACCGGGCTCCCTTCCCTTCGGACAGGGGGCGAGGCTCCAGTTTGGAACCCTAACACCTCATCCCTTTCTGGGGCGATACTGCACATCGGGATGGTTTCCCGTACCTTCGATTCCACGGCTTGCGCCTTGGTCACCCAAACAGACAGCAAAACTCTTGGCGGATCAGATCTTCCAAATAGGCGGTTCAGTCTTGATTCTGGTAAGAATTTGACTGGCGTTTCTTCGGTCGATTTCGGGAACACTATCTATGCATATATCAATGGGCTTCTGAGCAGTACTACTACGACGCGCGGCACTTCTCAGGTGGTTGAGACCTTTACCTATGGTGTTCCTGGACAGCCACTGATCACCAAGACTATCAAGAGCATATCTCTGAGTAGCGGTATCCCAACCGGTAGCGGAGAAATCGGCCAAGCCTTCGAGTTTGATGGCAGCACGCCATATTACTGGCTAAAGGGGGAGGCAATGCTCCCGGATGGGCGTTGGACTACCTACACCCGCGATGATCTGGGCCGCGTGACTCAACAAGTAGACCCTCTCGGACGGGTGACCAATACGACCTACGACGCGTGGGGGCGCGTCTCCCAGGTCGTTGCCAATGTCGGGACAGCTCATGCCATTGCAACGACCTACACCTATGACGATACCGGCCTCATTGAGACAGCCATGGTTGTTGCCGACGGCAAAACAACCTATACCGAAACTGACCATGATAGTTCAGGGAATGTGATTGCCGTCATTCAGAAAGACAGCAGCGCCAGCATTATTGCCTCCCAGACTTTTGCTTTTGACGGCTTTGGCCAGAAGATCGCCCAAAGCCCAGTGCTCCGTGCAGGACAGAATCCCTGGGGCAATGAAACTTGTACCTATGACGGCCTGGGTCGCATGACCACGCACCTAGATGCCAAGGGGCGTCTCCTTGCCACAGTGACTCTTCAGCCGACATGGAAAACCGACAGCATTAGCGGGGTCACGGGTATGGTCACGACGGTTCAGGATGACCGTGGATTCACGCGAACTGAGATTCGAGACATCCTTGGCCAAAAAACCACAGTAGTGGACCAGGCGAATCAAGTCTCCACATTTGCTTATGACAAGGATGGTCAAATACTTCAAGTGGTGCAGGGGAGCCAGAAACGCTCCTACGTGCGCAATGATCTCGGGTGGCTTGAATCTCGCACGGAACCGGAGGAGGGCACTACTACCTTCGGAAACTTCAATGCCTTGGGACAACCTGGCCTGGTAACGTCTCTGGGGCGCAGCGGTTCCAGCAACTCTACGACGACAACCGCCTTTAATACCTACTTACAGCCTGCTTCTATCGTTTCAGCCAACGGCAGCAGCAGCATTGCCCGGACACTCTCCTACGATGTGGCCACACGGCTGGTCACCGCACTTTCCGAGACTCAGCCGAATGGATCGCTCACGGAACAGTATGGCTATGACGATGTCTTCCAACTGAATCAAAAAACGATCAGCGATAGCGTGCAAACCTTCGCAATCAGCCGGACGTTGGACTCGATGGGGCGGGATACTTCGCTGACTTATCCATCCGGAGGGGGGCAGGCGTCCCAAACGGTAACAACGTCTTATGACAGCGGCAGGCGGCCCTACATTGTTGCCCGGGGCGGTACCAATCACGGCCAAGTGGTTTACGGCCCATGCAGCGGGTCCTCGGTTACCGACACCCTGCTTTTTGGGAATGGTGCTACCACGTCCTCCCGGATGGACCAGGGGGAACATGCTCAAGTCACTCATAATGTCGTATCAGGTCTGACCAATAATCACCAAGTGAACTACTGTGGTTGGACAGCGGGGGGCCTGCTCCTTTACCGGGGGCCTGACGCCACGAACAGCCTGGGCACCAACGATACGTTCACCTATGACGCGCTGCAACGGCTGACGGGTACCACGGTCCGAGGCCTCACCAGTAGTGAGACCATTACTCAGAACTTCGGCTACGACCGATGGGGCAACCGTATCAGCAGCGCCTATAGCTACACCGGCTCTGATCAACCCAGCGAACCGAAGAACTGGACGGCCACCTATGACAGCACGAACAGCCTCCCCACCTCAGTGGGAACGCTGGATACCGGCGTGGTCTACGATGACTTTGGACGTATTACCCAGGTTTACGCGATCCCCGGCGATGTCAGCAGCTTGACCGCATGGGGGTACGACTCTGCCAATCGGGTCATCCAAGAAAGCACACTGGGAACTACCACAAACTTTATCCTCGATGGGGAAGGTCTTCGCTTCTGCCGCATGACTGCCGCTGGAAGCTATGAGTACACCGTCTACGGGTTCCACCGCGAGCCCCTAATCCAGTACGACTACAATGTTCCAGCTAAAGCACCCACGACTCTGGCTTGTCTCCAGGAAATCATCACGAACCTGGACACGCCCTTCTCGTTTGGGTCTGCTGACACTCCGGAGGGCCGCTTCGAGCGAGCTCGTTACATGCCTGTTGACCCCATTGAGGACCCTGCGGGTGCGACGATCACGGCCCCGTCGACAGGGGTCAAGGTGAATCTTGGGATGGCCGTTGCTTTCCAAGGAGCTACTAGCAATGGGAGGACGCTGACCTGGAATTTCGGAGATGGCTCTACGGCCACTGGCGCTTCAGCCACGCACACCTACACAGCCATAGGCAGCTATACCGTGACCTTCAAGGCGACTGCGCCTGGTTATGTGGCGACTACAAGAACGATTATCGTTAATGTGGTTCAAGTGACGGGGGTGACGGTTTCTCCGGCCAGTGTATCCCTTGTGCCGAGCGGTGCTCAGACCTTTGTTTCCACGGTGGCAGGGAATGGCAGTCCAAGCTCCACGGTCACCTGGGCCTGTACTGGGGGCTCGATTACGTCTGGGGGCGTCTACACGGCTCCAGCGACCAGCGGGAGTTATACGGTAACCGCGACCAGTACGCAGGACACCACCAAGAAGGCTACTGCGACCGTAACCGTCACTTCTACCGTTACGGGTGTCACCGTCAGTCCTAGCACTGTGTCTCTTCTTCCCGGGGCTGCCCAGGCCTTCACCTCATCTGAAACCGGAACCGGCAGCTACAGTAAGAGCGTGACTTGGTCCTGCACGGGAGGCACTATCACCTCTGGAGGGGCCTACACCGCCCCGGCAACAAGCGGAACCTATACCGTCACCGCGACCAGCACCCAGGATCCTACCAAGAAGGGAACCGCCGCGGTTACTGTCACCTCAGCAATCAGTACGGTCACCATCTCACCCACGTCTTGCGGCATATACACCGGCCAAACAAAGACATTCACGGCATCTCTCACGGGGACTGGATCCTACAGTAATCGCATCAGCTGGACCTGCTCCGGGGGTACGGTCACGAGCGCAGGAATCTACACGGCCCCCACTTCGGCTGGCATCTACATCGTGACGGCCACCAGCACCCAGGATCCCACCAAGTCGGCCAGCGCCTCAATCGTGGTTAACGTCCCAACTCGAACCCTAACCTGGACCAAGACCATGATCTATGGTTTCGGACAGCTGATTGCCGAGGAAACGTCTGGGGTAGGTACTACCTACATCCAGTCGGATCAGGTGGGGAGCCCTAACATCATCACCAACGCATCAGGAGCCGTTTGTGGCCTCGCCAAGAATCTACCCTTTGGCGAAAGGTATGGCAGCAGCGGTGCCTCCTCCATCCGCCGCTTCACTAACCATGAGAACGTTGCCGGGTCGGCTATCTACATGCAGGCGAGGACGTATCTCCCTGTCTATGGAAAATTCGCTCAGGTGGATCCTTTTTATGACCAAACCCAAGGTGATCCTGAGACCTGGAATTTATACAATTACACAACTAACAACCCCGTTACTCACACAGACCCTGATGGGAGAATGCAACCAGCGCCATACTCACTCTGGCCTAATTGTTTGACAGGCGAGGTAGTAGATGATGCTGTGTTTGGTTTTAGTGTTAGTGAGATTGAATCTTGTTACTACTATAATGCCCTAGCCGCAGGGGGTGTATCCTCATATGGCTCGGCAGACTCGGCAGGTACGTCGCAAACAAGCCAGGGGGAATATGTACCCACCTTTCCCGATGGAACCCCAAAGCCGGAATTTGGGACCGCGGTCGAAGTGTATGATTCGTTGCCGCAAACACCGAAAACCCCGTGTGATAAATCCGGAGTAACAGTTGGACTCACATTTGGGGGTGGAGCCGAAATCGGCTTGGGTCCTCTTGGCGGTGGCTCACTGATGGGATCGGTTGGTGCCGTTCTTCATAACGATAGTTTTATGGGGTCGCACGCCGATGCTGCGGGTCAAGCCGGGTATAGCTCTGCAAAATCTCTTGGCAGCACAACTCACTCGGACAATTTTGTTTTTGGTGCATCACTAGTCAAACTTGGACCTGGCATTACGTGGGGTACCAGTCACCAGTCGCAAGGAGTATCTGAAGGTGAAACATTAAGTGCGACGATTTGGTTTGTGAATATTTCAAGAACCAGGAATATGGACGGAACAACACAATGGTCTGCCTCGCTTGGTGCCGGGCTTTCTGTATCTGGATCTAGAACCACTTCATACACTGCCACGACGAATTATGGCAATAGAGGTTGCAGGTAACAAAGGCTTGAGCCTGGCATGGCGAGTTATTCTGGAGTGTTTCATGGGTAAAAGTAAAAGACCTTGGTTTTTGATCAAGTTACTACGAGTGTTGATGGTTTTGCATTTGTTTGCATTTTTGGTGGCTTTGATGGTTGTTGTGGCTGTGGTTTCAGAAGACGTACTGGCTACAGTGTTTTTCAAGGTTGGTTCAATATTTGTCTTTATTGGGTTCGTTATAATATTTGTGCCATCTCCGTGTCCCAGGTGTGGCAAACCGTTCATGTTGTGGAACTTTAAAAATGTAGGCAACTTGATTGAGGTTGCATTCAAAAGTGTATTTAAACCATTGTTGTTACTGGAGGCGTTTTTCTCTCCGTCGTGTCCACATTGCCAATTGACATTCGGTGAAGATTGGAAGGTTGAAAGTTAGCCGCCGAAAACAAAGAAGTATGAAACCCCCGAATGCATGCCAGCCAGGGGGGTGAACGAAGTTAATGATAATATGAAAATTGCTCTAGATAGTTGGCCCTGCGAAACCCCTTGCTGTGATTTCAGGAGGCCATCAGGGCCTTTGGGAGCTAATGGACCTCCAACTCTGACAGGAGGGGTGCCAACGCTCTCTGTTGGGTTTGGAAAGCGGATCGCTCGAACTTTTGCCGCACCTCTGGCGGGAAACATCACGCAATCGTCTTTCAGCCTTGCCTACACACTACATTTAGGAATCAAGAATTGCAGCGAAGTGAATCCTTGATAGAGTTATCGATGAATGGAATTATCTTGGGGTTCATTTTTGTTCCCAGAAGCTGGAAAGGAGTCCTTTTGTGCTGAGGTTCTTGGCTTTCGTAGGGATGATCCTGTTGCCTGGATTAGTGCCCTTGGTTGGGCAGTCCTATCAATCAAGCTTTTCTGAAGTGAAATTCGATCGAGCAAAAGGGCCAGCAACATTTCATGGCGGGGTTAAAATAGATGTCGCTTCGGGTGGGGCCAGCATGGAGATCCCGTGTGGTCCAGGAATCGGGGCGCGAGGTCTTCATTTTTCACCCACGCTCAGTATGAGGCTGGCACCTCAATACAACGTCGCTACCCACACCGAGGAACTTGTAAACCTTGATGGGAGCACGACGGTGTCTACGGTTGACCTCGTTAACCACCGTAGCTTTGGCAGTGCATCTTTTGTTCCCGGAACCCTTGATATGCCGCTGTTTCCGGCCAATCAGGGGAATTATTTTTCCTATTCCTTCCCCGATGGGGGAGGGCGTCCACTCGGGTCTCTTCCTCCCCAAATGGATGAAACAGCTGCCAATGCACTGCTAGCGCGCTTCGGGGTAAGTGGAAGTGTGGCCCCCAAGAAGGGATATGCCAGTGAAACACGGGACCCGATGGTCGTAGCAGGCTCCTCGGGCCAAGTTATTATCGGACTGCGGCAGGCAGGTTCCAATTATCACGGTACAGATGAAGTCGAGGATTGCCTAAGCAGGCACCTTAGGGCTATAGACCCCCTCCCCATGTTGTCCATGGTTGGCGAGTGGCCACGGCGCGTACTGGTCGTGCAAGGGGAGGTGGCGTACGAGTATACCTATGTCAGTCACTACTATGAGTTGGTTTCTCGTCCGGGGACGGCAAATCCTGAGAGAAACCAGCTCAGCAAGGCTCACTTTCTGCTGACCGCGATTCACAACCGATTCGGTGAACACCTGGGGATTGCATACGAAGGTGACGGCCTGGGCTATACCGTCACCTGGAGCACGAATCCCGGTGTCCAGATCCAAGTTCGCCTGGTCGCTGGTACGAGCCTGACTTCGTCCATGCCAAAGCTTTTGTATGACTATAACAATGCGGCGATAGGGGCCTTGACCCAGGTTCGGGTGAGCTACCTTGGAATCACGCCATCGGTGAGCAGCTACCTTTTGGATCTGGGGAACCCAGACTCTGGCGCCTTGAACTTGGAAATCGGCGGCCAGCCGGGTAGCGATGTCGCGTCGGCTGTGTACGGTCAAGACCTGGTTAGTTCTGGTTGGGGATCGGCTTCGCTTTCCCTGCAGCCTGTAAAGGTCACCCTTGAGGATACGGGGGAGACCATTCAATTTGTATACTCCAGGGATAATGTTCCCACGCTTGACTACGCAAACTATAGCGGGGGAGCACCCGCTGTTCTCAGTCAAGTGATCTACCCGAATCGGAGCATTGCCCTGACTTGGGGGCTGTACCGGTATCGCCCCTCCCATTCGCCCAGTGTCTGGGGGGAGGATCCTGGACAGCTAGCGCCTCTTAGACCTGATTGGGCCTACGGGGTGGTTTCTGTGGCGGATATGGATATGGGTTCAGGTCAGACTCGGATGACCGGGTACAGCCGGGTAACCCCTACCCTCAATTGGGTGACAAGCCCTGATCAATTGACTAGCGCGGCTGAGTCCTGGATAAGTCGCGATTTCTATACGGCAGTGACCTACCCCGACGGGCAGGTCTCCTTGCATCGGTTTGTAGAGCCTGCTGCGGATGTCAACGCATTTTCTGGTGATGATGGATTTAGGAATCTCGCCTTTCTCAAACATGTCGAACGCGAGGTTCGCTATTACGCTTCCGGAGTGAGTTGGAGTGCTGACCTTACCGCGACCAGCCCAGCTTCCAGTACGGCCTATAAGTGGGTGGTCAAGGACCGGCTCGACCTGCGGACGGCGTGCAGCCCGGATGGGGACTTCTCGAAATTTGCGGTGCCTTATCCCACCCGCACCCGCAGTTGGGATAAAGAATCAAGGACATTTGTTTCCGAGGAAAGCACGGACTGGGACAACAGCACCCTGGGATGGACGGTGACCCACCACAGTCGGGGGTTCTTGGCCGCCAATTCAGACATGTCCTTTTCCTTACGCGGGTTGGCCTATACCAGCAGTTCCTATGCTCCAACGCCCCTCGCCTATGCTGTGGAAGAGCAAAGCAATCGGACTCTGGACCCCAAGATCACCGAATGGTTGCTGAATCGCGTTAGCAGCGAAACCCATCGACGGACCGTTGATTCTACCGGGTATGGTGTGGTGACTGGAGGCAAACCCTCTCAAGCCACGGTGCAAGACCCTGTGTTCAACACAGTCCTGAGTACTACCGTTGGGGGAGGTTCTGAATTCGTCACGACCACCATGAACTACCAGAATGAAGGTGCGACATCCCCAAGCCTTCTTTCGGTGGAACTGAAAAACGCTTATCTGAGCGGGCCATGGGCCTTGAGCGGGAACGTGGGCGTAAGTGCCTACGGGTACGACACCAATGGGTTCTTGGACAGCATCAGCACCATGCCCAACGCCACCACGACCCTAAACGCTGGGCAAGACCAGGACGCGATCGGGCGACCGATTGCGCAATATGACGCCAACGGACGGAAGACCCAATACCTTTGGGATAGCTCGAATCGGCTTACGGACATTGTTCCACCTGCGGGTGTCTCTCCGACAGCGATCAATTACCATTCCGATTTCCGGGGAGTTACGGTCACCCGAGGGGGCCAGGTTCAGGAATTCCGCTACAACGGGTTCGGGGAGTTGGTGCTGGAGAGGCGCAAGGCTCCTGATGCCCTTTGGTCCCATAAAATTCACGGCTACGATAGCGCGGGTCGGAAAACCGGTGAAACGGTTTGGATCACTGGTCGGGGGGATGACCACGAAACCTTGTGGGCCAATAAGAACCTCACCCAAGCTACATCCACCACCACAGCCTCTACGGTCAAATGTCTTCGTTGGGCCACTGATGCGGATGGTGAAGCTTATTGTAAGACTTGGGGGTCGGTGCCTGGAACAACCACAACTGTCAAGGCATTGTACGCTGGGTCCGCGGTGGCCTATGATGCGCGGAGCCGTGTGGTAGGTGTTACCGATGCAAATGGGGTTGTCACCCAGACGGCCTATGGGGCCTGGGCGAAGGGACCGCAGAAGCTGATTACGGTGGCACCAGGAACGGCCCAGGCGCGGACGACCACGTTCCAATCCGATGCCCAAGGGCGTTTGGTAAAGGTCCTGGATGCTCTTGGGCAGAAAACAGAATATTTCTATGATGCCTCTGATCGGAACGTTCGAGTCAATCAGTATGACAATGCCTCTCATACCCAGACCCGCACCTGGACTTATAACTCCCTTGGGTGGCTGACAAGCGTGACCCAGCCTGAGAGCGGTACGACCACCTATTCCAACTTCACGGTGCAGGGGAAACCCTTGATCACTGATTACAATGGCCGTTCGGTCAGCACTAGCCAAGATTGGATGGGGCGAGTTACCGATGTGAACGCGTCGGACGGCTCAGTGAGTCAGCGTTTTGTGTTTGACACTGCTCCGGGTGGGTTGGGACAACTGGCCTCCAGTCTGGACGGGAATGTCCAGGCCGCCTACAGTTATGAACCCGCTACTGGGCGATTAGTAACGCTCAGTACCACGCTGCCGGTGGATGGGGCTTCTCAGTCCTTCCTTCAGACCTACACCTATGACACCAATGGGAACCGGATTGGGGGCAATACGAGCCATGGAGCTTGGACCCAGACCTTCCATAATGCCGCCGGGCTACCCAAGCTCCTCAGCTACGGTTCCCAGATTGTTGCAGCTACCCCTTGGACCAGCTACGACCCGGCCTCGTGGGCGCTCAACACCATTGACTTTGGCAACGGAGCCAAGAGCACTTTCACTTACGGCACCGACCAGACCCGTCTGGCGAGTGTGAAGCATGGAATTGCTTCCGGCAGCACCACTCTTGCTTATTGGACCTACGAATACGACAGTGTGGGGAACCTGGCCAAGGAAGTAGATCAGCTTAAGGCTGGATACTTTGATCAGTACAGCTATGACGCTCTGAATCGTCTCATCTCTGCTGTGATCCAAAGCCCGACCTACGGTGAACAATTGCAGAACTTCAGCTATGACACCTTCGGGAACCGGATCACGGGCAGAACGGAGCGGGTAACCGCCTGGAGTGGGACCAGGGGAGCCTCGACGGCCACCGTGACCAGTACATCAGTGCCCAGCGTCGCCAATACGACCTTTGACCCCAACAACTCCGCCTTGTATTTGCACAACCAGGTTCCGGCACAGATGACCAATGAGGCCTACACCGGTGCCCTCTATGACGCCCAGGGCAATCTGACGCAAATCTATCAGGCTCCTGGCGCCTCCACGAAGGCTGTGACCATGGGCTATGACGCCCTAGGTCGCGTGACCTCGGTGTTCTTCAATGCAACAGGGGTGACGGAGGTATACCAGTACCGGGCGGACGGTCTGCGGACTCTCATCAAAGACTACTTGAATGGCACCTTCCAAAAGACACATGTCCAGGTCTATAACGATGCGAGACAGCTGGTGAGCCAGTGGGAGAAAACGGCCACTGGCTCTTTGACATGGAAGCGGGACATCCTTTACATGGGAACCCGCGAAGCCGCCGAAATCGACTCCCTTGGCATGCACGTTACTCAGGTGGATCATCTTGGTTCACCGCGCCTGGTGATCGGTCCCAGCGGGGCCAAAGAGTCTAGTCAAAAGTATCTGCCTTTTGGGGAGCTCCTTGAAACGGGTTCGGGCTACAAGCCTTCAAAGGGTTACACCAACCACGAGCAGACGGATGCCTCCGGCTTGATCTACATGCAGGCACGGTTCTATGTGCCCTGGGCAGGTCGTTTTGCTTCGCCAGATCCAGGAAAAGATCAGCACTTCGAGGAAACGCAGAGCTGGAATATCTACAGCTATGTGCGGAACAACCCGGTTATGAGCACGGACCCAACAGGGATGCAAGAAGGTGCCGCAACAAAGGTCCCCGACCACCCTATCTATAGGGATACGCAGGCGACCAATCAGGCGAACAAAATACTGGCGTCGCAAGCAGGCAAGCCCGGTGTTGGGGAGCGCTTGGTTCAGGGGGTGGACAAGGAAGGAGCCGCGAAGGAGGTTCGAGACCCTGCGAATGGTTCCGTCTCTCAAGCTGCCTATGGCAAGGCCCATCTTGGCGTGACGGGCGCCGAGCTGAGCGGTGGCGTCGCCAAGACCGACCAAGTTGGTCTTGCGGGACCGGACGGAAGGCTGAAGTTTCAGGCTCACGGTACCGAGGGAAGCCTAGCCCTTGGGCTGATCCCGGCCAGCACTACCAAGACAACAGGTCCAGGGAAGACAGAGCAGCAGACGGCACTTATTCCAAAGCTCAGTGCGCAGATTAGTATTTTCAAGGCCGGATTCGGCCTCAAGTTGGGAAACAAGGTGTATTCTGTCGGGCTTACTGCTGGAGCTGGGCTAAAGGTGGCTCCAGGGAAATTTGAGGTTGGAGCGTTGGTTTACTTCTCGGCTGATGCCGTCAAATAGAAAGGGAAAAAATGGCGGACATAATTATTGGTAGCATTTGGTTTATTATTGGCGGCATGGTTTCCTTGGTGCTGGTGGTAAGGTTTTTCCTTGCTTTTAAGCGTAAGGTATTTGTGATTTCATTCAATCCCAAGAGGCTGGCTCTGTTTGTCGGGTTGATGATCGCTGCGCAGGTCGTTCCTGTGATCCTGATGCAGACGCCTGGGGTGATGGAATACTCCTATCTTTGGCCATTTGCTTACTCATTGAATTTGTTGCTTTTTGTGCTGATCCTTCGTTTGCTTCGTATTCAGTTTTCTAGAGCCGAAATGCTCTTCCCCCTATTTCCTTTGGTGCCAGGAATCATTTTCTGGATCGTCCAGAAGGAATCTGGACGCAGTGTTGAGTAGATCTCCCATGAATTCCGATAATCACGTGATAAAATTCCCCGGAAATCCTGGTGCAAATGTATATGCCTTTGTAATTCTGTTTGGAGCATGTGTTAGTTTGATTTTTTCTGTATACTCGTATTTTATACATGTTGATTCTATATATATCCTCCAGGGTGGCATTTCAATTCTCTGTGGTTATTTGGTTGGAAGAGCCATATTCCAACGAATGCCAAGCCGGTTGGAAGTTGTAGAAGATTTAGTTAATCTCTATGATGTGCCGTCATTTTGGGTGGAATATAATCACTTCTACTGCCCCATTTTTTGTCGGAAGCGATTGACCATAGAGCGGGCGCGACTGACCTTGGAATGGATTGATTCCAGCCTTGTTTGGAACGACATGGAGAAGGGAAGAAGCATTTATCTGGTCTCCGGACCTGAGGCCGCTCCCGTCGTCAGATGGTTGGAGCAGCACGGATTTCGGGTGCCATCTCCCTCGTCTGCTAGTGAGTAGCGTGACTGCAAGGTCTCGGTTTTCCGGGGCCTTGTTCTGTCTGCTGGACACCGCGCTGCCAAGCGCTATCCTCGCGGACGGCGAGGAGACCGACGATGGAGAAGGAAGCCCTGCATGTGCCCCGTATCATCCGCCTCCAGCAGGCGTGGGAGATGCGCCCGAAGGTGATCGGCGAGAGGCCGACGTGGGAGAGCAGCCGGGATGAGCGACGGGGTGGGGTGTGGTGCCGATCACGTTTTGACCCTCTGGAGCGGCTCAGTCGGCGCTGTCCGCTCCCATTCCTTTTGGCTTGACCAGCAGCCAGAGGGTATCTCCCTGGTCGAACGCCTTGGCGACGAGTTCGAGCGCCTCTTCTTTGGTGAGGGCGCCTTCCTGGCTGTCGGTGAGATTGACTTTCCAGGCTTCCCCAGGTGCAGCCTCTGGCAGCTGGATGACTTTGTCGGACCCTTTTTCAGCCACGAGGACCCCTCCCATCTCCAAGATGTAAGGGTCTATTACGCCAAGCTCGTCTGCCTCGGGCAGTGAGAAGTGTCAGGCGACATCAGAAAATGACCCCCTGGCGACACGAAATCTGACCCCCCTCACGAGAGGGGAAGCAGATGGAAATGGAGAGACGGGATCCTGGTCTTCGGAAGCCGGAGGCCTGGATGCTTG
>Ga0316613_10001667_pt1 | contig 15030 bp, 17 predicted proteins | sample OWC_soil_day10_C_2_FD_207647 | JGI IMG/M metagenome (GOLD analysis project Ga0316613, IMG submission 207647) | Wetland soil microbial communities from Old Woman Creek delta, Ohio, United States - OWC_soil_day10_CT_b | ecosystem: Environmental > Terrestrial > Soil > Wetlands | place: USA: Ohio...
GCTCCGTTGTCCAGGACGGTGGCGAGCACGCGTGCGCCGGACGCGGCCAGCGCCTGGCCTGCCGCGGCCACGGCTGCGTCCAGCTGTACCGCACTCCAGGCGCACCGGCCGTCGTCGAGTGCCGGCCTCACGCGGCGGCACTCCGACGCGCCAACATCTGCAGCGCGGCATCGAGCCGTCCGGCCAGCACCAGCGGGCGGTGGTCGTAGTAGCTGCCCCACTGGGCCGCCTGGTCGCCCAGCACGCCGGGGTCGGCCACGCCCAGCGCCAGCGGTGCCACGCCCATGCGCACGAACAGGTTGCGCAACTCCTGCGTCAGCGTGCTGACCACCCATTCGAAGCCCTGACCCGCCAGATGCGGGCCGAGCAGCAGGATCAGCCGCCGCCCCTCGCCGGCACGCACCGCCGCCAGGTGCCCCACCTCGACGATGCGCTCGCGCACCGGCCAGCGGCCGGCGGGGGCCGGCAGCAGCGTTTCCACCGGACCGGACAGGTAGCGTTCCAGGAACAGCGCGCCGGTGTGCGCCGCGCGGTAGCCCGCGGCGGCCACGCAGTCGCCGTGGGCATCGTGCAGGCTGACCAGCACCGGCGCGAAGTGCCGCAACTCGGCGCCATAGCGTTCACGGTAGACCGCGCGGATGAAGGCTTCGACCCGATGGCGGCCCGGCGATCCGGCCGGGTGCAGCCGCAGGTGCGGCACGGCAGGGCCGCTGGCGATGTTCGGCCGCACGGCGGCCGGCAGGGACAAGGACAACACTCACGCTCCTGGTTCGGCCGCCGGCGGCGACCCCATGACGAACGTGATGCTCTGCGCCCCGGCTTAATCCCAGATTAATTGCGCCCGGCGCTCAGGCTGCAGCCTGCTGCAGCGGCTGCCGCAACGCCGGCGCCAGGCCGGCGCCCATCAGGTCGACAAAGTTGTCGGCATAGAAGCGCCGCTGCGTGGATGGCGGCAGGCCCTGCAGGCTTTCGTCGAAACGCTTCAGCGGATGACGACCGCCTTCCACGTGCGGATAGTCCGACGAGAACAGGCACACCTCCTCGCCGGCGTTGGCGACGATCCAGCCGCTGTCCTCGTGCGGATAGGGCGTGACACGCAGCTGGCGACGCACGATCTCGCTGGGTCGTGCCGAGAGCCTCTGCAGCCGGGTCTCGTTGCGCATGAAGGCATGGGCGGCAGAGTCCATCGCGCGCATCCAGCCCGGTACCCAGGCCGCGCCGAGTTCGATCGCGCCCCACTTCAACTTCGGGAAGCGGTCGAACACGCCGTCGAAGATCAGCGTGGCCAGCGTCTGCATCACCGCGTTCGGGATCGGCATGTAGCTGACCGAGGTGAAGTTGTCGTCGCCACCGTGAAAGTCGGGCACCGGCGGCAGCCCGTTGAGCTTGTAGGTCGGGTTCATCTTCTCTTCGCCGCCCACATGGAACAGTACCGGGATGCCCGCTTCCTGCGCCTGCGCCCACACCGCGTCCAGCGCCACATGGCTGGGCGCATGGTGCTGCGGGCAGCGCGACGGCACCACCAGGGCCTTGGCACCATCGCGCAGGGCGGCGGCGGTGGTGGCGCGCGCATGCTCGAAGTCCTCCAGCGGCACGTAGGCGGTGGCCAGCAGCCGCGCATCGACGCGGCAGAAGTCGGCCAGCATGCGGTTGTGCGCGTCGGCGGCGGCGTAGCACAGCGCCATGTCCTCGCCCTGGTCGAGGCCGAAGTTGCCGAGGCAGAAGGTGGTGAAGACCAGCTGGCTGGCAAAGCCCAGCAGGTCCAGCGCATGCGGCCGGTCGGCGGCGATGAAGGCGCCGTGCGCCTCGTAGTTCTTGCGCAGCATGATGTTGGCATCGACGCCGGCGCGGAAGGCCGCATCGGCATGGGCCTCGCGCGAGCGGCCGGGCCGCAGGTTGCGCTGCAGCGCCGCGCGGTAGCCGGCGCTGGCATGGAAGCGCGGCAGCAGCGACGGCGTGAAGAACGCATCCAAGCAGTCGTCCAGCTCCATCAGGTGGCTGTCGGCGTCGTGGATCAGCCGGGCATCGGCATAGGCCATGTGCGGTCTCCGGGTTTGGGGTTCAGGGGGCCATTATTTGCCGCGTCGGGGGCGCGGCGTCAACGCGACCACGGCACGGACCTGTCGGCCGCCGCGCGCACAATCCAGCGGCGCAACCCAAGCCGTCGAGATGCCGCGACACCGCCCGCCCCTGCACGAGACTTCGGCCCACCATGTCGGAGCGCTGGCCGTGCTCGCCGATTCCGGCGAGACGGCCGGCGAGCTGCGCGCACGGCTTCAGCGTCGCCACGACACACACTGGAACCTGGTGTGCGTGGTCGATGCCGACAGGCGCCTGTTGGGCACGCTCGGCGCCGCCGAGCTGCTGGCGCTGAGCGACGCCAGGCCGCTTGGCGAAGCGGCGCGGCGCGACGGCCCGCGCGTGTTGCCGGGCACCGACCAGGAGCGCATGGCCTCGGTGGCACTGCACCACGGCGCGACGGCGATGCCGGTGGTCGACGAAGGCGGGCGACTGGTCGGCGTGGTCGGGCCGGACACGCTGATGCGCATCCTGCGCCGCGAGCATGTCGAGGACCTGCACCGCCTGGCCGGCATCTCGCGCGAATCGCTGCAGGCGCGCGAGGCGCTGGAAGAGCCCCCGATGCGCCGCGTGCGCCACCGGCTGCCCTGGCTGATCGTCGGTCTGGCCGGCAGCATGCTCGCCACCTTCGTGGTCGCCCGCTTCGAGACCGCGCTGTCGGCCAAGCCGGCGCTGGCCTTCTTCATCCCTGGGCTGGTGTACCTGGCCGATGCCATCGGCACGCAGACCGAGGCGGTGGCCGTGCGCGGCCTGTCGCTCAGCCATGCCGGACTCGGCCGGCTGCTCGGCGGCGAATTGCGTACCGGGCTGCTGATCGGTCTGGTGCTGGCGCTGCTGGCCTTTCCGATGGTCTGGCTGGTGTTCGGCGAGATGCGGCTGGCCGCCGCGGTGACGCTGGCCTTGACCGGCGCGAGCATGGTCGCGTCCTCGCTCGGACTGCTGCTGCCCTGGGCCTTGCAGCGCTTCGGCGTCGACCCGGCCTATGGCAGCGGCCCGCTGGCGACGATCGTGCAGGATGTGCTGAGCCTGCTGATCTACTTCGGTTTCGTGTCGGCGATCGTGCTATGAGGCCATCCCCGTGCGAGCATCGAATGCAGTGCGTTTCCACTCCCTGAACCTGGAGCTGCCATGACCGTGCCCGGCGACGACCTGCATGCCGATCTGGAGGGCGGCTGGTGCCTGCCGCCACCGGCGCCGCGCGAGGCACTGCACACGCGCAGCATCGTCTGCCGCAGTTTTCGCCGCGACGACGGCATGCTCGACATCGACGCGCGCTTCATCGACACAAGGCCCTTTGCCTACGACAGCGAGTTCCGCGGTCACTGTCCGCCGGGCTCGGCGCTGCACCACATGCAGTTGCGCTTGACCGTGGACCGCGAGCGCCGCATCCACGCGCTGGCCTCGGCCATGCCCGGCACGCCCTACAGCGGCTGCGCCGAGGTCAACCCCAACTTCCAGCGGCTGTTGGGGCTGTCGGTGGACCGCGGCTTTCGCAAGGAGCTGCGCGAGCGACTCGGCGGCAGCGAAGGCTGCACCCACATGCTGGCGCTGCTGGAGGCCATGGCCGCGGCCTCGGTGCAGGCCTTCGCGTCCAACGCGCATGCGCCGCGACGCGCGGGCCAGGCCGAACCGGTACGCATCTGGCGCCTGGAGGCGCTCGTCGACACCTGCTGGTCGTACCGCAGCGACGGGCCGGTGATGCAGCGGCTGAAGAGCCGCTGAAACGCTACCGCGCGCGCAGCTCGCTCAGACGCGCCGCCGCGTCCTTCTTGCCCATGCTGCGCAGCGCAGCCAGCGCCTGCAGGTGCTTGGCACGCGGCCGGGCCTTGCCGTCTTCCCAGTTGTAGATCGACTGGCCGGAGGCGCCGACGAGCAGCCCGCACTCCTGCGCCGACAGGCCCAGGCGCTTGCGCTGCGAGGCCAGGCCCTTGGGGCTGAAGCGTTGCGCGCTCGTGGGTGCCGCACCGTCCGCCGCGGCCGATGCGGTCTTGCCGACGGCCTTGCTCAGACGGCGCAGCTCACTCTCCAGCGCTTGTGCGCGCCGCTTCAGCGCCGCGATCTCGCTGCGGTAGTTGCTGATCGCCTTCTTGAGGCCCACGGTCTCGCCGCGCACTTCCTTGCGCGCGACGCGCGAGATCTCGCTCTTGAGGAGGGACGCAATGTTTGCCATGGGGGGCATTGTGCCGCCGTTGACAACGGACACAATCATCCCGGCCACGGGATCAAAGCCGGCACGAGGGGAGCTCGCTACCATCGGCCGCATCGAAAAAAGAAGGAGCACAGCACATGGACACCCCCACGGGCTTCAGGCTGCCGCGCATCTGCCTGCCGCGGCCGGGTGTCGACCTGGCCAGATGGGCCGTCATTGCCTGCGACCAGTACACCGCCGAGCCGCAGTACTGGCAGCAGGTGGAGCGCGAGGTCGGCGACGCGCCCTCGACGCTGCACCTGATCTTTCCCGAGGTGTACCTGGGTGCGGCCGATGCACCGGCGCGCATCGCGCGCATCCAGGCCACGATGCGCCGCTACCTGGCCGAAGGCCTGCTCACCGAGCATGCCGGCGCGGTACTGGTCGAGCGCCGCATCGGCGCGCACACGCGCCGCGGACTGATGCTCGAGCTGGACCTGGAGCACTACGACTTCAGCCCCAGTTCCACCAGCCTGATCCGGCCTACCGAAGGCACCATCGTCGAGCGCCTGGCGCCGCGCATCGAGGTGCGGCGCGGCGCCGAGCTGGAGCTGCCGCACATCCTGGTGCTGATCGACGACCCACATGCCACGGTCATCGAACCGGTGGCCGCCGAGCGCAGCGCGCTGCGCCCGTTGTACGACACCGAGTTGATGAGCGGCGGCGGCCATGTCAGCGGCCATGCGTTGTCCGCTGCGCAGGGCGCGCAGGTGCTGCGCGCGCTGCAGGCTCTGGCCGACCCCCAGGCCTTCAGCGAACGCTACGCCGTGCCGGCCGGCACGCCACCGATGCTGTTTGCGGTGGGCGACGGCAACCATTCGCTGGCCACTGCCAAGTCGATCTGGGAGATGGCCAAGGCCAGTGTCGGCCTGCAGCACCCGGGCCGGCATGCACTGGTCGAGGTCGTCAACATCCATGACCCGGCGCTGGCCTTCGAGCCGATCCACCGCCTGCTGTTCGGCGTGAGCGCCGATCCGCGCCAGGCGCTGGCCGAGGAATACGGCGCCCGGCTGCGCTGCATCGACGTGGCCAGCGGCGAGGCCATGCGCCAGCGCTTGAAGGACCACAAGCCGACACAGGCCTTCGGCCTCATCGGCCCCGGCAGGCGCTTTGCCGTGATCGAGATCGACGAACCGCCGTCGTCGCTGGCGGTGGGCACGGTGCAGGCCTTCGTCGACCGCCTCCTCGACCGCGGCGGCGCCGAACAGGTGGACTACGTACACGGCGACGACGTACTCGAGCGGCTGGGCAGCCAAAGCGGCCACATCGGCCTGCACCTGGACACCGTCGGCAAGAGCGAGCTGATCAAGCGCGTGCTGCTCGAAGGCCCGCTGCCGCGCAAGACCTTCTCGATGGGCGAGGCCCACGAGAAGCGCTTCTACATCGAGGCGCGCCGCATCCGCTAGTCCGATCGGCAGCGGCGCAAGGCCGCATACGCACGAAGGATTGGCCAGGCCGCGCAGAATCCGACGCCATGGATTCTCTGTCGCAACTCGCGCTGGGCGCGGCCGTCGGCGTGGCCGTCATGGGCCGGCGCACCGCCGTATGGAAGGCCGCGATGTGGGGCGGCATCGCCGGCACGCTGCCCGACTTGGACGTGCTGCTCGACCATGGCGACCCGATCCGCAACATGGTGCTGCACCGCGCCGAGACCCATGCCCTGTTCTGGCTGACGCTGTTCTCGCTGCCGTTGGGTGCGGCCGTCGCCCGGCTGCATGGCGAATGGGCGTTGTGGCGGCGCTGGTGGCTGGCGCTGTGGCTGGTGCTGGTGACGCACCCGCTGCTCGACGCGATGACGGTCTACGGCACGCAGCTGGCGCTGCCCTTCACGAACCATCCCTTCGGTGTCGGCAGCATCTCGATCATCGACCCGCTGTACACGCTGCCGCTGCTGGTCGGCGCCGGCTGGGTCCTGGCCTCGCGCGGCAGCGCGACCGGGCATCGCGCCAACGTGCTCGGCCTTGCGCTCAGCACCGCCTACCTGGGCTGGGGCGTCGTGGCGCAGCAGCAGGTGGAGCACATCGCGCGCGCATCGCTGCAGGCGCAGGGCATCCGGGCCGAGCGCTTGCTGGTGACGCCGACGACCTTCAACTCGCTGCTGTGGCGCGTGGTGGCGGTGGACGGCGCGCACTACCACGAGGGCTTTCATTCACTGCTCGATGCCGAGCCGCGCATCAGCTTCGACCGCTTCGACCGCGGCATGGCCCTGGCCGGTGAACTGCAAGGCATCGACGGCGTGCAACGCATCGCCGCCTTCAGCAAGGGCTTCTACAAGCTGCAGGACGAGGCTGGCCGAGTGCTGGTCAGCGACCTGCGCATGGGCCAGGAGCCGGCCTACTTCTTCAGCTTCGCGGTGGCCCAGCGGCACAGCCCGCCGGTGCCGCTCGACAGGCCCGAGCAGGTGGGCCGGCGGCCCGATGTGCAGCGCGCCCTGCCCTGGCTGTGGCAGCGCATGTGGGGCAAGCCGCTGCCACCGCCGCGCTGACGGCCTAGGGCACGTACATGTAGCCGGCGTTGCGCACCGTGCGGATGCAGCGCGGCTCACCCTGCGGGTCGGGCTCGACCTTGCGCCGCAGCCGACCGATGCGGATGTCGATGGAGCGGTCGAAAGGCTCCCACTCGCGGTTGCGCGTGTGCATCAGCAACTGGTCGCGCGACAGCACGCGGTTGGGGTTGGCCAGGAACACGCGCAGCAGTTCGTACTCCATCGCCGTCATCGGCACTTCGCTGCCGTCGGCCTCGAACAGGCGGCGCGACTCCAGGTCGATCTGGCAGCGGCCGAAGCTGCGCCGCTGCGGGGCGGCCGCAGCGGTGGCGGCTTCGGCCGGCGGCCGTGCCTGCAGCCGGCGCAGCACGCTCTTGACCCGCGCCAGCAGCTCGCGCGGGTCGAAGGGCTTGGCGATGTAGTCGTCGGCACCGAGCTCGAGGCCGACGACACGGTCGATGACGTCGGCCGAGGCCGTGACCATGATGATGCCCAGGTCGTAGTGTTCGCGCAGGTACCTGGCCAGCGTCAGCCCGTCCTCGCCGGGCAGGCGCAGGTCCAGCAGCACGGCGTCGGGCAGCTCGCGTTCCAGGGATTCGCGCATTTGCGCGCCGCTGCCGGCCTCGGCCACGACGAAGGCATGGCCCTCGAGGTACTCGCGCAGCATGGCGCGCACCGACGGATCGTCGTCGACGATGAGCAGGCGGGTGTGCGTTTCCATGCGGCCATTCTGCCGCGCACGCCGCTGCCGCGGTAGCCCCTGATACACCGCCGCTACAAGGCGTGCGCCCGAATGCGTCGGCAAATACGCGTCGGTTGCATCGGTGCGCGTGGTCGCGGCGTCGCGACAGCATGGCTACACAGCCGCGGCTGTGCGACGCATCGCCGATACCCGCGCTGCCCAGACTGCCTGCCATGTCACGACGCATGCAAATGCGCAGCGGCGCGGCAAGGGGCCTTGGCTCGAGAAGGCGGGCCCCGCGCGACGGTCCGGCCGGTGCCGGACCACCCTCTCAAAGCCAACCAGGAGTTTCACCATGAATGCAAGCACCCCCCACACCGAGCGCTACGCCAAGGTCATCGAAGTGTCCAAGCGCGTGCGCTGGGAGATCGAGCGCGACGTCATCCGCGGCCGCAGCTTCGACTACGCCAAGACCTTCCTGCCCACCGGTCTGTCGCTGGTCGACGAACTGGGCTTCCTGAGCCCGGCCGACCAGCGCCTGCTCAGCCAGGTGCAGGGCCGCAGCTATGCCTACATCTTCGGCCTGGTCGAGCGCTTCATCGCCGCCAAGGTGATGCAGGTGGCGCAGGCCAAGGCGCTGGACGACCAGGTGGCGCTGGAGGCGCTGGTGCGCATGACCGACGAGGAGCTGAAGCACCAGGCGATGTTCCGCCGCCTGGAAAGCATGATGGCCGCCGACATGCCGGCCGGCTACGTGATGACCGCCGATGCCAATGCGGTCGCCAAGGCCGTGCTCGGCGCCAGCACCTGGGCGGTACTGGCACTGACGCTGGACATCGAGCTGTTCACGCAGGCGCACTACCGCGCCAGCATCGAGCCCGACGCCAACCTGTCGCCGCTGTGGAAGGACGTGTTCCTGTTCCATTGGCGCGAGGAGTCGCAGCACGCCATCCTCGACGAGCTCGAACTGGTTGCGGAAGACGCGACGCTGAGCCAGGCACAGCGGGACACCGCGGTCGACGAACTGATCGCGCTGGTCGGCGCGGTAGACGGCATTCTGCAAGCGCAGGCCGCGGCCGACGCCGGCTACTTCATCGCCATCGCCGGCACCGCCTTCAGCGACGCGCAGAAGGAGCAGATCCACGCGTTGATGCTGAAGGCCTACCGCTGGCAGTACATCGTCTCCGGCGTGATGGAGCCGCGCTTCCAGAAGGTGCTGTTCGCGCTGGTCGATGCGCAACAGGGCGCGCGCATCCAGGCTGCGCTGGCGCCGCTGAGCTACGCCGTGCCGCAATGCGCGCCATTGCCGATGGCCGCCTGAAACCCAGGCCTGGGCTGCGCCTCGGCACGCCCGGGCCCTCACCCTCAAGGAGAACACATCATGAGCACTTCGGTCCACACCCTTCATGCCCCCACCGCGCTGCAGCGGTTCGTGTTTGCCGTGGTGGCGGCACTGCGCAGCGGCGCAGCCGCCTGGCAGCGCAGCCGCCGCCGGCGCGCGGCGCTGCGCGAGCTGGAATCGCTGGACGACCACATCCTGCACGACATCGGCATACACCGCAGCGAGTTGGGCTCGCTGGTCGCCGAGGTGATCGGCGCCGCGCCGGCCACGCGCCGCGCGGCAATGCGGTCCTTGCCATGAGCGCACCGGCCCATTCCCAAGCTCTCAGCCCGGAGCGCGCTGCGCGAAGGGTAGTCCAATGAACGCTTCGGCCTGGCGCCTGACGCTGGCCGCCGCCGCACTGATGGCGCTGGTGGCTGGCTCGCGCACCGCCTTCGGGCTGTTCCTGTCGCCGCTGAACACGGCCTCGGGCATCGGCCTGGCCCGCCTGAGCTTCGCGCTGGCGCTGGGCCAATTGGCCATCGGCTTTGCGCAGCCGCTGCTGGGCATGCTCAGCGACCGATTTGGCGCCGCCCGCATCATCGTCGTCGGCACCCTGCTGCTGGCACTGAGCACCGCCTTGCCCGCCGCCTGGCCGCTGGCTGCGGTGGTGCTGCCCGCGTTGGTGGCCAGCAACGCGGCCGGCAGCGCGGTAGCCAGCAACGGCCTGCTCTTGGGTCCGCTGAACCGCGCCGTACCGGCGGCGCACGCCGGCATGGCGGTGGCGCTGGTCGGCGCCGGCGCCTCGGCCGGGCAACTGCTGCTCGGCCCGGCCACGCAATGGGCCATCAGCCAACGCGGCTGGGCCTGGGCTCTGGCCGCCACCGCCGCACTGAGCCTGCTAGCGCTGCCGCTGGCCCTGCCTTTTCGCCGCACGCCTGGCCACGCACTGGCACCGTGCTCCCAGCCGGTGGCCGACGTGCTGCGGGATGCGCGCTTCTGGCGCGTCGCCGCCAGCTTCGGGGTGTGCGGCTTTCACGTCGGCTTCCTGTCGGTGCACATGCCCGGCGTGATCGAGCGCTGCGGCCTGCCGCCCACGCTCGCCGGCCCGTGGATCGCCGTGGCCGGCGCCGCCAACATCGCCGGCAGCCTGGCCACCGGCATGGCGCTGCAGCGGCACGATGCGGCGCGGCTGCTTGCCGGCCTGCACCTGCTGCGCGCCGCCGGCGTGGCTGCGCTGCTGCTGTTGCCGAGCACGCCGGTGGTGATGCTCGGCTTTGCCGCGCTGATGGGCGCGAGCTTCATCGCCACGCTGCCGCCGACCTCGCAGCTGATCGCGCGCCAGCACGGCGTGCAGCGCCTGGGCGCGCTGCTCGGCGTGGTCATGCTGGTGCACCAGCTGGGCAGCTTCGTCGGCATCGGGTTCGGTGGCTGGTCGGCCGCTGCCACCGGAGCCGACGACTGGAGCTGGCGGCTGGACATCGTGCTCGCGCTTGCCGCAGCCGCACTGGTATGGCCGAACACGACTGTGGCGTGCCGGATGGGCGGCACGATGGCCAGGGCATCGGCATGAACCCGCGCTGCCTCGGCGGGCCAGAAACCACGCCGCCCAGGACGCAGACCGAGGATCGTCGCCCGCTGCCGCAGTTCGCCGCCGGCAGGTGACCCCTTTGCGCACATGCGTCAATCAGGCACGTCGGCTGGATTGATCTTCCACGGCGGGTCGAGCCTGTTCGGTCCGGCCCGGTACAGGCGCAGTTCATGACCATCGGGGTCGGACAGCCGCGCCTCGCGCCACAGATAGTCCATGTCCGTGGGCAGCTGATGGAACTGCAGCCCGACCGCGCGCAGCAGCGCCACGCGCTCGTCCAGCGCTTCGCATTCGAAGTACAGCTGCACGCGGGGTGGCAACGCGGCCTCACCGGTGACCTCGATCGACAGCGTCCAGTCCCCGTCAGGAGACTGCAATCGTGCGTAGCGGGGCGGTTCATGCACTATCGGCACCAGGCCCAACGCCCGATAGAAGCGCAGCGAGCGCCGCAGCTCGGTGACGATCAAGGTGACGTGGTTCAGGCGCATGGTGACGAAGCTCCGACCGCGGGACCGCGACAGCGTAGCGCGGCTCAGGCCGGCGCGATGTGCCGGTCGATGACGATCGCCACCGGCTCGACATCGGTCGGCCGGAACGCCGGAGAGCTTGGCGTGGCCCGCTCGGCCGTGTCGTAGCCCAGCGCCGCCGCCTGGTCGGCACCGCCGCGGACGTGGAACGCTCCCATTGGCAGCGTCGGGGCCACGCGCACGTGCTGCGCGATCACTGCATCGTGCACCGCAGGCGCGTCGTGCGGCCGGCGCCGCGGCCACCAGGGCAGCGCGATCAGGCCGGCAAAGAGCGCCACGCCGATGACCGCGAAGGGCAAGGACTGCGCGAAGACGTTCAATGTCAGCAGCTCGTTCATGGTCGACACCTCACCAAAGCTCAGCACCACACCGTCGCTCGCGGCGCACGGGTGTGCAGCGTGCGCCACAGCCGCCACAGGCTGCGACGCATCAGCGCGGTCCAAAGCAGTGCCGCGCTGCATTGCGCGCTGCGCGGCCGCGGCGGTATGCGCAGATCGCCGGCATCGGGCGTCAGGGCGAGGCGCTGCTGCGATTGGCGGTCGCGCCTACGGAAACGGGGCTGCGTGTTCATGATCCTGGCTCCTTGGCAGGCCACGTGGCGCAGAAGGTTTGCGGCACGGCGGCATGAAGGGCAGTGTGGGCCGCGGCGGTAACCAGCGTTTGTCAGTGCGCGGCCGGTTTGTATCGCAGGACGCACCGTCGCTGGGCGAGGCGCCGCGCCACGCGTGCTCGATGGCATCGCCGCAAATCGGTCACGGCAAACCCCAGCGGATCGTGCCCCTCAGCGGGCAGCCGCCGTGCCCGCAGCAACTAACCGATCGCCCGATCGGCCTGCAGCCGCAGGTCCGGCGAAAAGTTCAGGCGCAGCGCCCGCGCCGTCTTCAGGTTGAGCACCAGTTCGAACCGCGTCGGCTGTTCCACCGGCAGCGTGGCCGGGTCGGCGCCCTTCAGCAGCCGATCGACATGGCGGGCGCTTTGTCGCGCGCTTTCGCCAAGGTTCTCGCCGTAGCTCATCAGCCCGCCCGCCTCGGTGAACTCGCTCGCGCCGTAGAGCGCTGGCAGTTTGTACTGCGCCGCCAGCGCCACGAGCCGAGCGCGGTTGATGACGCTGATCGGGTCGTCGGGCAGCATGAACAGGCCGCCGGCGCCTGCGGCGGACAGTCGCTCGAAGGCCGCCGGCAGGTCTTCGCCATGCGGGTTCTCGGCGCTGCGCAGCTCGATGCGGCGCACCTCCACCTTCAGCGCCAACGCGGCCTGTGCCGCCTCGCGCCAGAGCGGCTCATGCGCCAGGTTGCTGACGTTGACCAGCACGGCGATGGGATCGGCACGCGGCGCCGCGCGCCGGTACAGGCTGAGCATCTTGGCCACGATCTCGTTCGACTGGCTCGACCGGCCGGTGATGTTGGTGCCGGGCTGGGCCAGCGACTTGACGAAGGCCGAACCCACCGGGTCGGCCACCGCGACCATGACGATGGGGATGCGCTGCGTCGCGCTGCGCGCGGCACGCGTCGACGGCGTGCAGGTGGTCACGATGACATCGAAGTCGCGCGCCGCAAACTCCTGGGCGAAACCCGGCAGCCGGCTGACCTGACTGTCGGCATAACGCCGCTCCAGCAGCAGGTTGTGTCCTTCCACGTAGCCGAGTTGATTCAGCCCTTGCGCCAACTGTCGGTCGACATCGTCGCGCTGCTCGGACGACCCCAGCACGAGCACGCCCACGCGGGCGGGCGAGCCGCCTTGCGCCAGCGCGGGGCGCAGGGCCAGCGCCGCGGCCAGGCCCGCGACGCTTCTGCGCGTGAACCTTCGATTCAACATGGGACTTTCAGCGATTGCTCGAACGCGATCAGGTCGTTGGCAAAGCGGCGCGGCTGCTCCCAGTGCAGCGCATGGCCCACACCGGCGTAGACCACCCGTGTGGCCCGCGGCAGTTGGCGCTGCAGCCGCTGCTGGTCCGACTCGGGAGAGAAGGCATCGGCGTCGCCCCAGGGCAGCAGCACCGGCACCTCGACCTTGTGCAGCTCGTTGCTGAAGTCGTCTTCCAGCAGCGCGGCGAAGGCGCCGCGCCAGGTCGCCGCCGGCGTGCGCAGGCACTCCTCGACCATGGTCTGCAGCAGCCCCGGTGCAAGCGGACCGGCCACGGTGTCGCGCTGGAAGGACTCGGCCAGCTCGCGCGGCACCTGCTCGCCCAGGGTCAGAATCTGACCCTGGATGAAATCCACGAGCCCGGGCTTGTCGGAGAAGCTCGCGAAGCCGCCTGCAGCGACGACGCCACGCACCGCGGCCGGGTGGTCGATGGCCATGCGCAGCGCGTTGACCGCGCCCATCGAGTGTCCGACTACGAGCACTGGCGGCAGCGCCAGCGTCGCGACCAGCGCGGCGGCATCGGCTGCGAAGTCGCGAGTGCGGTAGCTCGCCGCGGCGGACGAGCCGCCGTGGCCGCGCTGCGTCATCGAGATCACATGCCAGTGAGGCGGCAGCCAGGGCAGCACCGGCTCGAAGGAGCGCCAGGTGTCGGTGATGCCGTGCAGCATCAAAAACGAAGGGCCGCCGCGCAGGACCTGCTCGACGCATTCGATGCTCAGGCCGTTGGGCAGGTGGACGTGGCGCAGGGTGGTTTGCACGGTCGGCTCCCGTTCAGGGGCGTGCAAAGGCCCGCTCGCGACGCAGCGCGTCGGCCAGGGGAACGTCGCCGGCCCGTTCGGCGGCGGCGATCAGCGTCAGGTCCAGCACGTCGCGCTGCGCGTGGCTGCCACCGAAGCGCGCCGCCTCGCGGCGCACGCGGCGCAGCAGCTCGGCGGCCTCGCCATGGCGGCTTAAGCCGAACTGGCGGATCGCCTGCGTCGCGCCCAGGCCGACGTCCGTCAGGAAGCCGACGTTGTCGTCGCCGGCGGCCAGCGCTTGCTGCTGCGCGTCGAGCAGCCGCGCGGCGTCGCCCATGCGGTCGGCGCCGACGAAGGCCATCATCGCGTGCAGGTCGTTGAAGGCGTACATGCTGGTCGCGCTGACGTCAGCCCAGCGCGAGGCCACGGCGTCCCAGCGGTCGCCGACATTCACGCCGCGCAACTGCAGCCGCCACAGCAGCGCCGAAGCGTCGATCAGGTCCAGCACCACCGGCGAGGCGCTGCCCAACACGCGCTGGTCCAGCAGCGCCATCACCTCGTCGACCTGGTCCAGCCCCAGGTGGAACAGTGCCAGGTGCCACCAGTTGTGGATGGCAAAAAAGCTGCCCTCGCTCCAGGCCGGTGGGTCCTGGGTCATCCAGACAATGCCGTCGCGGCGCCGGTTCTGCATCTCCAGCACATGCGCCACCGCGTGCCAGCCCCAGCCGTCGCGCGGCTCGAGCTCGACGCTCGTCCGGCCCAGCGTCTCGGCACGCGCATAGTCGGCGGCCTCCTCCAGGCCGAAGGCCAGCATCGACAGCACCGCGTGGCGGCCGGGCATGCCGGCGTGCCAGTGCGACTCGGCACGCGCGATGCGGTCGCGCAGCATGCGCGAGTGGCCGGTGAAAAAGTCGATCTGGTGGCCCACCTGCAGCGCCAGCAGGTCGTGCGGGTGGCGGATGCTCAGGTCCTCCAGGATGCGGCCGGCGCGGTGCCACAGGCCCTGGGCCAGGGCGCCGGCCGCCGCCACGTGCTGGGCCTCGCGCTCGGTGGCCGGGCAGCGCGCGGCGGCGGCATGCGCCTCGCGCGCCGCCGGCAGACCGGCCGGTTCGGTGCCGAGCAGGTTCAGGTAGGCCACCAGCACATGCGCCATCGTCATGTCCGGTGCGCGCGCCAGCGCGGCCTGGGCCTCGGCCAGCGGATCATTGAGGTAGCAGCGCAGCAGCGCGCAGGCGGCTTCGTAATGTTCGGTGGCCTTGGCATCGGCGCCGCTGAGCGCGTGGCCGTGGATGTCCTTGATCGTCATGGTGAGTCCTCGCAAAGCTTGGATACAGACAGCGTGAACGGCGGGCTTCCGCTGGGGGTCCGTCAGGCGCCATGCGGCTGCGTCCCTGCCAGGCTGCAGTTTGGGCCGCATCGGTATCAGCCGTTTGTCAGCGTGGCGCGGGTATGTATCGCAAGCGTATTCGCTACGTGTCGGTGCGGCTTGCAGCCGGGGCGAACCCGAATCAGGCCGTGCCGGCAACCGCCTTGCTGAGGCAGCGCTGCATCAGCGCG
>Ga0316613_10001668_pt1 | contig 15028 bp, 14 predicted proteins | sample OWC_soil_day10_C_2_FD_207647 | JGI IMG/M metagenome (GOLD analysis project Ga0316613, IMG submission 207647) | Wetland soil microbial communities from Old Woman Creek delta, Ohio, United States - OWC_soil_day10_CT_b | ecosystem: Environmental > Terrestrial > Soil > Wetlands | place: USA: Ohio...
AGATGGAGAAATGGGCGCTTCCATGCGCTATCTTTCCCAGCGTTATGCTATGCCTTATAAAGAGGGGAAAGCAATTTTGACTGATATTGGAACGGAAGAACTGGCGCTTAATAGGTATCGGTAATGGACGTTATAAGTCGCGAAACGGGAGTTTTAGGTATACGTCGAGGGTGAAGGAGTCTACTCCCTGCCCAAGGCGTGTGCCTTTTTTTGTTTTGGTGTAGTAAATGTGATCGACGATTTGTTTTAACAGGGCGTTTTTGCGTAGGGGGTCGTCTGTTTTTGAATAGGATTTCAGGACGTTTTCAAAATAGGGGATGAACTGTTCTTTTCTGATGATGCGTTCTTTGATTTCTTCCATTTCTCGTTCTATGGTCTTTATGAGTTTTTCGTTGTCTTCCAGTTTTTTGTTTAAGTCTCCGGATCGTTTGCGGAAGAGGTCGAGGGAGTAGACTTGCTGCTCAAAGTAATCGTATACGGATTCGAGCTGCTTGTTTAGGATATCCGTTTCGTTTTTGTATTCTGATAGAACGGCTTTTTTACGTTCGAGGACTTCGGTCCAGTCACCGGTGTTTTCTCCCTGGATCCGGATCTTATATTCTTTCAGTGTTTTTTCGAGGAACTGTAGCAGGCGTTCTTCCACCAGATAATAGAAAGAGCCGACGGTAGGGCAGCCGTGTGTTTTACATAGTACGGTATCATTTGGGTTCCTTGCGCCTGCAGGACGGCGGTACATTGCTTTCTGGCATTCGCTGCAGTATAAAAGTCCGGCCAGTGTGGATTTGATTGTGGAGAAATTGGTGGGGCGGAAGTTTGCTTCCAGCTTTTTTCTGGCGGCGTAGAAAACGCGTTCGTCGATGATAGGAGGGTGAATGGCATCGAAAATCTCTGAGTCATTGCTGATGGGGCGGGAGCGTTTGACTGTGCCGTTTTCTATGACTTTTAGCTGCTTGCGCTTGCCGACCTCCAGTTTTCCGATATATACGTAATTTTTTAGAATGCCTTTAACCACTCCGGTTTCCCAGTGATCGGATTTGCGGGGGGAAACTTTCATATTGTCGAGGAGGTGGGCGATCTGAGTGGGACCCAGGGGGAGTCCATCAGATTCCGGAGTTCCTTCGGTGAAGAGCTGGAATACGAACTGAACGATCTTTGCTTCTTCAGGATGTGGAGTGAGGGTGAATCCTTTTTCGTGTGGGAGTTTTTCCCTTTCATATCCATAAGGAGCCACGTTGGAAATCCATTTTCCTTCCTTGGTGGAAGCACGCCGGCCGTTTTGTAAACGGCGGTTGATGATTTTGTATTCTCGTCTACTCATGAAAAGCCCGAATTCGGCGTATTCTTCGTCAAATTCATCGTTAGGGTCATAGGTCTTCATGGGGGTGATGATTTTGGTGTTTCCATATTTAAAGGTTTCCATGATAAGACCCTGATCTCTGGTATCTCCACGAGCGAGACGTTCTAACTCCACTACTAATACACCATCAGGCTGCTCGTTTTCAATGTCGGAAAGCATACGCATCATTTCTGGCCGGGCGGCGATGGTTTCTCCGGATACTACTTCACGGTAGATGTGGGAGATTGTGATCTTTAATTGTTCGGCCAGTTCGTTAAGGCGCTTTTCGTGTCTGGCAAGAGTCTCACCTTCGCCATGAGCTTCGGCTTCCCGGTCTTCTCTGGATTTACGTAAGTACATGTAATAGATTCCTGATGGGTCAAGCATTATATCATCTCCTTGTATAGTTTACTTAAATTTGAGTACAAAAATAACAGCTATTGCAAGCTGTTTCCAAAAAGAGAGCGTAAATTTTCTTGTGTCCGGAGAGTAAACAACTGTCTGGAATTGAATTAGATATGTAGTAAATTCCTATGATTCGGAACTTATTTGCAATGTCGAACATAAGTTTCGGTACCGCTGTATCCATTTCTTTATTCTGACTTGCTAAATATAACATCTTCTCCAAAGAATTGTCACTGGGAAAACTACTTTTGGCTTTTGTCACTTTACGGAATTGTCGGTTGACTCCTTCAATGATATTTGTGGTATACATGATCCTTCGAATATCTTTGTTAAATCCAAAAAACGGGCGTACCACTTCCCAGTTCTGTTCCCAGTTGGCTATTGCATAAGGGTATTTCTTGCCCCAGATTTCTTTCACAGTCTCCAGTTCGGATAGAGCCAACTTTTCTGTAGGAGCCTTATAAACTGCCTTGAAATCCGTTGCAAATTTTTTAATATCTTTATAGGATACATATTTAAAAGAATTACGCAGCATATGAATAATACACCGTTGTACTTCTGCCTGGGGATAAACGGCATGAATTGCTTCTTTAAAACCAGCAAGCCCATCTACACAAAAGAACAAGACCTCCTGTACTCCGCGATTCTTTAAATCATTAAGCATACCAAGCCAGAACTTTGAGGATTCATTTGCACCTATGTTAATACTCAGGATATCTTTGTTTCCATCAAGTGTCACCTCAAGAACCACATAGGCAGCACGATTCATGATCCGACCATCTTCACGAATCTTATAGTGGATCGCATCCATGAAGATAAAGGGATAAACCGGCTCCAGAGGACGAGATTGCCACTCTTTTATTTCCGGTAAAATTTTGTCTGTAATCTTACTGACCATATCCGCGGACAGTTCTATCCCGTACAAATCATGAAGCTGGTCATGAATATCTCTGGTAGACATTCCTCTTGTATAAAGAGAAATAACCTGTTCTTCAATACCAGAAATGTCACGTTGATATTTGGGGACGATTTGGGGTTCAAACTCTCCATTTCTATCTCTGGAAATATCCAGAGTTAATTGCCCAAATTTACCACACTTTTAATATTGTTGTCTGCGATGATTTGCTGTAACTGTTCTTTAGCGATTGCCATAGAAAAAGCTCCCTTCTGAAAATGAATTATTTATCTAATTCATTCCCAGAAAGAAGCCATTTATTTCCAGAGACACAAAATTTATTACACTACCTCCGAAATGATATAATTCCATTGTTGAGATGGATATATCTTTCCGGGAGTCCGGCAAGAGAATTTGTGTGAAACCGTTCGGTGTTGGTAGCACCGAGCGGTTTTTGCATTCCATTATTAAATTAACTCTGTTATTTCTTTAAACTGAATATAGTAGATGAGGTAAATAACCCTGTACCGGAAAACTTCAATGTGGTATCAGATACTTCTAAATCGTTGGGTACTTCAAAAACAAGATATCCAGTAACGTCTAATCCAGGATTAATTGTTTCGAAGGTTATATATTTATTGTCCAGACCAACCAATATTGTTGGTTGGTACTCAGCCTCATCGGCAGTCACTAACTTAAAGTAACCATTTGTTAAGGAAATAGCTTTCTTGCCGGTGTTTTTAATAGTTATATTAACAAGTGCGTATTTCCCGCTGTCTGGTTTGTAGCTTAAGAACTGATTTTCTTTTATTTCTTCTGTAGCCCCGATGTCATTGATCTTTAATACTAAATCCTCCGATTGTCCTTCTGAACCAAATGCAATTAATTCCTTAGAATTATCTTTTGTAGTTTCTTCAGATGATACATTTTCAGTTTTTGGCTTAGAGTTTGCTGCATCTTTATCATTCCCTAATGCGCCAATACAAGATCCTAACACTCCAAGAGCAATGAAGGCGATAACGGCTATTAGACATCCTCCCGGTCCCTGCTTCTTTCTGCACTGGGGACATACTTTAGCATTATAAGGTATCTCCGTTCTGCAATACTTACATGTTTTTGTTGTTGGTTTTTCTTTTCCCATTTTCATTTCCTTCCTTTTTATCTTTCGTTTGTATTATTAAAAAGCCATAGGCTGTTTTAATCTTCCTTTTATCTGCAACCTATTCATCAAAGAAAGCATCATCATGTTTTTTCAGATCTTCGGTAACTTCTATATCTGTACGTTCGTGGGCGGTCACGGGGATTAGGTGTGTTTATCCTTACCTGGTTCTAACTTTGTTATATTAGAGTCAGAGGTATTTTTGCAGCGATTGTATTCCATTTCCAAAACTGTATCTACAGTATGTCTGCCTTTGTCATCTATGTAGTGGTATTTATGCAGAAGGTCCTTGTCTAATTGGCTGATTTGTGTTTGCTGCACATTTCGTGTTTTATCCTCCCATCCCATGAGATAGGAAGCAGATGTGTTCAGAGCATTGGCAAATTCAACTACCTTGCTTTGGACGATATCGTTTGTACCATTTTCTATTTTTGCAATAGTTGATTTATTTTTATAACCAAGTTTTGTTGCCAATTCCTCTTGTGTAATGCCAATGGCTTCTCTTTTTTCACGTATTCTTTTTCCAATATCAGCCATAATTTCCCATCCATTTCTATATTGATAACACCAATATAACACAAAGTTTATTTTAAATCAATTATTTTTGCTATATTATAAAAAAATAGTTGATTCATAATCATCTAAATGCTATAGTGCAAAAAGATGATTTATAATCGGTAAAAAAGAGGGAGTGATATTTTTGACCAATACAGAACTTTTAAGGAGTTTAATTACAAGAAATAGGGCTTTCGTCTTATGGATTTCTATTAAAGTTAAAAAATAAGCAGGAATTTAAAACTAGTGAAGTTTCCGCCCTTTGCGAGTTGCTGGGTATTAAGTCCTTAAAAGAAAAAGAAGATATTTTTTTTACGAAATAGATGATTTAAAATCACCTAAATAAAATACTAAAAGTTATGATGTATCTAAAGTAAGCAAAAAAGAATAACTACAACTACGAAACAAGTACAACCAATATCGCATAGGCTTAAGTGAAAGAGAGGTGTTACATATGCAAATCATGGAAATGAAAATCGGTAATACACTTATTCGTGCTCACGATGATTGTTTTGTGAAAACAGAGGAAGAGAAGCAGGAGATCCTTGATAATGTCGGCCGAATCGCATCCAGTATCTACAGAGATAAAGAGAAGAAAGATGAAACCGGCTGATGCCGGTCGGCACGGACAAGCCGTAAGGAAAAAAATACATCGGGAGCAAGGTATGGTCTACCAGATTGGAGTATTGTGACACAGCTGGAATATACTCCGGGCTGGTCTGGAATGTGCAGTGTATGTATCTGATCAGGAGGGAGCGCAGCACATTGGAGAGTTCCAGGATTAGTGAAATAGTGCTAAATTTGTTTAGCAAGGTTACCAATTGCCTGTATTGATATAAGATGATAGTATAAATGCATTCTAAAACATAAATCAAGTGCTGAAATCCCAGAATACTATAATCGATTATATTAAAAAATTTATAAGTCATTTGTTACACTCAGATGGCTTTCTTTTCTGCGCTTATTTATTGTTTAGAATGTCTATAAAAACATTAATTACAAAGATAAAATCTTGGAGGTATATGTATGAGTAAGAAATCATTGCTAAGATTGGCAACGAGTATTTGTTTTATGATTAGTGTACTGTTTTTTTGTCAGATATCTGTTTTTGCTGCAGTAACTGGGAAATCGTTAAATAACCCCGAAAATGGATGGCAGAGATTTGACGATACAGATGCGAAATTTAACTATAGTGGTTCTTGGAAAGATACCGTGATTTCAAGTTATTGGAATGGTTCTAGCAAACTTTGTCTAAAAGGGAATATTTCAACAATTTCTTTTAAATTTTATGGAACAAAAATTAGAATTATTGGAGATACATCAAAAAGAAATGCAAAAAATCATAATATCATTATTGATGGTAAAGAATATACTTTTAGTGAATATGGTTCTTCAGAATTTAAAGTTTTAGTATATGAAAGATCTAAGTTAGATTTGGGTGTACACTCTGTAGAAATTAAATCCTCTTCAACAGGGAATCTAATATTTGATGCTATAGACATAGACGATATTGGATATTTGGTATCGGATTCTCAAGTCAATAATTTGGAAGCCATTTCCGGTGATGCCACAGTCGATTTGAAGTGGACGCCTGCAGAAGAGGTTACTAATTTTAATATAAAACGATCTACAACTACAGGTGGCTCGTATGAGACAATAGCAGAAGATGTAATAGGCAATACCTATACAGATACAGGAGTTGTTAATGGAACTACATATTACTATATTGTAACTGCAAATATCAATGGTAGAGAAAGTGATGAATCTAATGAAGCTACAGCAACCCCAAAAACGGACCAGCCCCCTACCACAACCGAAGCTAAATTAAAAGTAGTTTTAGAGGTTGCTGAATCACTTCGGTTAAGCGTAAATAATGATTTAGATGTAAATACTGAAATGGCCTGGTCATCTTCAGATCAGACAGTAGCCACAGTAAACGAAAAAGGCATTGTGACAGCTTTGTCAACTGGTAATACAGTCATAACAGTAAAGAGCGTAGATGGTTCCTATACCGATTACATAAATGTATTAGTTGTAGAGAATGCAGACGATTACAGACTCGCAATTGACTTAAAAGTCGGAGAAACAGCCAGATTAACAACAGATGATTTCACGAATACAGCGAATGTCACATGGGCTCCTATGGATTCATCAATAGCCAATGTAACCACCAAAGGAAAAGTCACGGCACTAAGCAAAGGATTAGTTTTAATCACTGCCAAGGATACAGACGGTAATATCATCGGACGGGTATACGTAAGAGTAAGAGAATAATTTGATAAAAGGCTGTTTTTCTGCGTCCGGGCCCAACTAATAACACTGATATCCACTGAGTCCAGACGAACTGGCCCATCTTGAAATTGTAGCAACCATTGTTCATCAGCTGACCAGAAACTTAACTCCGGAGCAGGTAGTAGAATCCGGATTTGGTCCATATTATATTGACCATACCACTGGAATCTGGCCTCAGGCAGCGGGTGGAGTTCCATTTAATGCGTGTGAATTCCAGTCCAAAGGCGACCCAATCACTGACTTGGTAGAAGATTTGGCAGCAGAACAAAAAGCAAGGAGTACTTACGACAACATTTTGCGTGTTATTACTGATCCTGATGTGTGTGACCCTATCCGGTTTTTAAGGGAACGTGAAATTGTCCATTTCCAGAGATTTGGTGAAGCGCTTAGAATCACCCAGGATAATCTGGACAGCAAAAACTTTTATGCATTTAATCCCAGCTTTGATGTTAAAACAAAATGTAAATAGGGTAATAATTACCCAGACATAATGAAAGAGAGCGCCGATTCACTTTTCGTGGGTCGGCGCTTTCTTGCTGTAATTTTATAAAATTGTAGCAACCAATGTTCATCAGCTGACCAGAAACTTAACTCCAAATCAGATTGTATAATCCGGATTTGTCTCAGACGGGAATTTGATGGATTTGCGAATAGTATTCTGTATCAATTTATATGAATTATTCTAAGAAAAACTATTAACATGAGCCAGATGAGGGACTTTTATTTTGTCAAATCTTATGGTATGCTGAAATAATGGGAGAGTTAATAACAGCAAAATAACATGGAGGGAATTGTATGAAACAAATAAGAAGAATATTATATATGACAGCAATACTATCAACTAGTTTTACCATAACATCACTTGCAAATCGTTATATTTCAGAAACTCAAATTGGACCATTGACAGAAGAAGATATACAAAACATGAATGCAGATTTGGCAGAACGGAATTATTTATCTAATCAGCCATCTATAGAATATGATGAAAATACGGATTCTTACTATGAAGATAATTATGTAAAAGCAAAGCCCGGAAGCTGGAAGAGTAATGATAGTGGAAAATGGTATGAGTTGGAAAATGGGAATTATTATAAAAATGGTTGGGTTAAAATTGAAGGAAAACGTTATTATTTTGATGAAAACGGATATATGAAAACAGGTTGGATTCAAGTAGGAAGCAACTGGTACTATACTGATGATACAGGAGTTTTGGTAACAGGGGAACGCCGGATAGATGGTGTGACTTATAATTTTAATGCATATGGTATCATGAAGAAATAAAAGATAGCATTAGCTGCTTTTAACCTTTCAATGACTCTAATTAGCGCCGATTCACGTTGTGTGAGTCGGTGCTCTCTTAGATCCCTTTTTGGATTATTTGGAGATTAAAATCTTTGTATAGTAATTATAATCTTCACCTGTCCTATAATAGCTTTTGATAGATAAGGATTCTGCCAGATCTAAATCAGTGGATTTGGTTTTTACAATGGTGGTGGTTTCTGAATTAGTGGAAATAATTCTTTCTTTTTGGCTACAACCAGACAAGTAAACAGATATGCAAAGAAAAATTGCTGTTACCAATATTCTGTTTTTTTCACGCTAATCCCCTTTATATTTTATGACCTTTATTTTTAGAAAAATATTAGCATTTACTATACTCTTTGGTTATGTAGAAAAGTTGTGGAATATGTGAAGATTTTGTGAGGGAAGAGTAAATTAGTGGGTTTTATATTAAGCCTATTTTACTAATCTGGAAATTGACAGATTGTAGTTATTAGAAATCGCAATATTTTATGATTGAATTTGTAACCATATGCAACCATATCAATCGACCATTAGATTGATGTCTAATTAGTAAATGGTGAAGGAAAACGCAATTTAATTATAGCAGGACGTTAATTTATTTTTTGTGAATCAGCGTCCTAATTATGCTACATCTTAATAAAATAATCCTTCAACTTTGTTGCATATTCTAAACGATCTTCTGGCTTGGTATTTTCTCTTTCTGACTTATACAGATTATCATTTTCATATCTTGGAAATACATGGAGATGATAATGCCATACATCTTGATTACCACATGGTTCATTATGCTGTCTGGAAGATACTCCGTCGCATCTGTAAGTTTCCTTTAATGCTATTGCGATATTTTTTTCTAAATCATGTATTCGGTATGAGATTTCAGATGATAAATCGTAAATGTTCTCGATATGTTTGTTAGGAATTATGATAACATGCCCCTTATTATTTTTCCACCAGCAGGATGATATAAATGCAGTAACATAATTATCTCGAAATATAATATCGTTTTGTTTTGTATTTATATTATCATTTTCAATTCCCTTAGCAATTAGGCAAAACGGGCAGACATAGTCTGAAGGTGCATGATTGTACATATCTTTTCCCCTTTTAATTAATGTTAATTTTAATAACAAATTTATATAAGTATATATAACTACTATATAAATATCAATAATTAGCATTATTTAAAATTATTATTTTTAATAGAATAGTACCAATGTCTTTTAATTTCATAAATTATGAGATAAAATTATGATAAAAAATGTAAAATAAACGGAGAGGCGGACTACCCCGACATTTATCTATTATACTTAAGATTACGTCCTGAGAGTTGGAGGAAGCCGACAAGATGGGGGAATCCTGCCGGCTGTATGAAAAAAAGTTTTATTTAAAAGGTTATTGACCTCTTTACAATTATTAATATAGCGGAAAATTGTGACCGGAAATTGATAGATTTGTGAAGAGTGTGTGAAAAGAAACATAAGAGTGGCAGAAAATAGTTATTAAAAAAATGAGGTGAGAATCTGTGAAGGTGGGAGAAATATGTCTGTTTACAAAAGATGTAGTTAGATTGTCAAATTTTTATAAGTCCATATTTGATATTGATAATGGAAGTGATGATAATATTCATCAGTGTATCATCTCCGAGGAAACAGCCTTGAGTGTATATAATGATGGAATGGAGCGAGTGATGAATGCTCAAAACATATGTATCGCATTTACGGTAGATGATGTGGATTTACAGTATGAAAGATTAACAACCCTTGGTGTTAGGATACTGGAACCGCCTAAAATAAGACCTTGGGGAGCAAAGAATATGAGCTTTCTGGATCCCGATGATAACTTAATTGTATTTAGAAGTTTCCCTAAAAAATAGTATGAAATTGTCAGTATTTCACACTGCTGATCCCCAGAAAAGGGAGGAGCCGACAAGATGGGGGATCTTGCCGGCTGTATGAAAAAAAGTCTTATTTAAAGGTTATTGGCCTCTTTACATTTACTAATATACCGTGAAAGTGTGACCGGAGTTTGATGGATTTGTGAAGAGTTTGTGAAACAGGGTGAGCTGGTGAAACCGGAAAATAAATCACAACCCATGTACAAAAAAAGAAAGTAAATTATGGTAACAAATTTAATGTTTTTAACACATGAACCAGCTCTTTTGTATCAAAAATCTTTCTATTTCAACAAAAGTTTCCTTTATTCGATTGACGGAGACCCCTGATACTAGTAAAATAAAGACAAATATGAAAGAGGATGGGGCATTATTTATGGATAACAGAAATAGCATTTTGACAGATACACTCCCGGATCAGGCTATTTTCGCTCTGGATATTGGAACCAGAAGCATCATTGGCATGGTAGGAATGCCGGATGGGGACAGAATACATATCGTTGCCATAGAGAGAGCCGAGCACACCAAGCGGGCGATGATTGACGGACAGATCGAAGATATTGATCAGGTTGCAAAAATTGCCGGTCAGGTGAAAGAGAGACTGGAAAAAAAGCTGGGCTGCAAGCTGTTAAAGGTTTGTGTGGCAGCTGCGGGAAGAGCACTGAGAACAGAAAGTGTGACCTATGAGATGGAGCTTGCCAGAGCTCAGAAGATTGATGCAGAATCCGTCAGCAGGCTGGAAGCGGGAGCCATCAGTGAAGCAGAGAAGCAGTTTATGAACCGGGAGGGAAGGGATACTGACCGTCAGTTTTATCTGGTTGGTTATACCGTAAGCAGATATTTCCTGGATAATTATATGATCTCCAACTTAATTGATCATCATGGGCGGGTATTAAAGGCTGATATCATTGCCACATTTCTTCCCACTGAGGTTGTAGAAAGCTTATATTCTGCCATGCATAAAATCGGTCTTGAGGTAGCAAGCCTGACTTTGGAGCCGATTGCCGCTATCAATGCGGCCATTCCCCAGAATATCCGCCTGCTTAACCTTGCCATGGTGGATATTGGTGCAGGTACCTCTGATATTGCTGTCTGCCGGGATGGAAGTGTGACCGGTTATACCATGGCTATACTTGCAGGAGATGAGATAACGGAATCCATTATGAAGGAATATTTAGTTGATTTCGGGACTGCGGAAAAAATCAAATCTCAGATCGATGAAACAGAGGAACTTAACTTTACTGATATTCTTGGTTTTGAGCAGACGATTACCAGGGAAGCCATTTTTTCCAGCATCAAAGAGGCGTCTTCCAGGCTTTGTCAGGAGATCTCAGATAAAATACTGGAGGTGAATGGCGGTATGCCTTCAGCAGTCTTTCTGGCAGGCGGCGGCAGCAGGCTGTCTGGTCTGAAAGAGGGAATTGTAGAACATTTAAAAATTGATTCCAAGCGTGTTGCCATTGCAGGAAATAATTTTAAGATTAACGCTTATTCCGATGAATATGATCTGGAGAATCCGGAATACGCGACTCCTCTTGGTATCGTCATATCTGCAGGATTTAATATTGTCAATGATGGTTTCCGGGTTATTTTAAATGAACGCCCTGCAAAGCTTTTCCGCGGCGGAACCTTTACCGTTATGGACGTTTTAATGATGAATGGATATAACTATCAGGATATGATCGGGCGTTCCGGTCAGAATCTGGTTGTAAATGTAAATGGCAAACGAACTGTTTTTTATGGTGAGAAGGCGGAACCGTCTGTTCTCACACTGAACGGAGAGGAAGCACAGCTTTCTGATCAGGTAAGCGCAGAGGACTGGATCGTATTTGTGCCTGCCAGTCACGGAAAGAGCGCTTCTGCCATGCTTTCGGATATTGAGAAGCCAGGAGCCGGAAAGAAAATTTTGGTGAATGAAATAGAGGTAAAAGAAGATGTTCCGTTAAAAACCGGAGACAACATTGTAATAGAAATAATCCGGGAAAAAGAAATTCTTCCAGAGGAAGACTGGTATGATGAAGCAGAGGAAGAACCAGACCTGTATCAGGAACCGGTTTCTGCGCCTGAGAATATACCGGGAATTTTGACTCCTCCGGCACAGATGACGTCTACAGGCATACAGATTGATAAAGAACAACGATTAAAACTGGATGGGCATACGGATGCATCTGCTTCCTCCGATGCAGCGTTTCATAAAAGCAATGGAAAAATCACGTTTTTCTTAAATGACAAACCTGTGACTTTTCCCATTAAACCGGATCAGCGTCCTTATTATCTTATGGACATGCTGGAATATTCAGGACTTGATTTTAAAAATCTTACCGGGAAAGTAGTATTGGAGGTCAACGGGGAAAGCGGTTATTTTCAGCAGGAATTAAAAAGCAGAGACCGTATCATGATATATCAGGTAAATGAATAAAAGGGGTGCGTATGGGCGTGTTGAATGTAGTAAAAAGGGATGGAACGATCACAGGATTTGAATTATCCAAGATCAAAGAAGCAGTTAAGAAAGCCTTTGAGGCAACGGGTAAGTATTATACGGACAGTATTGTTGAGCTTCTGGCGCTAAGAGTAGCTTCTGATTTTCAAAATAAGATTCATACGGAGAGTATTCCGGTGGAAGATATCCAGGACAGTGTGGAAAAAGTTTTGGAAGAAACCGGTTATACGGAAGTGGCAAAGGCTTATATTCTCTATCGGAAACAGAGGGAAAAGATCAGAAACTTAGGGAGTACCACCCTGGACTACAAAGATGTGGTGGACCAGTATGTAAAAGTAGAGGACTGGCATGTAAAAGAAAACTCCACGGTGACCTATTCGGTGGGAGGTCTCATTCTTAACAACTCCGGGGCAGTTACTACAAATTACTGGCTGTCTGAAATTTATGACAGGGAGATCGCAGACGCTCATAATCATGGAGAGATACATATCCATGATCTTTCCATGCTGACAGGATACAGCTGCGGCTGGTCTTTAAAACAGCTTTTATTAGACGGTCTTGGCGGAATCAGCGGGAAGATTACAGCATCACCGGCTAAGCATCTGGCCACATTGTGCAATCAGATGGTTAATTTTCTTGGTATTATGCAGAATGAATGGGCTGCCTCTCAGTCATTTTCATCTTTTGATACCTATCTGGCACCCTTTGTTAAAACAGACGGACTGACTTACGATAAAGTGAAAAAATGTATGGAGGCCTTTGTGTTTGGAGTAAATACTCCAAGCCGCTGGGGAACCCAGGCGCCATTTTCTCATATATCCCTTGATTTGACGGTACCAGAGGATATGAAATCCCAAAAGGCCATTGTTGGCGGGAAGTTTATGGATTTTACCTACGGAGACTGTCAGGCAGAGATGGATATGGTGAACCGTGCCTTTTTAGAGACAATGCTGGAAGGAGATGCGGGAGGAATGGGATTTCAGTATCCGATTCCGGTATTTGGAATAACAAAGGAGTTTGACTGGTCTGATTCAGAAAGAAACCGCTTGTTATTTACACTGGCATCTCATTACGGAACTCCTTATTTTTCTAATTACATCAATAGCGGTCTTGTTTCAGGAGATGTGCGGGCGTTTACACCCAAAAGTATTCCTGATTTTTCAAAGCTGCGTCATAAAGCGGGTGGTTTTTTCGGATATGGAGAACATACAGGTTCTATCGGTGTGGTAACTCTTAATCTGCCGAGAATCGCATATCTGGCCTCTGATGAAGCTGACTTTTATGAACGTTTGGACCGGGTGGCGGATCTTGCTGCCAGATCTCTTGATATCAAGCGAAACGTAGTAACCAGACTTTTGAAAAACGGGCTTTATCCCTATACGGCCTGTTATCTGGAGAATTTCACCAACCACTTCTCATCCATCGGCATTGTGGGGATGGATGAAGCCGGAAAGAATGCAAAATGGCTGGGAACGGGAATGGAATCAGAACAAACTCAGGTATTTGCAGTCAATGTAATGGAGCATTTAAAGAAAAAACTGATTTCTTATCAGCAGCAGTATAAAAGTCTGTATAGCCTTGAGGCAACTCCGGCTGAATCGGCGGCATACCGGCTGGCACTAATTGACAGAGAAGAATATCCCGGGATAAGATCTGCAGGCGATCATTCACCTGTGCCTTATTATACCAACAGCACCAAGCTGGCGGCAGACTGGGGAGGCAGCCTTTCTCAGGCATTGATGATTCAGAATCGTGTCCAGCCTTTGTATACGGCAGGTACTGTATTTTCTGTCTTCATGAAGAAGGAGGAAGAGGTTTATCGGACTGTCAGAGATGCCTTAAGGCGAATGACAAATGAGTTTGAGATTCCCTACCTGACATTTACACCTGTATACTCCGTGTGTCAGAGCTGCGGCTATCTGCCGGGTGAGCAAAAGATCTGTCCCAAGTGCGGCAAAGAGACGGATATTTACAGCAGAATAGCGGGATACTACCGACCTGTAAATGACTGGAATGAAGGAAAAGCTCAGGAGTTTAAAAATAGAAAAATGATGACTTTAGAGTGAAAAATTTCACCGTTTTAACTCACATATGAAAGACTTGGGCATAAGATATATTACGAACTGATTAAACAGGAGTAAATGAAAATGAGTTGTAATAATTGGAATAACGGATGCAATTGCAACTGCAACTGCCCAAGCGGAAATAGCAATGCAAATAATTGTAATACCAAATGCAATGACAAATGCAGTGATGTCAGTGATGCAACAACTGGAAACGGAAGCATGAACATGTGCTATCGTCAGGGATATGCATGCGGCTTTAAAGATGGTTATGAGACCGGATTTCGTGATGGATTCTGGAGTGCAAATGGCTGTGGAAGAACCTACAGCGGTTCAGTAATGGGATCTACGGATTCCGGATGTGGATGCAAATAATACAGTGAACAAAAAGTTCCGGCTTTCATTTTGAAGGCCGGAACTTTTTGTTGTACACTAATCCAGGATTTGGAAAATTATAACTAAATAAAAATGGCCTACTTTGTCTAATATGTATATTGAAAAAAGATTAGCACTGTGTTAGCATAAATACAAGTCATAGAATTTGTATACAAACTTTAATATTTGAATACAAACTAATTTTCTAATGACGAAATAACTGACCAGAATAAAAGCAAAGGAGAATCACGAATATGGATAACTTTACAAAACAGTTTTCTCTTGAAGGAAAAGTTGCACTTGTAACAGGCG
>Ga0316613_10001669_pt1 | contig 15024 bp, 13 predicted proteins | sample OWC_soil_day10_C_2_FD_207647 | JGI IMG/M metagenome (GOLD analysis project Ga0316613, IMG submission 207647) | Wetland soil microbial communities from Old Woman Creek delta, Ohio, United States - OWC_soil_day10_CT_b | ecosystem: Environmental > Terrestrial > Soil > Wetlands | place: USA: Ohio...
GGAAAGTGTCGTACTTTCTGGTTCCGCAAAGTAAACTTGGCTTGTGCCAAGTCCGCAGACGCAGAAGGGTGTTCGACTGCTAACGCATCGAACAAAGCGATCACATCGTCGCTGAAGCGTCGTGTGCCTGCTTTTTGGAATTGGAAAGTGTTGTACTTTCTAATTCCAAAAAGGGGACTGTTTAAAAATGTTCAGATGCTAAGGGAAACGAGCATCTGAACATTTTCGATCAGTTTCTAAAATAATAATTAATAAATAAGAATTAAATAGGAGGGCTTTTATTATGGAAAAACAACCTATATATGAAGGAAAAGCAAAAAGGGTATATAAAACTAACGTTGATGGTGAATTATTAGTGTATTTTAAAGATGATGCAACAGCTTTTAATGGTGAGAAAAAGGGGACTATTGAAAGTAAGGGTGTACTTAATAATAAGATATCTACCTTTTTCTTTAACCTACTCAGTGAGCATGGTATCCCTCACCATTTCATCAGTATGCCAAGTTCGCGGGAAATGCTAGTAAAATCACTACAAATTCTGCCAGTTGAAGTTGTAGTCCGTAATATTGCAGCAGGTAGTCTTGCTAAACGTATTGGTTGGGAAGAAGGTACTAAACTTCCTCAGACTGTTCTTGAAATGTATTACAAAAACGATGATCTTGGTGATCCTTTAATTAATAATTATCATATCAAAATGATGGGGCTTGCGACAGAAGATCAAGTGAAAACTATGGAAGAATATGCTCTCAAAATTAATGAAGTATTGACTGGTTATTTAAAGAGTAAGAATCTTGAACTGATCGATTTTAAACTAGAATTTGGCATACACAAAGGTGAGGTACTACTCGGTGATGAAATCTCCCCTGATACTTGCCGTTTCTGGGATAGCCAAACAGGTGAAAAAATGGATAAAGATAGATTCCGACGCGACCTTGGTAATGTTGAAGAAGCATATAAAGAAGTATTATATCGTTTAACAGGAGAAAAGGCATGATTCTCGATTATGACAAAATGCATGATGAATGTGGTGTTTTTGGAGTCTATTCCCGTCAAGATAATGTAGCTAAAAATACGTACTGGGGTCTCTATGCTTTGCAGCATCGTGGTCAAGAAAGCGCAGGTATTGCAGTAACCGATGGTTCATGGATGGATGTATCCCGTGGCATGGGTCTTGTGAATGAAGTTTTTCGTCATCAATTGCCTGATTTACCAGGACAGTATATTGCTATTGGGCATGTAAGGTATTCAACGACAGGCTCCAGTGCACTTATGAATACCCAGCCGCTCAAAGTTAAGTATTCAGGTGGTCATATTAGCCTTGCCCATAATGGGAATTTGACTAATGCCGGACGAATCAGGAATCAAATGGAGGAAGAGGGCAGCATCTTTCAAACATCCATTGATAGTGAAGTTATTGTCAATTTGATTGCTCGCTCACGAAAAGCGACTTTAGAAGAAAAGGTTATGGAGAGCTTATCTAAGATTGAAGGGGCCTATTGCTTAGTTATTATGACTGAAGAAAAACTAATCGGCGTACGTGATCCACATGGGATGCGTCCTTTGTGTATAGGCAGACTCAGTGGTGGTGGCTATGTAATTTCATCAGAATCCTGTGCTCTTGATAATGTAGATGCCGAATTTATGCGGGATGTCGAACCAGGTGAAATGGTTGTTATTGATGATAATGGCTTAAAATCATATCATTTTGGTGAAAAGGACCAGGAGTCACTCTGCATCTTTGAATATATTTATTTTGCCAGACCTGATAGTATCATTGACGGCCAAAGTGTGTATCAGGCACGCCTTGAAATGGGACGGGAACTCGCGCGTGAGAGTGGACTAACCGCTGATATTGTAATTTCTGTACCAGATTCAGGAACGACTGCGGCCCTTGGCTTTAGTCAAGAATCGGGAATTCCTTTTGCCGAAGGGCTCATAAAAAATCGCTATATTGGACGTACTTTTATTCAGCCTGATCAAAAAGAACGGGATTTGAGTGTTAAGATTAAGCTCAATGCAGTTAGATCCATTGTTAAAGGTAAATCTGTCATTATGGTAGATGATTCGATCGTACGTGGTACAACTAGTGGGAAAATCGTACGCATGATTAAAGAAGCAGGAGCTACTGCTGTGCATATGTGTGTGAGTTCACCGCCAATTGGTTATCCTTGTTATTATGGTATTGATACATCGGTACGCAAAGAACTGATTGCTGCCTCTAAGAAGGTAGAAGAAATTAGAGAATTTATTGGCGCTGATTCTCTCCACTATCTTTCAATGGAGGGATTAGCTAAATCCGTGGCTCAGGCTAAATATCAAAATATGTGCTATGCCTGCTTTAATTCTAAATATCCAGGTAGTAAACCGTGCGATCAAACTAGTGAGAATGGAAAATATGTTTTTGAACAGGGGGCACCTCGATGAGCCAATTAACATATCGTGAAGCTGGTGTAGATATTGATGCTGGCAATAAAGCTGTGGATTTAATGAAAAAACATGTGCGAGCAACCTATCGCCCTGAAGTGCTTGGGGATATCGGTGGTTTTGGTGGTTTGTTTGCCCTTAATACAGAAAAATATCGTCAGCCCGTTCTTGTATCCGGAACTGATGGTGTGGGTACTAAGTTATGTGTTGCTTTTATGGCAGATAAACATGACACAATTGGTCAGGATGCAGTTGCTATGTGTGTGAATGATATTTTAGTGCAAGGCGCCGAACCATTATTCTTTCTTGATTATTTGGCTGTCGGTAAATTAGAACCTGAAAAAGTTGCTGCCATTGTTAGTGGTATAGCTGGAGCCTGTTCTGAGTCAGGATGTTCACTCATTGGTGGAGAAACTGCAGAAATGGCTAGCTTTTATAAAAATGGAGAATATGATATTGGCGGTTTTGCTGTTGGGGTGGCTGAGCGTTCAAAGCTGATCACAGGTGAAAAAATAAAACCTGGTGATGCGCTGATTGGTTTACCTTCTAGTGGACTCCATTCTAATGGTTATTCTTTAGTGCGAAAAATTTGTTTTGATCTTAAACAGTTTTCTATCAATCAAGATATTCCAGAACTAGGGAAGACCCTAGGGGAAGAACTCCTTATACCAACAAAACTATATCCTAAAGCTTGTTTACCATTGATTGAAAAATTTGATATACGGGGTATGGTACATATTACTGGCGGCGGCTTTTATGAAAATATTCCTCGGGTACTGCCTGAGGGCTGTGGTGTAGAAGTCAATACTGAAGCCTGGTCTAAACCGCAAATTTTTGAATTAGTTCAGCAGTGGGGTAATGTGGCATGGCCAGAAATGTATCGGACATTTAATATGGGGATTGGAATGATACTTGTTGTTCCTCAGTCTGAGGTGACTGCAGTTCAAGAGGATCTTACAGCGCGAGGAGAAACTTCTTATGTAATTGGCCATGTGACTGCAGGGCCACGGGAGGCAGTGCTGAAAGGTGGCATATTTGGTGAGTGAAACAGTACTTGGTATATTAGCCTCAGGGCGAGGCAGCAATATGCAGAGCATTTTAAATAACATTAGTAGTGGTCGGTTACATGCTAAAATTGGTATAGTTATAAGTGATCATGCAAATGCTAAGGTGTTAGAAATTGCTGCTGTTGCTGGTATTCCTGCAGTATGTATTGAACGAAAGAACTTTGCTACCAAACAAGAATTTGAGGCTGCGATCGCTGCAGAAATTGTTAATCATGAGGTGCAATTAGTTGTTCTAGCAGGTTTTATGCGAATTTTGAGTGGATACTTTATCGGTTTATTTCCCGGTCGCATTATGAATATTCATCCATCATTATTACCGGCTTTTCCAGGGCTTAATGCGCATAGTCAGGCACTCACTTATGGTGCTAAAGTTTCTGGTTGTACCATTCATTTTGTTGATGAAGGTGTGGATACAGGGCCAATTATTATGCAACAGGCTGTGGAGGTGCTTCCTGATGATACGCCTGACAGTCTAGCAGAACGTATCATAAAGGTAGAGCATGCACTATATTCTAAGGCTATTGGTTTATATTGTGATCAACGTCTTTCTATTGAAGGACGAAATGTAAAAATTATCGAATGATAAGAGAGGAATCATAATGAATATAAAACGCGCGCTGATTAGCGTTTCGGATAAAACCGGAATTATTGAATTTGCCAGAGAACTTCATAACTACGGTGTAGAAATTATTTCTACAGGTGGTACTATGAAAACTCTAAAGGAAGCAGGTATACCTGTCAAATATGTTAGTGAAGTCACTGGCTTTCCAGAAATTATGGATGGAAGGGTAAAAACTCTTAATCCATATATTCATGGTGGCATTTTAGCTGTTCGTGATAACGCAGCCCATGTTGAGGCTATGGAGAAACATAATATCCCTGGCATTGATATGGTGGTTGTTAATTTATACCCTTTCCGCCAAACTATAGAGAAACCTGGTGTTTCACTTGAAGATGCGGTAGAAAATATCGATATTGGGGGACCGGCCATGATTAGAGCCGCGTCTAAAAACTTTAAATACGTAACCGTAGTTGTAAATCCCGCAAGATATGATGATGTTTTGCGTCAATTGGCTCAAGGTGGCAATATTTCGCCAGAATTTCGTATGGCATTAGCGAAAGAAGCTTTTAGTCATACAGCAGAATATGATGCTTGTATTACTAACTACTTAGCTGGACAGTTGGGGGAAGGACAGTTTGCTGATACTGTACACTTGGTATATGAAAAAGTACAGCCACTGCGTTACGGTGAAAACCCTCAGCAGCAAGCAGCTTTCTATCGAGAGAAGCATTTTAGCGGATCAGGTGTAGCAAATGCACGTCAACTACATGGCAAAGAATTATCATTTAATAATATTGTAGATGTGGAAGCTGCTTACAGTATTGTTGCTGAATTTGATAAACCAGCGGCTGCTATTATCAAACATACTAATCCCTGTGGTACAGGAATTGGCAGTAATTTAGCTGAGGCCTACGAAAAAGCCTATGCTGCTGATCCTTTATCAGCTTATGGCGGTATTATTGGTCTTAATCGTGAGGTAGATGTAGTAACCGCTGTACAAATTAGCAAATTATTTATTGAAGCAGTCATTGCTCCCGGCTTTAGTGAAGATGCATTGGTTATTCTGAGTAAAAAACAAAATATTCGTCTGTTAGTTGCTGATATGTTGCAGGCTGATTGCAAGCAGGCAGATATTAAAACAGTGTCAGGCGGTATGCTCATTCAAGAGCGAGATATGGCTACAGAACTACAATCAGATATGAAAGTTGTGACAAAGCGTCAGCCAAGTAGTGATGAGTGGGAACAATTGATGCTGGCGTGGAAAGTAGTAAAACACGTAAAATCTAATGCCATCGTGGTGGCAGGTGATAATCAGACACTAGGTGTAGGGGCAGGTCAGATGAATCGGGTCGGTTCAGCTGCTATTGCTTTGAACCAAGCTGGTGAAAGAACCAAAGGCGCGGTCATGTCTTCTGATGCATTCTTTCCTTTCCGAGATACAGTTGATGTTGCCGCAAAAGCTGGTATTACAGCCATCATTCAGCCCGGCGGTTCAATGAGAGATGATGAATCCATTCAGGCTGCCGATGAGCAGGGTATTGCCATGGTATTTACTGGAGTTCGACATTTCAAACATTAATAAAGGGTAATAAAGGGGGTCAGGTTTGACTTAATTTTAAAATTGACTTATTTCCCAAGAAATAAGTCAATTTTTACAAAAAGTCAAGCCTGACCCCGATGAGATAATCCCGATGAAAGGTGCGTATTTGATGAATATATTAGTTATCGGTAGTGGCGGACGTGAGCATGCATTAGTGTCAAAATTAAAAGAAAGTATACAAGTGAAAAAAATATATTGTGTGCCAGGTAACCCGGGTATTGCTAAAATTGCTGAGTGCAATGCTGTTGATATTAATGATAATAATGCTCTGCTTGATTTTGCCTTAACTCATAATATTGACCTTACAGTTGTGGGTCCGGAAGTGCCTTTGGCCAATGGCATTGTCAATGTTTTTAGTGAGAAGGGGCTCAAAATTTTCGGACCAACTCAGAGTGCTGCCCGTATTGAAGGTTCAAAAGCTTTTGCTAAGGATTTGATGGCAAAATATAATATTCCCACTGCTGGGTTCGCTGTATTTACTGATGCTGAGACGGCAAAACAGTATATTGCTCAGCAGGGCGCGCCAGTGGTGGTCAAAGCTGACGGCTTGGCCGCAGGTAAAGGTGTAGTTGTGGCCATGACCGTAGCTGAAGCATTAGCTGCAGTGGATATGATGATGTGTGACAATGTTTTTGGTTCGGCAGGCAGCCAAGTTGTGATTGAAGAATTCTTAGTAGGTGAGGAAGCTTCAATATTAGCTTTTACTGATGGTAAAACAATAATGCCGATGGTAGCAGCACAAGATCATAAACGAGTGTATGATAATGATCAGGGGCCTAATACAGGTGGTATGGGAGCATATGCGCCTGCGCCGATCATTACTCCGGCTGTAAGCGCGCAAGTGATGCGAGAAATTCTACAGCCTACGGTTGATGCCATGGTAAGTGAAGGATGCCCGTATTGTGGTTGTTTATATTTAGGGCTGATTATGACAACAGATGGTCCAAAAGTAATTGAATTTAACGCCCGTTTTGGCGATCCGGAAACACAAGTAGTATTACCTTTGCTAGATAGTGATTTGGTAACTATCATGGAAGCGTGTATTAATGGCACATTGGCTGAGACGCAAATCAAGTGGAAAGATGCAGCTGCTGTCTGTATCGTAATGGCCTCAGGCGGCTATCCTGGAACATATAATACTGGTGATGTAATTAGCGGTATAGAAGATGCTGAGAAGCAAGGTGCTTATGTATTTCATGCTGGTACTGTTGCCGCTCATGGCCAATTTGTAACCAAGGGTGGACGTGTCCTAGGCGTGACAGCCACAGATATGGGTATTAAACAGGCTGTAGATAAAGCCTATCAGGCAGTGGGAAAAATAAAATTTAATGGTATGCACTATCGTAAAGATATTGCGCATCGCGCTATAAGAAAAGACTTGGCTTAAATAAGCCAAGTCTTTTCTTATAGCTGTTCTTTATTTTCGCTTATTTCACGAATCAACCGTTGTTTAGAGTCATCCAAGTGCAGTTCAAGTGCTTCTTTTAGTATGTCAAACTGTTGCTTTTTTAAGACCTCAATGATAGCGTAATGCTGATTGAGAGCAATAGTAGCCATATCTTTTTTTATCAGTGAATACTGACTAGCCAGTTGATGATAATTCATAACATTTTCATAGATATCTATATTTCTCTTGTTTTTTCCTGCTTTGATGAATTCCATATGAAAGGCTAAATTATAATTGGATTTTAAGAAAGTGTCAAAAGGAGCATCTTCGATCAAAGTAGAAGCATTATTTAAAATTTTACTCAGGTTATCAATAAGGCTAAGTAGTTCTTCTTTTGCCAAAGTGGGAAGCTTGTCAGCCACCCAAAATTCAAGCATTAAACGTGTATCAATGGCATCGAGGACATCTTCAATATCAACAGCATTCACAAAGGTACCCACTTTGGATACTGTTTTCACCAAACCGTCCATTTCTAAACGATTTAATGCATCGCGAATTGGAGTGCGACTAACGCCCAGTTGTTTTGATAATTCAGGAATCAATAGTTTTTCATTTGGTTTGAATTTTCGTTTAATAATAAGATCCTTTATGATGGTATAGGTTTTATCCAGTAGATTCGATGTATCTATTTTTGGTAAATTCATAACAAACGTCCTTCTCTCACAATCAATTATATTATATATATTATACATCAAAATAGTAATGGTATAAAGTGTATATTGTCAAGGAAAAATTGATCGAGTCCCTTGACAATATAGATTATTCAATTATTTAGATAATTCACAATAAGGAGTATTGACAGATTATCGTTCATAAGTTATTATAGCACTAGATGATGAATGTTGTATATAACATATATCATCTAGTGCTAAGTAATTATTATAACTAAATTCTGTTTAGCATATAAAATGTATTTTGAGTAGAGAAAAGAGGTGTTGCTGTGATTAAATTGGCTGTTATCGCAGATGATTTAACAGGAGCAAATGATACAGGTGTTCAATTTAGTAAGTTTGGATTGCAGACAATTATATTGCTTGGGGCGGAAAATAAAGAAGTGTTAGTAAATAATGCAGATATTCTTGTCTTAGATACAGATAGCCGCGCAGAATTATCTTTGGTTGCTGCAGAGCGAGTAACAAAAGCTTGCAAGAAAGTGGAGGAACTTGGCATTTCTCATCTGTATAAAAAAATTGATTCAACATTGCGCGGTAATATTTGCGCAGAAATTTCTGCAGCCTGTATAGAGTTTAAGCCAGTCGTCACAGTGATTGCGCCAGCTTTTCCTAACACGGGTCGAGTGACAATCGGTGGACATCAGCTTTTAGAAGGTAAACCTATATCCATGACAGAGATTGCTCATGATCCCAAGACGCCAGTGACAGAGTCTTGGATACCTAATTTATTGGCACGAGAAGATGGTAAAGTCGGTATAATTCCTTTAGAAAAAGTGATGGGTGGCCCTTTAGTGATACATGAGGAAATCATCAAACATTTAGCAACTGGTGAAAATTGGTTGGTTTTTGATGCGGTCAGCGAAGAAAATTTGCGTCATATTGCTGAAGCCGCAGCTCAATTTGAACGTGTATTATGGGTTGGCTCAGCCGGACTCGCCGAACAGTTATCGCCTGTTTTTCAGTGGGCTAAGGAGCCAGAAAAAAGGTCTGCAATTGTATCGAATCATAGCTTACAGCTTGTTGTTGCTGGTAGTGTAAGTGCAGTAACCCAGAGACAGATTCGAACCTATATAGAAGAAAAATCAGTTCCTTATATTCAACTTGATTCTGTAGCCGCTATTTTAAGGCCAACCCAAGAAATAGAGCGAGTTGTATCCTGTGCAAAGAGTTACTTGCAAGAGAAAGATTTGGTTATTTATTGCTCTAATGATAAGGACATAGTGACTCAGGTCATTGCAGCCGGGAAGAGTATTAGTATGGATTCTACAGAAGTAGGAATTCGAATTGCTATGGTACTTGGTCAAGTCGTAGCAGAATTAGGGAAAGAAGGTTTGGCAGGTTTATTTTTGACTGGTGGTGAAACGGCAGTTAGTTCTTGCCGGGCGCTGCAGGCAATTGGAATTGAGATCCTTCAAGAGGTAATACCTGGTATTCCGCTAGGTAAAATCATTGGTGGCCAGTTCCAAGGATTAGGTGTTATAACAAAAGCTGGTGCTTTTGGCGATGATCATGCCATTATAGAAGCTATGAAAGTTTTTGAAATTGGAAAGGAAGATTTAATATGAAACCAATTGTTGGAATTACAATGGGCGATGGGGCAGGAGTCGGTCCAGAGATTATCATCAAGGCCTTATCAGATCAAGGAATGTATGATATCTGCAGACCTGTGGTCATCGGCGACAAAAAAATCATGGAAAGAGCTAATGCTATCATCAATTCCGGATGTCGCTGCCAAGTGGTATCTCATCCAAGGGAAGCAGGGCAGGAATTTGGCATCATCGATATCATTGATCTGGATAACCTTCCAGTTGATCTCGCTTTTGGTCAAGTTACTCCACAAGCAGGAAAGGCAGCCTTTGAGTATATCGAAAAAGCTGCCCAATATGCTCTAAAAAATGAAATTCAGGCCATCATTACGGCTCCCATTAACAAAGAGGCTGTCAACTTGGCAGGATATCATTATCCTGGACATACTGAAATACTCGCACATTTTGCGAAGGAAAAAAATTATTCCATGCTTCTTTATAGCAAAAACTTGAGTGTCATTCACGTATCAACCCATGCGGCATTGCGTGATGCTTGTGATATGGTGAAAAAAGATCGCATTGAGCGAGTTGTTGCCTTGGCCCATGACACCATGAAACTCATTGGTATCGAAAAACCTCGTATCGCTGTGGCTGGCCTTAATCCTCATTGCGGTGAGAATGGTATGTTTGGAAAAGAAGATCTATTAGAAATTGTTCCAGCAGTAGAAGAATGCAGTCGTTTAGGATTTTGTGTCAAGGGACCTATTGCACCCGATACAGTTTTTTATCGAGCAGCTATTAAAAATGACTTTGATGTCGTTGTTGTTATGTATCATGATCAAGGACATATTCCTCTTAAATTACTAGATTTTCATAATGGTGTGAATGTAACAGTTGGTTTGCCTTTTATTCGGACCTCTGTAGATCATGGTACTGCATTTGACATCGCTGGAAAAGGCCTTGCTGAGGGACAAAGTATGAAAGAAGCCATTAAACTTGGTGCACAAATGGCGAAAGTCAAGTTTACCAAGATTTTAAATAAATAAAATGTTATAACGATTTAAGCTGAAAGGATGATTATTATGTTCAAACCACAAGGTATTATTGCTCCAATTCTTACACCATTAACTGAGGATGAAAAACTCAATAAACCGGAAATGTACAACCAAATTGATCGTTTAATCGCTGCAGGAATTAGTGGTATCTTTGCTTTAGGAACAAATGGTGAATTTTACGCATTTTCAATGGAAGAAAAAATTGAAATCATTAAAGTAACCATTGATGCAGTAAAAGGCAGAGTGCCTGTCTATGTTGGTACTGGTTGCGTCACTACTCAAGAAACTATTGAATTATCAAAAATCGCTGAGGAATTAGGGGCTGACGTAATATCCGTCATATCACCATATTTCTCCGGTATTTCCCAAGAAAATTTATATGATCATTTTAGCAGCGTGGCAGAAGCCGTTAAGTTGCCAATCCTTCTATATAACATCCCAGCAAGAACAGGCAATAACATTGACTATACTACAGTAAAAAAATTAGCAAAATATGAAAATATCATTGGTATTAAAGATAGCAGCGGTAATTTTGATAATACCTTAAAATATATCGAAAATACAGATCCTCGTTTAAGTGTATTGGCTGGCAGTGATTCCTTAATCTTATGGACATTGATGGCAGGCGGTACAGGTGCTATCTCTGGTTGTTCCAATGTATTCCCAGAACTTATGGTCAGTATTTATGAATTGTGGTCACAAGGTAAATTTGAAGAAGCAAATGAAGCCCAAAAGAAAATCAGACCATTCCGTAATGTAATGCAAATGGGCAATCCAAACTCCGTTGTTAAACGTGCAGCTAACTTACTTGGTTACCCAATGGGTCCTGGTCGCGCACCTTCAAATTGCAATAAACCTGAAATTGATGCTGCCTTACTTGAAGTATTTAAATTATATAAATAAGATCAATGTTCGTCCTAGAATCTATGGACTTTTGAATAAGGAGTGCTAGAAATGAAAAAGGTTGTTATCTCCCATCGCTTACATGATGATGGAATGGCTGTACTAGAAAAAGCTAATGTAGCAGTTGCAATCACCAATAATGGTGATCCAGAAGCAATGCTGCCAGAACTGCTTGATGCGGAAGGTCTTATTATTCGCATTGGTTCTATTGACAGAAAAACAATGCTGGCTGCAAAAAACTTGAAAGTCATTGGGCGTCCAGGGGTTGGCGTCGATGATGTGGACGTACAAGCAGCAACTGAACTAGGTATTCCTGTAGTTGTCGCTCCTGGTGCTAATACTCGTTCTGTGGCAGAACACGCTTTTGCTTTCATGTTTGCTGCGGCAAAAGATATGGTGCATAGTGATAAAGAACTTCGTAAGGGCAACTTTAATATCAGAAGCAGTTATAAAGCCTTCGAAATATATGGTAAAACATTAGGGTTAGTTGGTTACGGTAATATTGGCAGTATTCTTGCTCAGATGGCAGTTGGTGTTGGTATGAAAGTGGTTGTATATGATCCTTTCGTTAAGCCAGAGGTTATTACAGAGCTGGGTTATCAATATGAAACAGAACTCACCAATGTCTTAAAAATAGCAGATGTAGTTTCCTTGCATGTACCTTTAACACCTAAAACCAAAAATCTCATTGGCGCAGCTGAGCTAAGGTTAATGAAGAAAAGTGCTATTTTAATTAATTGTTCACGTGGTCATATTATTGATGAAGTTGCTTTGGCAAAAGCATTAGAAAATAATGAGTTACATTCAGCAGCTACGGATGTATTTAGTAATGAACCAGTGACTGCTGATGAGCCATTGTTTCAATATGACAATATCATCGTATCGCCACACATGGCAGGGCAAACAAAAGAAGCCGCTTCAGGTGTAGCAACCATGGCTGCAGAGGGTGTTATTGCAGTCATGAATGGTGAACGTTGGAAAAATGTTTGCAATCCTAAAGCCTATGAGCACCCTCGTTGGAATAAATAAGTATTTTCTAGAAACCCAATTTTAAAAAATGATTGGAGAAGCGATTATGAGTAATGTCTATTCATTGTTAAATATCGGGAAAATTGTAGCTGGCGCTGGCTGCATTGAACAAATAACAGATATTGTAGCGGATCACGAAGCAAAAAACGTAGTGATTATTACTGACCAAGGTGTTTGGAATTCTGGCCTAGTGGAAAAACCAAAAGCCTTATTAGAAGCAGCAGGTGTCAATGTCCATATCATTAATGACACTCCACCTGAGCCTACAGTAGATCAAGTGAATGCTATTTATCAAGCGGCACGTAAGTTTGAATGTCAAATGATCATTGGTATTGGCGGCGGTAGTTCTATGGACGCAGCTAAGTTAGTGGCCTTATTACTGACGAATGATGTAGCTTTGCGTGATTTAGTAAAAGGAAAAGCACAAATAAAACGCCGCGGTGTACCTACATTAATGGTTCCTACTACAGCAGGTACTGGTTCAGAAGCAACTCCCAATGCCATTGTATTAGTACCAGAAGAAGAATTAAAAGTTGGAATTGTTAACGGCAAAATGGTACCAGATTGTGTTATTTTGGATCCTATTATGACCATTAATTTACCTAAACATATTACGGCAAATACAGGGATGGATGCACTATGTCATGCCATTGAATGTTATATTTCTAAAAAAGCAAATCCCTTTAGTGATACTTTTGCATTAAAAGCAATTACCTTGATTTCTCGCAGTATTCGCACTGCATACAATGATGGTCATAATTTAGCAGCACGTGAAGATATGCTTTTAGGAGCCATGTTTGGTGGTATCTCAATTGCGACGTCGAGCACTACGGCTGTACATGCTTTATCCTATCCACTGGGCGGAAAATATCATATTCCTCATGGCTTATCCAATGCAATTTTATTACCAGGTGTAATGAAATTTAATCTAGATGTCTGCGAGGAAAAATTCAGAGATATTGCTGTTGCTATGGAACTTGATCTTGCAGGTTGCACTACAAGAGAAGCAGCTGAAAAAATGATCAATAACTTGGATTCTATGATTAAAGATCTTGATGTAACATGTGACTTAGCAGCAAAAGGTATTAATGAAGCAGTTCTTGATGATCTGATTGAAGCGGCTTCTAAAGTAACTCGTTTGCTGGATAATAACCCTAAAGTTGTAACCAAAGAAGATATGCGAGTCATTTACAAAGAATTATTATAATATAGTTGGATTTTTGCATGGGATTAAAAGCACTTCGCTTTTCCCATGCAGAATCGGACCAATGATAGAAAAGTTGCTTTTGGACTAGTTATCATCAATACTAGCGGTGCCAACAAGCATCTTACGCCCCCCCCCCGTTAAGTGAGTATGAGAGAAAATAAGTGGAGGGATTATCTTGTTGACAGAGAAAAAATCAAATGTACGTTGGATTGTTGCAGGCTTAATGTGGGCTGCAATTGCTATCAATTATATTGACCGCACCGTACTTGCAGCTGCAGCCCCTTTTATTACCAAGGAATTTAGTGTAACTCCAAGTGAAATGGGTATTATTATGTCAGGTTTCTTTTGGTCATATGCCTTGCTTCAAATTCCAGCAGGCTTAGTTGCCGACAAAATTGGACAGAAAAAAACCCTCGGTTTTGCCGTTGCTTGGTGGTCTGTTGCTACAGCCTTAACTGGGCTGGGAACAGGGTTTAAATCAATCTTAGGATTTCGCGTGGCTCTTGGTGTTGGTGAAGCGGCTGCGTACCCAAGTAATGCAGGGATTGCTTCCAAATGGTTTCCTGATAAAGAACGAGCAACTGTTGGCGGATTGTTTGACAGCGGTTCCAAATTTGGTGGAGCAGTGGCTATGCCGCTTATTGTTTGGCTTATTTCCATGTTTGGCTGGAAGATGACTTTTGTTATTATCGGTCTGGCAGGAGTTATCTGGTCTATTATTTGGATCATGTATTTTAAAGAAATTCCAGAAGAACACAAAGGTGTGAATGCTGCTGAATTGAAGCACATTCGTGATGGCCAGATCAAAAAACAAGGTCTTGATGACGAACAGCCAATGAAATGGTATGAACTTTTAAAATACAGAAATATTTGGGCTATGTGTATCGGGTTTTTTATGATTAATTATACTTCTTATTTCTTTATTACATGGCTTCCAACCTATCTGATTAAAGAAAAAGGCATGGGAATGCTGGCTATGGGTTTTGCGGCCATGTTGCCTCTCTTAATCTCGATGTTTGTTGAAGTTGGTGCAGGCTGGGCATCTGATAAAATACAGTCAAAAGGATGGTTATCTTTAACTGCTACTCGCAAACTTTTCTTAGTGGGTGGTCTTCTGATGGCATCTTGTATCGGTTTGGCAGCTTCCGCTGAGTCTGCGATAACAGCTGTAGCTCTGTTGTGTATTGCGAAATCTGGTACAACGATAGCTGCTTCTCAAGTTTGGGCTCTTCCGGGCGATGTTGCGCCTAAAAATATGACTTCCGTAGTTGCAGGACTCCAAAATTCGGTTTCGAATATGGGCGGAGTGGTTGGTCCTATTGTTACTGGCGCGATTTTGCAAGCTACCGGTTCATTTAACATGGCATTGCTCCTTTCTTCAGGACTTTTGCTTGTTGGTATTTTGAATTATCTATTCTTACTGGGAAAAGTTGAGCATATTGAGGCTTAAATAGGTAAAATTCATTGAGGTAGACCTCGCGGAAAAAGCATCAGTGAAAATGATGTGGATTCTCCTAAACTCATGACTAA
>Ga0316613_10001671_pt1 | contig 15015 bp, 20 predicted proteins | sample OWC_soil_day10_C_2_FD_207647 | JGI IMG/M metagenome (GOLD analysis project Ga0316613, IMG submission 207647) | Wetland soil microbial communities from Old Woman Creek delta, Ohio, United States - OWC_soil_day10_CT_b | ecosystem: Environmental > Terrestrial > Soil > Wetlands | place: USA: Ohio...
GAAAGAGAAGTGCTATTCGAAATTAATGCGGAAACATCGGAATTTAACTTTGATCAGTGGTACGATCAGGAACGCATGATGATCGAACTGCAGGCTAATTTCCAGGTGAACGATGATCTTGGGCTGATTTTAAAGGCAGTTGGCAATATTGAAAAGAAAAATGGACAGGAGTATTCCGATGATGGCGTCTCCCAGGTTGCAACTATGAAGACAGGCATTGCCATGAAAGGTGATGTGATTGTACCGAATCCAGTAGAGCTGATCCCATATCGTACATTCCAGGAAGTGAAGCAGCCAGCGAGTAAGTTTGTATTCCGGATCGGAGATAAAGAGGTTCCAGCCTTTAAGATTGTAGAAGCAGAGGGCGGTATCTGGAAGAACGAAGCCATTTCAAATATCAAAACATTCCTTATGGAACACCTCTCCAATATGGAAAATGAAATAAGAAGTAGCATTACAGTAATCGGTTAATTCAGCTTACCTCTGTGGTTTTATATGTCACGATCTAAAACCAGTGAAATACCCTCCGCTGCCTTTCAGTGGGTGGCGGGGGATTATAAATGGAAGTAGGTGAACCGCACCATGCCAAGACCCCAGAAAGAGGGTATTGACTACTTTCCGTTTGATATTGACTTCTTTTCTGACCCTAAAATAAAAATCCTGAAGGCAAGGTATGGAGTGGATGGCATTGCAATCTATATGTATCTACTATGTGAGATTTACCGTTCAGGATATTACATTCGATTTAATGAAGATTCCCAGTATATTATATCGGACGATTTAAAAATGAGTCCAGATAAGGTGATGCAGGTTTTGAAATTCTTATTGGAACGGTCACTGTTTGATAATAAACTTTTCCAGTCGGACGCTGTCTTAACCTCTGCCGGAATACAGAAAAGATTCCAGTTTGCCGTGAAAGAACGAGCGAAAAAGAATCCCATTGAAATAGAGGGTTTCTGGATTCTTCCAGAAGAAAAAACGGAGCCCTTTATTAAAGTGAACTCATTTTTAAATAAATCAGGGAATAACGTGGGTTATTCCGGGAAAAACTCTGATACTTCCCGTGAATTATCCCTAAAGGAAAGTAAAGTAAAGGAAAGTAAAGAAAATAAAAGTAAAGATATTAGCCCGGAGCTTTCAAAAAGCACCAGGCAGGAAGCGGTGTATGAACTGATTTTAAATGATGGATCTTATTATCCAGTTTGTACTCAGGAGATTGAAAAGTACCGGAGCCTGTATCCTGCTGTTGATATAAATCAGGAATTTCGTAAGATGATAGGCTGGCTTGATACCCACCAGCAAAATAGAAAGACAAAGCGAGGAATTAATAAATTTATAAATAGCTGGATAAGCAGAGCACAGGACTCAGCCAGACCTGTAAGAAAGGAAGAGCCGAAAAAGAATCAGTTTCAGAATTTTCCACAAAGGGAAACGGATTATGATGCTATTGTCAACGCGCAGTTAGGAGAAATGGGGAAAAGTTAAAGGAGGATTGACCATGGAAGAGATGGATCCTGTTGTCAGGCAGGAAAATAATGAAGAAGTAAAGCCAGAACCTTCCCATTGGTATGAAGGACATATCAGCCTGGAAGATGCAAAGACGTTTATTAAAAGCAATATAACAACGGCGGCTCGTTCTTTTATTGCCATTGGATTTTATTTGAAATGTGTCAGGGATCGGGGACTGTTTGCAGAAGATAATTATCAGGATGTCTGGGATTTTGCCAAATCAGAATATTGTATAAGCAAAAGCACAGCCAGCCGTTATATGTCCATGAATGACCGCTTTTCTGAAAACGGAAATAGTCCCAATATAAAAACGGAATACCGAGCATTTGGGAAAAGTCAGCTGCAGGAAATGCTGTATCTGGAAGATGAACAGCTGGACCAAGTAAAGCCTGGAGACAGGGTTGAGGATATTCGGAATTTACGAAGACCCAAGGAGATCCCATACATAGAGTTGCCCGGACAAATGGATTTTGAAATAGACTTTCCTGATATCCTGCCTCCGGATCAGATAGAGCAGCCTGTAGCATTACAAAAGCAAACCTTTGAAATGAATGTGGTGGATCTGCTATCTGGTGAGGATCAGGAGAGCGTTGCGATATCGCAACAGGATGCGGATGTGAATAGTCAGGACTTTGAGGATAAACGAAGAGAAGAATGGTTGATCCGATGTGATGTCCTTAGAAAAATGTGCAATGCTCTTTGCGATATGCATTCCTATGGTCTGAAAAAAGATAATTACAGTATGACAGCAATTCAAAGAATATCAAGCGGATCCTATGGTTTTGGATTTGGCGATGACGGATCTGGTCATTCAGAATATAACGTTGAATATAAGGAACCCAGGTACTACGTAGAGAAATTTGATGGAACTGGAAACTGGGTATATGAATCAGGTGAGATCGAACAGCATATTTGGAATTTTAATGGACGTGAATGGTACAATGCACATTCGGATCAGCAGAAACAGGAAACCTACCAGGTAGAGGATACGGGATATTATAATCCAGATGATGAAAAGGAAGTAGATGAATCCTATAGCTTTGCAGGAATTCCAAAAGCTTCTGACCGACATGTGATGATGTTTGCTCGGTTATTTGTCCATGAAAACAAAGCACTGCTATTTCATGGCGGTGTGTTTTACGGAATCAGTGATGAAAAAATCATTGAAATGCTTAAACTTAGGTATTGTGCCCGGAAGGAAGATCCTATCATTATCGACAATGATGTGGAGGTATCAGTATGCGCCGAGATTATTGAGTTTTCCCGTGGTGATGAGGATTTAGGAATCTGCCTTTTCCAGAAGTTTTCTAATTATGTACGAAAGCAGATTGATGAGTATATAGAGAATCAGCTGGCAGAAGAGAAAGTGGAGGAAAACCAAGAAAACGTTATTAAACACCAAGGAAGCATACCGGAAGAGGGCAAAAACGTACCGGAATCTGCTGAAAACGTGATTGATGGAGAATTTGTGGAGGTTCCGGCAGAATCGGAAATAACTGAATATGCTCCAAGGTATTTCCTGGAGGAGCAGAAAATAAAGCTTGATGAATACCTGAGAATACTTGAGAAAGCAGAATTGGGACCTTCGGATATAAAGCTCCTCGAGCGTCAGAAGACGATTGTATGTGCACTGGCCTGTATGGTGGCGGAGCTGGAAAAACCAGAACCGGATCAGGAACCCGTAAAACAGGAACAGCCAGAGCTTCCTCTCCTGAAGAATAATGATCAGCGTGCTGCCTTTATAGATGCCTATGAGACATGGCCGATCTGGATCGAAACTAAAGAAACCGGAGAACGGTACTACCGATATGATTTGTCGGAAAATGCTGCCATTGTGGTAAAGGTGTACTGGAAACATTCCTGGGAGAGTTATAAGGAATCCAAGGATTATGAATATGGTGCACAACAGTATTACCTTATGGGAGTGAAATCAGAGTGGCGCAAGGGTAAGAATGTTTATGTAGAAGATAATACCAGAAGTTTTTATGAGTGTAGTACAAACCGATCCGCCCTGGTGGAATATTTAAAAGATTATCAGAGGAAAGAGGGATAAAGATGGACGAGTGTTGTTCCAGTTGTGCTCATTGCCAGTACATAGACGGTGAATGGGTATGCACTAATGAAGAATCAGAAGGGTATGGCTGTGAAACCAGCTTTGATGATTATTGCGGAGAATGGGAGAAGAGAGAGGGTTGATCATGAATAACAAACTTATTGATCTAAACAATCATCTATTTGCAGAAATGGAGCGCCTGGGCGATGAAGAATTAAACGGCGATAGCCTGACGCAAGAGATAGAACGGGCCAGAGCTATCACTGGAGTAGCTTCTCAGATTATTGCAAACGGGGCTCTGGCTTTAAGAGCCGAGCAATTCAAAAGCGATATTGTTTCAGCCAAGGATGCCAAGGTTCCTAAATTTCTGGAGACGGAATAATGGCTCGTCGAAAGTATACCGATGCCGAAAGGGAATTTATAATCTCTTTTGCTTATGGACATGGACACAAGGAAATCATGGAGGCTTTTAACAGGAAATTTGAGGAGCCGATTAGTTTTAATCAGGTCGTGAGCTTTCTTTCAAACCATAAGATTTCCACTGGGAGGACTGGGCATTTCAAAAAGGGATACAAACCGTATAATAAAGGAATTCATAGCTATGGTCCTACACAGTTTAAAAAAGGCAATATGCCACCCGGGTATAAGCCGGTGGGAACTGAAATAGTTCGGAACAGGTTTAAAACAGGTCAAAAATATGTGTATGTAAAGGTAGCAGAACCGAACAAATGGAGATTGAAACATGTTTTGGAATGGGAAAAGTATCACGGGCCGGTTTTAAAGGGTGAGGTTGTTATATTCCTTGACGGAGATACTTTGAATACGGATATAAATAATCTCATGCTGATTGACCGGAAAGTTCTAGTAGTAATGAATTGGCTTGGCCTCCGGTATCAGGATCCGGAAAGTACACGGACCGGAGCTTATGTGGCGGAATTGGTGACAAAGATTGCAGAAGCGAAGAAGAGGTAGGTCTATAAACGGGAGATGCCGACAGGGAGACGAATCCTGCCGGCTAAAGTATGAAGATAAAAACTTTTCTTCTCAATTAATATACCATTCACTCCTGAAATGAAGCTTAAATTTATAGCTAATATTGCGAAAAAGAGGAGTAGCCGGTAAGATTGGCGGATCCTACCGGCTGTTATGAAAAAAAGTATTTATATAAAAGGTTGTTTGCCTCTTTACAAGTATTAATATACCGGGGAAATGTGACCGGAATTTGATGGATCTGTGAAGAGAGTGTGAAAGGAGAAAAAGATGGCTGAAATAAAAATGGATCATAAAATTAGCGGATATGAATGCCCTGAGTGCGGAAATGATGATATTGAACTTGGTCAGAGTTTTTGCCAGGACTGCGGCGAACCGATTGAGTGGAAAGAGGAATATGAGTGATGGCAGAACAAAATGAAATGGAGAAGATTGCCACTCCTATGATGGAGCATATATGTGATCACCTGTGCCGGTTCCCATGGGAGATCGAGCGCAAGGAAGATCTGGAAGAGGTATGCGCCGGTTGCCAGATGGATAAGTATACGAATGATATCCTGAATACATATAACCGGGTGAGCAGTTCCGGGGCGGAGATATTACAGGGACAGGCTGAGCATGAGAACCTGGTGGCTGACTGGAAGTGGCATTTAACGGAACGGTTTAGTCGGATAGTTTGAGGAGGTATGAATGAAATCATTATTACATTATCCCGGAAGCAAGAAACGGATCGCCCCATGGATAATTGAGAATATGCCAGAGCATCACAGCTATCTGGATCCTTATTTTGGTGGAGGGGGTATGTTTTTCGAAAAGCCTCCTTCCAAGATTGAGACGGTGAATGATCTTGATGGAGATGTGGTGAATTTCTTCCGGGTGATTCAGAATCCGGAAAGCTGCCAGAAGCTTCAGGAGTGGCTTACATATACACCGTATTCCAGACAGGTGTACGATGAATCCTTTGTAAAGGAGCCACAGTCACCGGTGGAGCAGGCTGGTTACTTTGCAGTAAGATCCATGCAGAGTCATGGTTTTCGCCTAACTGAAAAATGTGGCTGGAAGAAAGATGTGTACGGCAGGGAAGCTGCCTACGCAGTCCGGTACTGGAATCAGCTTCCGGAATCACTGGCAGAAATGGCGATCAGGCTGAAAGGCGTACAGATTGAGAATAAGCCGGCACTGGAGTTGATCAGAGCGTTTGATCACGATAACATCCTGATCTACCTGGATCCGCCTTATGTGTTATCAACACGGACCAGGAAACAGTACTGGTTTGAAATGTCGGATCAGGATCATGAGGAGCTACTGAAGACGGTGATCGACAGCCGAGCTAAGATAATGCTTTCCGGATATGACTGTGAGTTGTATGAAAGGTATTTGAAAGGCTGGAGGAAAATACAGATTCCGGCCAGAGCGCAGAACAGTCTTCCAAGGGTGGAGACGTTGTGGATGAATTTTTAGCCGGTAAATTAGGATTTGATGGAGGTGTGAAATGTTAAGAATATTAATCATACCAGAACACATGCAAAGGGGTGAAAGAGTCCTTGATGCGGTATATAGAAAAGAGACGGAACCCATTGTGACCAGAACAAAAAATATGATACTAACACAAGGCGGAACGGAGTATGTTGTGGTACTTCCAGAAGTACGGTACTTGAAGGGACAAAGAGCAGATCAGATTATTCTTGATTATGCATTCGTGAATTCTCTAAAACATGAAGTTGACTCAATTCTGCACAGTTCATGCGTTCCAGAAGCTTTTCAAATAATGGACGATAGAAATGTTTTGAACTTCGGTTAAACTGAAATTGCCCAAAAGGAGGGATACATTGAGAAAATCATCAAAAGACTGTAGAGCAGACAGAGCCAGCGTAAACAGTCGCATACAAGCCGAGGCGGATGAAGCTATAAAGGCACCACCGGTTATGAGTTTCAGTGCAACAAATCCACCCTACGCATATACGAGCCTGTGTCCGGATCCGAAGCGTAGGACAGGCCCGGCTTTTGCGGAATTACGTAGGAAGAAGGTGTAGCATGAAGCTTTTAGATAAACAGAAAGTCACTGTCCAGGTTTATCCTGGTAGGAAGTTTGGGACCATGATCGGCAGCAATGACGGTTTGATCGGGATCCGGCTCAACAGTGGTGATTACATAGACGTTCCCCAGGAGGGGGTGAGAATTGTATCGGTGGAGGTGGAGAAGGATGGAAAAGACAAGGTTTAGTGTTATCCGGAAGAAGTGTTTGATCTGCGGAAAGACTTATCCTTCTGATTCGAAGCGGACAAGCTGCAGCTGTAAGGATCATGGGAGATTGTTTGCGGTAGGGACATGGCATCAACCAAAAACGGGAGGGAGAGCGGATGGCAACTAAAAAGCTATATACGGTTTATGATAACGGGGATCCGATCGGTGAATATAGTTCTCTGGAAGCGGCAGCACTGTTAAATCTGCCATGTGCTACTATTACCTCTTACGCCAGTTCTGGAGCTAAAGCACTTGGGAGATACACGTTTGAGGTTGCCGGATCAATTACGGACGATCCCCTGGCAATAGAATGGGACAGGGCGAGAAAAGAAATTTTAATGGCAGGAGGTGTGGATCATGAAGAAAGTCATGAGCCCGGCAGAGCAGCTGGCAGGATTCCTCAATTTTGTTGATCAGTGTACCGCGGAATACAGGATTGCCTGTGATACGGTGAGTGAGGAGGACAAGCGCCTGCAGGACCTACTTCATGGTATAGAATTATCTGAAAACCGATCAGAAGCAGATAAGGTACTAACTAAGCTGCGCAGGAGCCGGAAGCAGCGAAGAGAGTATAAGGACGCTGTAAGACGGAATCAGCTGATAGTGGAGTTCTTTAATGATCAGAATAATAAGGCAACGCTTAATAAGATGCGGCAGCTCCTGGGACGACAGCGTAAGGAAGAAGAGTTCCTAAATGGCAAGCGGGTTTACAAGCCCAGGGTGAACAGTTGACAACTGGGAGGTGATTGTTTGAATAAAGAGACAGCGGAGCAATTAGCAAAGACGGCAGCAATGGAAGCCGTGAGGGAATTTGAAAAGTCCCAGAAGAAAAGCCGTAAGGCCAAGGTGTTCCAGAATGCCAAGAAGCTTATGGAAAATTATAACCGGATATGCAAGAGTGTACAGGAAGGTGTTTCCGAGTTGTCGGACGTGGACGACGGGGAAGAGCTGGAGGAATTATCTGCAGAGGACATTTACATAAACAGTATCATAAAAAGCAAGTTACGGAGCATTGTCATGATCGCACATATTGACAAGTGCCTGGGACTTCTGGAAGAAGAGATGATCAGGAAGGAAACACCGTGGAAGTATGATGCTTTTAAGCGATACTATCTGGACGGAATGACTTATGAGAGCATTGCGGAGACCTTAGATAGTTGCGTGGACAGAACTGTGAGAAGATGGGTTTCCGAGCTGACGGTAATTTTGAGCATATATTTATTTGGAGCAGATGCCATTGTGCTGGATTAAGGGACTTGACAAAGAGTGTCCGAAGCGTGTCCTTGTGATATCCTTATAGACGATTTATACTTGTAATATCCAAAGTTGCATAAATTTGGTAATCCCCTGCGGTTGCCGGGTGTAACAGCCCGGTGACTGATTAAAGCCGACGTTCTTATGCTTTCTTCATGGCTTTTCAAATCGGATAGAAAGCGTGGTATAAAAGTCAGTGTGTTGAGCCCAAAATGCAACACTGGGGTGCGGAACATAGCTTAAATAAAGCGCTTATTCTGAGATCCCGGTTTAATTCCGGGTGTTCCGATTCAACAAGTAGGTTCCAGCGTGCATGGGAAGCTGGATTAAATGCGGTCAATCTGGTAAGGGTATCAGAGCGTAAAACAGCCTATGAAGATTCATAATTACTTATTCTCCTAAGAAACACCTGTCTTGGTAAAAGCCTTGATGGGTGTTTTTATGTATAAAAATTAGCCAGATTGGAAGGTGAGGTGATGGCGAGTGGACACGAAAACTTAATTCCTTTAAATCAACGAACAAAGGTTGAACAAAGGAAAATTACATCAAAAGGTGGAAAAGCCTCCGGTGAAGCGAGGCGGAAAAAGGCAGACTTCCGAAAGACATTGAATGCCCTTCTGACTGCTGAAATAGACAATCCGGAATGGTCCCCGTTATTGGAATCTCTGGGACTTGATAACACCTTAGAGTCTGCGGTCAATGCTGCCATGATTAAAGAGGCTCTTATGGGTAATGTGAAAGCCTATGAAGCCATTGCTAAGTACTCCGGACAGTCAGAAAAGACAGATACGGACCAGGAGGAACAGAGCCTGCGAATGGCAGCGTCGAAAGCTAAGATGGGCGTTGATGATGATGGGGAAGCGGAAGACGATGGTTTCTTAGATGCATTAAACGGGTCAGCCAGTACAGATTGGGAGGATTGGGAAGAAAATGAGCAGGAAGATGAGGAAACAGATATTTAAGTTTCAGCCGTTTTCTCGTAAGCAGAGAATGGTTCTGAATTGGTGGACGAAGAATTCACCGGTTAAAGATATGGACGGAATTATTGCAGATGGTGCGATCCGATCAGGGAAGACCGTTTCCATGTCTCTGTCATATGTGTTTTGGGCCATGAGCTCTTTCAATGGACAGAACTTCATCATGGCAGGAAAAACAATCAGTTCTTTCCAGCGTAACGTACTTACCAATTTGAAGATGATGCTGCGTAGTAGAGGATACCATTGTATTCATCATTTGTCCGGTGAGACTCCTAACATGCTGGAAGTAACAAAGGGTAAAGTCACTAACTATTTCCATATTTTCGGTGGAAAGGATGAAGGTTCCCAGGAGCTGGTACAAGGTATTACAGCTGCCGGGGCTTTTTTTGATGAAGTTGCCCTGATGCCGGAATCCTTTGTCAATCAGGCAACCGGACGCTGTTCTATCACTGGCTCAAAGTTCTGGTTTAACTGCAACCCTGCAGGTCCCATGCACTGGTTCAAAACTGGTTGGATCAATAAGTGTATAGGGTATCTTGGCAGGAAGAAGGCCGAAGAGTTAATCGCCGCCGACAAGGAAGTTAAGAACATCTTATATTTGCACTTCACCATGGATGATAACCTTTCCCTGGACGAAGCAATCAAGAAGAGATACCGCAGCTTGTATGCCGGTGTCTTTTTTTTGCGTTATATCGAGGGATTGTGGGCCGTTGCCGAAGGGCTTATCTATACCATGTTTTCCAAGTCGAATAACGTTTATGATGATGAGACGCGTCCCAAGGGATTGGAATATCTCTCCACTCGCACGATTTCCCTGGATTACGGAACTACTAACCCATGTGTATTCCTGGACATTTACGACGATGGAGACACTATCTGGGTAGACCGGGAGTATCGGTGGGATAGTCGGGTAGAGCAGGGAAAGCAAAAGACTAATAGCCAGTACGGTGATGATATGGTTGTCTTTATGGGTGACAATCCGGATCTGCAATGCGAAATCGTGGCGGATCCATCGGCAGCCAGTTTTATCGTAGAATTGAAAGGCCGCGGCTACATCGTGAAGCCTGGGGACAACGAAGTGGAAGACGGAATCCGAGTGGTTGCGGCTCTGTTTCAATCAGGAAAGATCAAGGTACATAAACGCTGTGAGGGTCTGATAACTGAGATACGGTCCTATGTGTGGGACGATAAGGCAGCACAGCACGGGGACGAAAAGCCAGTTAAGCAACTGGATCACGGCCCAGACGCCCTGCGTTATTTCTGCATGACGAAGTTACCAAAATGGAGGAGGAATGTTCAATAATGGCAAAGCCAAAACGAAACCGCCCACAAATACGGGCAGATAATAAGATCCAGGTAAACGATGCCTTTTCGAACCCGATCGCACGGTTGGGCTACGGGACACAGGATCTCCTGCAAGCGACACAGTACCCGCTTACTCGGATGACGCAGAATTACCAGTTGCTTACAAGCCTTTATAGGGATAACTGGATTGTACAGAACATCATATCAACAATACCAGAGGATATGGTCCGTAAGTGGTACACCGTAAAGAGCAACGTGGCACCGGAGCGCATAGATTCCCTGCAACGTCTGGAAAGAAAGACTCACTTAAGAAAATCTATCCTTGAAGGAATGTATTGGGGCAGACTTTATGGGGGAGCAGCTGCGATCATCATAGTAAAGGGACAGGACGATCTGTCAAAGCCTCTGGATTATGACCTGATTCTCCCAGGCACGTTTCTGGGATTGCAGATCCTTGACAGATGGAGCGGTGTCTATCCGGAGATGGGGATTGTTACAGATCCATCTGATCCTGATTTTGGGCTTCCTGCATATTACACTATCCGGGACGAGGAGAGCGGCGCCCTGGTATCAACGGTTCATCATAGCCGGGTGATACGGTTTACAGGCCGTGAGCTTCCCTATAACGAAAGAATAGCAGAGCAGTACTGGGGGGAATCGGAAATTGAAGCCATATATAACGAGGTGGTAAAACGGGACAATGTCTCTTCCAATATTGCCGCGTTGACCTTCCGGGCAAACATAAACTATATGGAAACGGATTCATTGGATCAGATGCTCGCTGTAAACAATTCGCAGGCACAGCAACGCTTTTGGCAGACAATGCAAGCGCAGAGTGCACTGGAAAGCAATTTCGGTACCCGCCTGGTAAATAAGGGTGACGTTATGCACAACACCCAGTACACCTTTACCGGTCTGGCAGATGTTTATGACCGCGTTATGATGGACGTTGCGGGAGCTGCCAGAACCCCAGTGACAAAGCTGTTCGGAAGATCTCCTGCCGGAATGAACTCCACCGGGGAAAGCGACATGAACAACTATTATGACTACATTGACGGTTTGAGAGAAAACCAGTTCCGACCGTTGCTTGAAAAGATTCTTCCAGTGATGCTGTTATCAGCCTGGGGAGCCATTCCCGATGATCTGGACATAGACTTCCCAGCATTACAGACGCCAGATTCCAGTGAAATTGCCGACATTGTGGAGAAGAAGTCTCAGGCGGTTGTGACGGTATATCAAAGCGATCTGATCGACGCTGCCACTGCTCAAAAGGAACTGAAGGCTTTGGCCGATGAAACAGGTATGTACAGTACCATTTCCGACGAAGCAATCAAAGCCGCCAAAGGGAAGACCTATTCTGATTACAAAGCTATGACGGATCCACTGGCCGGACTTACGCTTCCGCAGACATTTGAGGAGGATGAGGAATAATGCCGCAGATGATACGGCCGCCTGACGGTAAGGACGAAACCACCTATCTCAGAATGCTATACCTGAAAACAGAGCAACGATTGGTCGCTGAAATAAACAGGAAGCGCAGCCAGGGTTATGTTGATTACGCAGAAGTGGCAGCTCTGAACCGTACTCAGAAGATTCTGCAGGAGATGGTGGATGAGAGCTGGAACTATGTTCCGGCCATGATCGAGAAGATCTTTTACAAATCCGAAGCAGCGGCCAATGGTTACGCAAACGCTGCCGGGCTTACAGCTTCCCAGCTTGGTGTTGTTCAGCAGTTATCCAATAATCTGTTGGGGGACATCGTAGAAGCTTCAGTCACTGCTCAGAAGAACATCGAAGAATCATTTCATGTCGGGAGAGTAGAGGCTGACAGGATCAGAGAAGCTGCACTTAAGTCAGTAGCCGAAGCAAAGGCCGCAGGATACGGATCCGGGAAAGCAGCCGCCAGTATGAAAAAGGAACTGCAGTCAATAATGACCACTGAGAACGGCGTGACAGAGGGGATTACAGCCTTTACCGACAAAGCTGGGCGCAAGTGGAGCTTGCAGGATTACTGCAACATGGCTACCAGGGCGACGGCCAGACAGGCAGAAGTATCTGCCATATTAACAGCGGATCCAGATCATGATCTATACAGGATTGTCAAGATCGGCAGCACCTGCCCAATATGCGCTCCTTTGGAGGGAAGGGTTTATAGCCGGTCAGGCACAAATCCGGATTATCCTCCACTGGCTTCCGCCTTTGGCAAGATTGATCCCAATGGCAGTAACGATCTGAGCAATACATACTTAAATATTCATCCGAACTGTCTACACTCCCTGGTTAAGTACACCACGATCGGCAAGAGTGATGCGCAGATCCAGAAGGATAAGGACTTTTCAAGTTTCCATAAGAATCCTGTTACGGTGGATCCCAGAAGTAAGAAACAGATAGCAGCCTATAAAGAGAAGATCAGGAACCGGCAGAAACTCCTTAGCGATTACAAGCAGCACGAGCGGTACCGGGCGATTCTTGGAAATGATGTACCGAAAAGCTTTGAAAAGTTCCGGGAATTAAAGTATAATGGTGGTGAGAACTGGCAGAGTGCACAGGCGATGTACCGTAAGACCAATGCTTATAACAAGATCATCCTTAAAGAGCCCGCTATCACTGCCGATCTGAAAAAGATATCTAAAGACACCGGAATCCCAATGATGGGACTGGAATATCGGTTAAAAGCAAAAGATTCTTTCCTGCGAAAAGTGGGAACAGAAAGCGAACACAGCCTTGATCCTCAAAGGATTAAGGATACTATCACCTCCACCAATGATGTGATACGTTATACTTACCAGGACAATCCTTTAAACCTCGTAAATTCATATAAGAGTATTTCGGGAGCATTGAAGGAAAAAGGGTACGATCTTGTTAGAGTAAAGAATTTCTGGCACAATAAAGGGAATCCTTACAATGGCATTAACTGTACATTCAGACTGCCAGATCCAAAAGGAAAAGGGTATCAGGATTTTGAAGTACAATTCCATACACCTGAAAGCTATGGTGTGAAGGATCGAATGCACAAGGATTACGAAGCCTGGAGGCTGTTAAACGCTTCCTCTCCTGAAGCTATTGCACTAAGACGGAAGATGATGGAGCAGTCACGAGGTATGGAGATTCCAGCAAATATCGAAGAGGTGAAAAATAAATGAGTGTGACATATTATCGTATCAATGATCTGAATATGTTGGGGAAGGAAGAAGATTATGTCCCCTATTTGTATAAGCCTGGAAAAGGGTGGGTTGTGGATAATGATAATATCCTGATGGACCGGGTTATGGGATTCGATGAGTCAGAGCCATCTAATTCACCATACAAGATTGGAAATACAAGTGTCCTAGATCTTGTAGAGGAAATAAGCCAGAAAGAAGCAGAAAAGATTATAGCGAATTTGTAAATACCATCGGTCAGAAAATAGGCTGATGGTATTTTTGTACCCTAAACCGTTGCGACCATCGCAACAGAAAGGAAAAGGAATGCTTGCATATTATGGATATACTATAAGCCCAAACCAGATAGAAACTGGCGAGGGCTTTTTAATTTGTCGGAATGTCCCTATTGCCCGGACTGGTAGCATGGACTACTTGGAAACTGAATTGAACCCTGCGGGAAGTTCTTCCAAAATGGTTAAGGTGTTGCGATCCCCGGAAGAAGTATTCTCCGAAGCGGCGTTATCCAGTTTTGAGGGAAAGCCAGTAACCAATGAACACCCACCAGAGCTATTGACACCAGAAACATACAGCCTTTACGCAAAGGGACACGCTCAGAACGTAAGAAGGGGCGAAGGGGAATGGAAAGATTGCGTTATGGCTGACTTGCATGTCCAGGATGAAAATCTGATCCGTGAAGTGCAAGAGGGAAAAAGAGAGATCAGTTGCGGGTATGAATGCATCTGGTCTGATAATGGAGATGGAACCTATTCGCAGCATGATATCCGCGGGAATCATATCGCTGTGGTAACACGGGGACGTGCGGGAAAGAATGTTGCGATTTTAGATTCAGAAAAAAAGATAGAGCCTTACAGGCCAGAAAGGAAAGAAAACATGAAAAAGATTACGCTTTTTAAATTATTTGCAAAAGCTGTAAAGGACGCTTCTCCGGAGGAGTTGGAGTCCATGGCCGCTGATGCGGCAGATGCGCTTGGAGAGGAGGAACTAAAAAAAACAGAATCTGCAGCAGCTCCCGCAAAGGAAGAAGTAAAGGATTTTTCCAGCCTGGATGCGAAACTGGATAAGCTTATGGATTTACTGTCTGCTAAAAAGGAGCCGGAAGTCGATCAGGATCCGTTGGACGGTCTGATAAAATCCCTTACAGGAGAAACCGAGGAACCGGCGCCCAGTGCAGAGGCAAAAGTGGTACCTGCTGAGGAACTGGACGGATGCGCAACAAAAACAGCAGATAAAGCTGTAATGGCAGAGGTGATAAAGCAGCTTCGCCCGGTAATTGCAGGAATTAAGGATTCAGCTGACAAAAAGGCTGTTACGGATTCCCTGATTGCGTGCTTGTCAGACGGGAGTGCCGTGAGCGATATTGCAAAGATCGCAGCGGTTACCCAAAAGAATGCGGCCAGACTGGCAGATAAAAAGCCCGGCATTGATCTGGACGCTTGCCAATCTGCTTATGATGCAATGAACCCACACAAAAACGGAGGTAAGAAATAATGAGAGGACAGGTAATTGGAACAAGTATGAC
>Ga0316613_10001672_pt1 | contig 15014 bp, 10 predicted proteins | sample OWC_soil_day10_C_2_FD_207647 | JGI IMG/M metagenome (GOLD analysis project Ga0316613, IMG submission 207647) | Wetland soil microbial communities from Old Woman Creek delta, Ohio, United States - OWC_soil_day10_CT_b | ecosystem: Environmental > Terrestrial > Soil > Wetlands | place: USA: Ohio...
AACAGAAAGACCGGTCGATCCTCCTTGGGATCCACCGGTCTTTCTTATTTCGGGGCTGGCCAGGTCTAAAACCAAGCCCCCGGAAAACCGGGGGCTTGGAAAGTCAACTGCAGCATCTGCATTCAGAGGGTTCAGACCGTTTCCGGAATGGTTTCAATCGCGGGGCTTTCTTCTTCCGCAGCCTCAGGGGCTCGATCTTCAGCCTTCTCGCGGAGCACCAGGTTCATGATGACCGCAGTCAGGGCGCCAACGCAGATTGTGGAGCTGAGCATGTAACCAAGAAGGGGGGGCAGGCTCATGATGAGCGGCATGGGAAGGAGACCAGCACCGATGGTGGTCAGGATCGAGGTGCCGATCACGAGGTAGTTACGCTCCGTCAAAGGATAGGAACGGAGGCTGGACCAGCCGCTCATGGTCACTGCGACACAGATGATCGCGTAGATGCCCCAGATGACAGAGCTGGGAACAAGGGCGATCACATACATCAGCTTGGGGCAGAAGGCCATGACCACGGCGAGCGCGCCTGCGCCGATGGCGGCATGACGGCTGAACACCCGGGTGACGGCCAGAACACCGGCATTGGAGGCATAGCTGGTGACAGGCAGCGCCCCGAAGAAGGAGCCGATGAGGCAGCCGAGCCCCTCGCCGAGCACACCACGGTTGATGCGCTTCTCATCCAGCTTCTCGCCCGACATCGCAGTGTAAGTGAACCAGGTGCCACTGCTCTCGATCATCACGAGGAGCATAAGGATGCACATGACCACACAGGTATTGAGGTCAAACTTGGGCATTCCATAGGGAGCGAGCTTGGGGATGGCGATCCAGGAAGCCTTGGCGACAGGGCCGAAGTCCACGTGGCCGAAGAAGCCTGCGAAGACCGTCCCAACGACGATGGCATAGATCACTGAACCGAGACCGATGTACTTGCCCACCGCGCTCTTGATGTGGCCAAGACGCATAAAGAGCACAAAGGCCGCGAAGGTGACAAAGGCCTCCAGGAAGTTGATGGAGGGTTTGCCGGGGATCGTCAGGATTGCGTTGAAGGTGATCGGCATCAAGGCGATGCCGACGACAGTGATGACGGTGCCAGCCACGAGACCCGGCACGAACCACTTGATGATCTTGCTGAATATGCCGGTAACGCCAACGATCATCAGGAATATGGAGCCAACAATAAAGCTCCCCATGAGGGTCGGCCAGCCAGCTTTCATCCCGATGGCTACCGCAGCACCAATGATCAGGAAGGTCATCCCCTGGACGACCTGGAAGCGGAGGAGGAAGCCGGATTGAAGGATCGTGGCGACACCGCAAGCAAAGAAGGTCGCCGTGATGAGCCCAGCAGCGGCGCCGATATCCAGCTTCATGATGGCGATGATGACGATCGGCCCCAGGAAGAGGTTGCAGGCCAGCAGGGACTGGAGGCCAAAGAACAGCGACTGTTTTATAGTCAGCTTGTCCTCGGAGTGGATGACACGACTTGTTGATTCCATATGTTTCTCCTTTCAACTCGAATGAGACTGCGTTGGGGTGGCATTGGCGGTCTTCAGCCCATAGAGGGCTTTGGCTTATCCGTGAACCGCAGCGATCATGGCCTTGACGTTCTCCAGCTTGGCGTTGGCCGGCAGAGCGCAGCCGCTCGACAGGATGAAGCCCGGCCCCATGTCCCGGATCAGCTTGGTGCAGTAGTTGTAGACCTGGTCGGGGGTACCCAGAGCCAGCATGGCGGCGGGCACGTCACCCTTGATGCACATACGGTCCCCGAGCGCCTCCTTGATCTTGTATATGTCCGTAACGCCGTCCGTCTCGAACACGCACTTGCCCTTGGGGAAGCTCTTGAAATACTCCAGATCCCGCTCCCAGTTCGAATCGATATGGAAGTTGATCACGGCCCCTTCCTCAATGATGGCGTCTGCCACCTGCTTGAGGTACTTCCACACGAAACGCTCCCAGAGCTTGGGCCGGAAGAATTCGCTGGCCCCTCGGGCCGGGGAGATGAACACATACTCGGACTTGGTGGCCCGGATGGCCTGGCGCATTTCGTTGATGGTGCCTTCCTGGATGACGTCGATGACGGCTTCCACCTTGTCGGGGCACTGATAGAGGTCCTTCATGAAGCCCGGCATGGAGCGCCCACCGCTGATCTTCTCGGTCACCAGGTTGATCACCAGGGGCGAGTAGACGACATAGCCTGCATCCTCCATCTTCTGGACCATCTGGGGGATGTTCGCCAGTTCCGCGAGAACGTCATCCAGGGGAACGCCAATCCGGTTCCTCAGGTAGTCATCCTCGAAGGCTGGCCAGCCCTTGCTCAAGATGGTGTCGTAGTCTTCGCGGGTCATGACCTCCTTCTCGTCCAGCTGCCAGAGCATGCCTTCCGGCAACTCCTTTCCGGGCATCTTGATCCGGGTCATGAAGCCCAGGGGGAAGAGGGGCGCCGCCACGAAGGCGGAATCGGAGCCATCCAGATCGCCAAGCGCCTTCATGGACTCCACCATCACCTCGTTGGAGTACATGAGGCTATTGGCGAACTTGGACATGGGGGCCCCCATGTGCTTGGCACAGAAGGCATCCATCAGGGGCACCACTGGGGTCCGATCAGGCTTTTCTAGGGCCACGGCCTTGCGGATCCGCTCGCGACGCTCGTTCAACAACTCAGCATTTGTCTTCATCACTTCACCTTGATTTGGAATTTGCAGACGGGGAAAGGAGGTTGCCCGATTCCGGATGGGCACCAGGACACGCCTGACTGCCGTCATGGCCCTCGGGTGGAGTACGGATGGTTCGACATGACGACTCCTGGACACCAGAGGACGGATTGACCTCTGGTACGGTTATCCGGAACAGACGGATGACTTGGATTTGGCGGATTGGAACGATTACAGTTTTTGAATATCCTACAAAAGTGAATACGCGTCAACTAAGAATATAGGTACGTTTTTGAAAGAGCCCTTACTCAAGTGATTTAATTGGATGACCATTAATCACCTTTTGCCATTCGTTCACCTTTGGCCAGGATTGAACCAACCAGCCCCCTCCGGACCGACCCGGGGGCGATGCCACGAACAATCATCACCTGCAGAGATTGACACTCCCGGACGGGATGGCCGGCCTTGGGATTGATCCCTGTAATTCCGGGCCACACTAGTTGTAGCGGCCGTATTTGTCGACGGCGTCAAAGAAGGCCTTCACGTTCTCGTGTTTGGCGTTCATGGGCATGCAGCAGCCCGTGGAGTAGATCAGACCGCCATCCTTGCCCACGTACTGGATCAGTTTCCTGGCGTAGGCGTCCACCTCATCCGGGCTCCCCACGCTCAGCATGGAGGCGTGCACATCGCCCATGATGGCGCAGTGCCCTCTCAGCACATCCTTGGCCTTGAAGATGTCCGTGGCTCCGTCCAGCTGCAGCACGAACTTCTTGGCCGGGAGCTGGAGCAGATACTCCAGGTTGTCGGTCCAATCCGAGTCGTAGTGCAGGATCGGGATGATGTTCTTCTCGTTCAGGCCGTTCACCAGCCGCTTCATCAGGGGCAGGAGCATGTTCTCGAACACCTTCAGGGAGAGCCACTGGGCGCTGCTGCGGGAATCCCCGATGAAGGCGCGACGGATGCCCGTCTGGTCCGCCTGGGCCGCCAGCAGGGCGATCATTTCGTCGGTCACCCGCTCCATCACCGCATAGAGCTTGTCCGGGATCTGGCGCACATCCCGGAAATACTTCTCCAGGGAGCGGGTCATCGAAATCACATCCGGCCCCGAACCGCCCAGGATGGACCAGGTGGGACTCTGTCCCCGGGCCAGGGTCCGCCGGACCTCGTCGGCGTGCAGCTTGGCCTTCTCCGGCAGGGCCGCCATGATCTGCTCCACCGTGGAGCCGTGGGAGACCTGGCAGAACTTGATGATGTAGGGGAAGAGCCCCTCGTTCAGGATGATGTCCAGATCCTCCCGACTCATGGCCTCGAATTCGTGCATCTGGAAGGAGGCATTGTCCTCCAGCTCCGTGCCGGGCATCTTGGTCCGCATGAGACCAATGATCTGCATGTATGGGGCGATGCGCTCGCACATGATGAAGGGGTTGCTGTCCCAGATCGGATAGGCCTCCTTCACCCGGTCGATGGCGCCCATGCACTTCTCCCAGTCGTGCATGAAGTCCTTGTTCAGCATCCCCGCGAACTGACCGGCGTACTGGTCGATCATGGGTGCGCACACCACCCGGTCCACTGGCTCCAGGTTGATCGCCGCCTGGATACGCGCTTCCGGCGTCATGAGGTCCTTAGTCATTTCATGCCCTTTCGAGATGGGCCACAAGGCCCAGTGAACGGATCAATCCAGGTGGCCTGCGGATCAAGGGGAGGCCTCTGAACTTTAGTCAAAGGCCTTAGGGTGGGCGCCCTCTCCCCAAGGGGAGCCGGCATTGGAACCTGTATATGGATGTGCGTGAATTGTATTTGACCATGATCGTAAACCGACTACGAGGTATTGTCAATTTCGATTTCAAATCATATTCAACTTCCGATCCGGAGGAACGAATCGACCCCGGATAACGCAGTTCGGCCGTCCCCTGGCGGGACGGCCGAATGATATCCATCGGATTTGGAGCTACTTCACGCCCAGCAGTTTCTTGGAATACTCCACAGAATCCTGAGCGGTCTTGCAGTAGGCATCGGCGCCCACGTAGTCCGCCGTGGTCTGATCGCAGGGGCCGCCTCCGATAAGGATCTTGAGCCCATCCCGAAGCCCCGCTGCCTCAATCGATGAGATGCACTCCTTCATGCCGTCGAAGGCTGTCGTCAGCAGACAGGAGATGCCCACCACCTGGGGTTTGTGCACCCGGATGGCCTCGATATAGGCGGCCGTGGAGACGTCCACCCCCAGATCGATAACCTTGAAGCCATTGCAGCTCATCACCGTGGTCACGATGTTCTTGCCGATATCGTGGATATCTCCATAGATGGTGCCCATGACGAAGGTGCCGTGGCTGGGCGCGTCGCCCGCTTCCAGGTCCCCGCCGATGAGGGCTGCGGCTTCCTTGAAGATCTCGGCGGACATGATCAGCTCGGAGAGATAGTATTCCTTCTCCTCATAGCGCTTCCCGACGATGTTCATGCCTTCCTGGAGCTTCTGGATGATCTCCAGGGCCGGGACTCCCTGGGCCTTTAGGGTGTTCACTTCAGCCACCAGCGCGGATTCTTCGAGATCCGCCATGGCGTTGATCAGGGTCTGACTCATCGTGCGCTCCTTTGGGGCCGTTGCAAAATACTCCGCGGAATTCGGCATGCTCCGAAGCGGCCCCTTCTGTCACTCATGTAAATGTTTTCAGGTTGGTTATGTGCAGCGATCAAATTCAACAAAATACGGAATGCGCCAGTCCAGTCGTCACGACCGAGCGGCAGCGATCATGGCCTTGACGTTCTCCACTTTGGCGTTGGCGGGCAGAGCACAGCCGCTCGAGAGGATAAAGCCCGGTCCCATGTCCCGGATCAGCTTGGAGCAATAGTTGTAGACCTGGTCCGGAGTACCAAGGGCCAGCATGGCGGCGGGCACGTCGCCCTTGATGCACATGTGATCCCCGAGCGCTTCTTTGATCTTGTAAATGTCTGTCACGCCATCCGTCTCGAAGACACACTTGCCCTTGGGGAAGCTCTTGAAGTATTCCAGATCCCGCTCCCAGTTCGAATCAATGTGGAAATTGACCACAGCCCCTTCCTCAAGGATGGCGTCGGCCACCTGCTTCAGGTACTTCCACACGAAGCGTTCCCAGAGCTTGGGGCGGAAGAATTCGCTGGCCCCCCGGGCCGGGGAGATGAACACATACTCGGACTTGGTAGCCCGGATGGCCTGGCGCAACTCGTTGAGGGTGCCCTCCTGGATCACGTCAATGACGGCCTCCACCTTGTCGGGGCACTGATAGAGGTCCTTCATGAAGCCCGGCATGGAACGCCCACCGCTGATCTTCTCGGTCACCAAGTTGATCACCAGGGGCGAATAGACGACATAGCCTGCATCCTCCATCTTCTGGACCATCTGGGGGATGTTCGCCAGTTCCGCAAGGACGTCATCCAGAGGGACGCCGATCCGGTTCCTCAGGTAGTTGTCCTCGAAGGCGGGCCAGCCCTTGCTCAGGATGGTGTCATAGTCTTCGCGGGTCATGACCTCCCTCTCGTCCAGCTGCCAGAGCATGTCTTCCGGCAGCTCTTTTCCGGGCATCTTGATCCGGGTCATGAAACCCAGGGGGAAGAGGGGCGCCGCCACGAAGGCGGAATCGGAGCCATCCAGATCACCCAGCGCCTTCATGGACTCCACCATCACCTCGTTGGAGTAGGTAAGGCTTGTGGCGAACTTGGCCATGGGCGCGCCCATATGCTTGGCGCAGAAGGCGTCCATCAGGGGCACCACCGGGGTCTTGTCGGGTTTCTCAAGGGCCACGGCCTTGCGGATGCGCTCGCGGCGCTCGTTCAACAACTCAGCGTTTGTCTTCATCGCTTCTCCTTGAATTGGAAGTTGCAACTGGAACAGTAGGTTTCCTGATCCCAGGCGGACGGCAGGACATGCCTGAGCGAGTTCAGGAACCCCTGACTCAGCATGGGGTGTTAAAGGACAGCTTTGGGCTACAGTTATGAATATCATCCAAAAGTGAATGCCCGTCAACACGGAATCAAACGATCCGCGCTTCTAGCTATAAATAGGGATGTTAAACGCCGCAAAAAATAACATCATGCGTCCCAAACCGTTGCGATGCGCGTGCCCCCAGAGCCGTCCCCCCCTGGAAAGGGTGCTTCAAAACAAAAAACCCACCCGCATTGGGTGGGTCAGATGCCAGCGTCCTTGAAATCTCAGACCTTCATCGCGGGATCCAGGGTCACATCGTAGGAGAAATCGATCTCCGCAGAGGGGTATTCAGGGAGCGGAGCCGTCGTGATTTCGTGGGCGATTTCGGTCGGCACACCCACCACCCGCATCAGCAACTCCGCAATCAGCCGCTCGTGGGTTGGTGGTTGCTTGCCGACGATGACATCCCGGAGTCCGCCCACCATCATCCAGACCATCTGACTCCAGACGGATTCAGCATCATTCTCATCAACCCGATAGACCCCTGCCCTGGTGGCCAGGATGATATCCCGGACCCCAAAGGGCTTGAAACTCTCCTGCATCCGATCCGCGAGCAGATCGGGGCGCTTGGCCCACCACTGCCACATGGGCTGGGTACAAGCCTCCCTCACCGTAAGTCGGGCTGCGAAAGCCTGCACCCGGGCAGGATCAGTTCCCTTCCAGGGCCTGGTGGCGGCATCGTTCCTGCGACCCAGGTCATTGATCAGGCAATCCAGAACCTGGGCCGCCAACTCATCCTTCGACTTGAAGTAGCTATAGAAGGTGCCAAAACCCACATCTGCCCGCTCAGTGACCTCCTGGATCGTCGCACCATCCACCCCCTGAGTGGACATCACCTCGTAGGCAGCTTTCAGGAGCCGTTTCCGGGTCTGAAGGCGGCGGCGAGAGACTCGGGTAAGCGGAGCTTCCTGCGCCGGGACTGTGGATTCGGGCTCCAGTCCCCCACTTTTCTTCGGCATTCCGTCCTTCTCCCCATCAAAAGCATTGCTTCATATATGATGGTAAATCATATTCATCCAAAACGTTAGGCCAGATCTTGCAAATCCAACGAGCTTCGGCCGCCCCAATCCGGGACAGCCGAAGCACAGAGGAGGATATTCCGATCTACTTCACTTCCGCCACCAGCACGGATTCTTCGAGATCAGCCATGGCGTTGATCAGGGTCTGACTCATGGTTCTGCTCCTTAGTTGTAGCGGCCGTATTTGTCGACGGCGTCAAAGAAGGCCTTCACGTTCTCGTGTTTGGCGTTCATGGGCATGCAGCAGCCCGTGGAGTAGATCAGACCGCCATCCTTGCCCACGTACTGGATCAGTTTCCTGGCGTAGGCGTCCACCTCATCCGGGCTCCCCACGCTCAGCATGGAGGCGTGCACATCGCCCATGATGGCGCAGTGCCCTCTCAGCACATCCTTGGCCTTGAAGATGTCCGTGGCTCCGTCCAGCTGCAGCACGAACTTCTTGGCCGGGAGCTGGAGCAGATACTCCAGGTTGTCGGTCCAATCCGAGTCGTAGTGCAGGATCGGGATGATGTTCTTCTCGTTCAGGCCGTTCACCAGCCGCTTCATCAGGGGCAGGAGCATGTTCTCGAACACCTTCAGGGAGAGCCACTGGGCGCTGCTGCGGGAATCCCCGATGAAGGCGCGACGGATGCCCGTCTGGTCCGCCTGGGCCGCCAGCAGGGCGATCATTTCGTCGGTCACCCGCTCCATCACCGCATAGAGCTTGTCCGGGATCTGGCGCACATCCCGGAAATACTTCTCCAGGGAGCGGGTCATCGAAATCACATCCGGCCCCGAACCGCCCAGGATGGACCAGGTGGGACTCTGTCCCCGGGCCAGGGTCCGCCGGACCTCGTCGGCGTGCAGCTTGGCCTTCTCCGGCAGGGCCGCCATGATCTGCTCCACCGTGGAGCCGTGGGAGACCTGGCAGAACTTGATGATGTAGGGGAAGAGCCCCTCGTTCAGGATGATGTCCAGATCCTCCCGACTCATGGCCTCGAATTCGTGCATCTGGAAGGAGGCATTGTCCTCCAGCTCCGTGCCGGGCATCTTGGTCCGCATGAGACCAATGATCTGCATGTATGGGGCGATGCGCTCGCACATGATGAAGGGGTTGCTGTCCCAGATCGGATAGGCCTCCTTCACCCGGTCGATGGCGCCCATGCACTTCTCCCAGTCGTGCATGAAGTCCTTGTTCAGCATCCCCGCGAACTGACCGGCGTACTGGTCGATCATGGGTGCGCACACCACCCGGTCCACTGGCTCCAGATTGATCGCCGCCTGGATACGCGCTTCCGGCGTCATAACGTCGATAGCCATTCCAACCCTCCTTAAGGAAGTTGATTAAAGTGGTTTAGTTCTTAAAAATTCAGGTATGCCTATAGCAGCCCCTGCATCGGGGAATGCACACCGAATTCAACGTGTTTTCCGGAGAGATGAATCCTCCGAGGTTTGGCTCTAGGGATGAGGTTATGGACTTATCGATCCATTGTCAATCTCGATTGGCAATCATTTTCCCAAACAACATACGACTCCCCATCCCACAGAGGCGGGTGTGGTCGGATCAGCATCCGGGCCAGCCTAGTCCGGCGGATGTTCCAGCAGTCCCTCACTGCCCTCAAGGCGCCGCCTCTGGATGGCTCCAGTTCGGCGCCAGAAGATGATTCCGAAGATACAGAGACCCGTTCCCACGAGACAGGAAACCACCCGGGTCGGCAGGAAGGGCTGAAGGATGGCAACCATGGGCAGGACCACCATGAAGCTGATGGCCATTTCAAGGAAGAAGCGAACCGCCTCCTCCATGCCTTCCACGGTAGAACCCGTGGATTGGAGTGCCCGCTTGGCCATGGCCCCGGCGACACTCCGGATCTGCTTGCGCATCCCCATGAGGAAGCGGAACGCAAACAGACCCACGAGCGTCCACACGGAGTACTCGGCCAGGGCCTGCGGCACCATGCCCTGGGTGGCACCCCTCAACAGATGGTGCGCCAACGACGCAAAAAGCGCAGCGGCAATCACCATCAGCGCATCCAGGACAAGATAGCCAAAGGGCTTCCGCAGAGAGCGCCAGGGTGCCTTTCGGAATGGGATGGCCCCCAGATGCCCCATGGCTGCCCGATGGTGCATCAGGAAATACCGAAGCCGCCTGGGCATGTGCCGTTCGAAGCGATCGGCCAGGGCATCAGAGTGCCGGATCATGATGGGGGTTGTCAGGATGGTCCAGGCACTCGTAACCACCATGACGGGGAAGAGCGCAGGGCTGACCACTCCCAGGGCCTGACCCAGAGCCGCGATGATGAAACTGAACTCTCCGATCTGAGTCAGGCTGCTGCCGATCCAGATGGAGTTCCGGAGCCCGCTTCCCCCCAGGATCGCCCCGAAGGCGGCTGTCAGGAACTTGCCGAGAAACACCAGGACTCCAAAGAGGAGGATGGCCCTCCAGTTGGGAAGCACCTGGGCAGGGTCGATGAGCATCCCGATAGAGACAAAGAATATCGCGACGAAGACGTCCTTGAGCGGAGCCAGCAGGTGCTCTACCCTGCGCTCGCGACCGGATTCTGCCACCAGCATCCCGGCCAGGAAGGCCCCCAGGGCCACGGAGTAGCCCATATAGGAGGCCAGGAGCGACAGGCTGAAGCAAAGCCCCACCGCTGTTATCAGCAAGGTCTCGTCGTGTCCCATGTCTGCGACCCAGCGAATGAAACGCGGCACCAGCCAGCGTCCGAAGGCGAGCACCAGGAACAGGAATCCGGCGAGACGAGCCACCGTCAGGAGGAGCGCCCCCAGCCCAAGGCCAGCACCTGACCCCACCGCGGTAAGCAAGGTCAGCATGAGGATCGCAAGAAGATCTTCGACGATGAGGGCCGAGAGGACCAGATCGGCAATCGGCCCCTTGATGCCCATCCCCTGGTAGACCCGGGCAATGATCATGGTCGAACTTATGCCCAGGGCGGCACCGGCGAAAATGCTTTCCAGGCTGCTCCACCCAAGAAAGCGCCCGATGAGATACCCAGCCCAGGTGAGAAATCCCGTCTTGATCAGGGCGATGAGGCTGGCTGGGGGCCCCGCCCTCATGAGTTTCTTCAGGCTGAAGTCGATCCCCAGGGAGAACATGAGCAGGATGATGCCGAGTTCGGACAGCGTGTGGACATGGTGCAGGTTCGCCACCAATGGCACCGGCACGTGGGGACCGATGATCAGCCCGGCCAGGAGATACCCCAGTACCACCGGGAGTCGGAATCGCTGGCACACCACTGTTGTGACCGCAGCCACCCCCAGGACCATGGCCAGATCCAGAAGGATGGAAGGGTTGGAGGGGACGGCACCCATGCTTCAGGATACCGACTTCCCCAAGGTTGAGCCTGGCCTCGCTTAATGCGATCCTGTAAGGCTATGAAACTCGATCGCCTCTCCGACTTCACCCGCTCTCACCGCAATGGTGAGTTGCGCCTTTCCCATGCCGGTCAGCAGGTGCGCTTGCTGGGCTGGTGCAAGCGCATCCGCAACCTGGGCTCACTGGTGTTCCTGGACCTCCGGGACCGCTGGGGCGTCGTGCAGCTGGTGGCCGACGAGACCCAGGTGAGCCCCGAGCTGCTGGCGCGCCTCAAGGCTGTGCGCAGCGAGTTCGTCCTCGGTGCCGAAGGAGTGGTGGCCGAACGGGAACAGAAGAACCCCAACCTGCCCACCGGGGATATCGAGGTGCGGCTCACGGACCTGCGCATCCTCAACACCGCCCAGACTCCGCCGATCCCCGTGGATGACAGCAGCCAAGAGGCCAACGAGGATCTGCGTCTGAAGTACCGCTTCCTGGATCTCCGCCGGGAGAAGCTCCAGCGCAACCTCATCCTCCGGAGCGAAACCGCGAACATCGTCCGGAACTACTTCAGGCAGCATGATTTCATCGAATTCGAGACTCCCATCCTCGGCAAATCCACGCCCGAGGGAGCCCGGGACTACCTAGTGCCCAGTCGAGTCCATCCCGGCGAATTCTTCGCCCTGCCCCAGAGCCCCCAGCTCTTCAAGCAGCTCCTCCAGGTCTCAGGCTTCGAGCGCTACATCCAGATCTGCCGCTGCTTCCGGGATGAGGATCTGCGTGCCGACCGCCAACCCGAGTTCACCCAGGTGGACATCGAGATGAGCTTCGTGCGGCAGGAAGATGTGCAGAGCATGGTGGAAGGCCTGATGGTGGAACTGGCCCCCCTGGTCGGCAAGGCCGCCACGGCGCCCTTCCCCCGCTTACCGTACCGGGACGCAATGGAATGGTATGGTTCCGACAAGCCCGACCTCCGCTGCCCGCTCAAGATCCAGGATGTGACCAGCCTTTTCGCCCAGAGCGAGTTCAACCTCTTCAGGGCTGCCGCCGATTCCCAGGGTCAGCGCCGGGTACGGGCCCTCTGGTTCCCCAGCGAAACGGCCGGAGCCTTCAGCCGGAAACAGCTGGATGAGCTCCAGGAGGTGGCCAAGCAGCTGGGCGCCGGGGGCCTGCCCTATGCGAAGTGGGGCAAGGAGGGCCTGGCTTCCAGCTTCAAGAAGTTCATCAACGAAGAGCAGGAAGCCCAGCTCAAGACCGCCCTTGGGGTCGAAGGAAACGGCCTGGCCATCTTTGCTGTGGGTACCGACGATCAGACATCAAGGGTCCTGGGAGATCTCAGGGTCCGGCTATCGAAGCAGTTCGGCCTCCTGGATGAATCCCGCTTCGAGTTCCTCTGGGTGGTGGACTTCCCCCTCTTCGAGTGGAACGACGAGGCCCAGCGCTTCGTGGCCTGCCATCACCCCTTCACCAGCCCTCACCCGGATGATATGGATCTCCTGGAATCCAACCCGGGAGCCTGCCGGGCCGTGGCCTACGACCTGGTGCTCAACGGCTACGAGGTGGGCGGCGGCTCCATCCGTATCCACGATGCCGAAACCCAGAGCCGGATGTTCCAGGCCATCGGCATCGGCCAGGCAGAAGCCCGGGAGAAGTTCGGATTCCTCCTCGACGCCCTCAGCTACGGCGCCCCTCCCCATGGTGGCCTGGCCCTGGGCCTGGACAGGCTCGTGATGCTCCTGGCCGGTGTGGACAACATCCGCGAGGTCATCGCCTTCCCCAAGACCGCCCAGGCCCGCTGCCTCATGATGGATGCCCCCAGCCCGGTGGAACCCAAGCAGCTCAAAGAACTTCGCATCCAAACCGACCAGCCCCAGCAGTACCGGGCCGGCGTCATGTTCTTCGAGAGTGTTCCCAGCGAGCTCCAGGCCCCGGTATCAGCCCTGCGCACCCTTGCCACCAGCGCCCCGACCTCGACCAGCACCGTGGTGCTGGATGGCGAGGTCGTCAAGGTGGAAACCACCCGCATACCCGGATTCTGAAGCGATCCGCCCAGCCGTCTCCTCGTGTGACATGCACTTGGAGGCGGCCTGGGAATCCCAACCGCAATATCCCGGCGCATCGTGGAATACGCCTTTCGGTCATCACTCATCTTGCGGACCAGGCTGCTGGGAACCATCTCGAACTGAAGCTGCCAGCTGTCATCATCCATCAGGAACCCCCTCAGCACTCGAGACCCGTTATGCCGGTGCCCATGCTCCTGACAAGACTCCTAGCCTGGGTAGAATCCCTGCGCCCTGCTGCAGCCAGGAAAAGAGCCTCAGGAAACGCCTTTCGGCTCTTCAGCAGGCGCAAGGTTTTCAAAATCCAGAAAGCGATTCTGGTGGGGCACCAAAAGGCTCACATGGAGCCGCAAAGCCTGGATTCAACCCTCCGGGACATGCAACAACGCATAACGGACCTTGAACGCGCGCTGAAATTCCAGATGCTGCTCCCACGAAAGGTCGCGGCCTTGCGCAGGCAAGCCACGGGCCTCACTGGAACCTGGGCTCCCATGGACAGCCACCGCATGCAGCGGGAGATGCAGACCTTGAAACAATGGTTGTGCGCCGAGAGCCAGGACGGTTGTACGATCCCGGATGCTGCCTACTACCAGCAGTGCCCACCGGATTACCATCCTCTGGAGCTTCAGGACTGGTATCAAAGAAGAACCAAGCGTCTATTGAATCTTGAACAGCCTCGGACCTTCAACGAGAAAATCCAGTGGCTCAAGCTATACGACGCAACAAGTCTCAAAACCATGCTTGCGGACAAGTTTGCAGTCAGGGACTGGGTCAGCGGGAAAATCGGTTCTCAATACTTGGTACCTTTGATCGGTGTCTATGACACCGCAGAGGAGATCCCCTTCCATGCGCTCCCGGAGCGTTTTGTCATCAAGGCGACCCACGGATCGGACATGAACCTCATTGTGACGGACAAGAATCGTCTCAATTGGGAGGAGGCAAAACAGCGTATCCATTCCTGGCTACAAAGGAACCACGCCTTTGAACATGGATTGGAAATGCACTACGCCCCCATTGTTCCTCGGATCCTGGTGGAGGATTATCTGGAAAGCGGCCCTGGCCTCCCTGAAGACAGGAAAAAGCCACCGTACACAATGGATGACTACAAAGTGTGGTGCTTCGGCGGGAAGGCCCACTACATCCAGTTCGCAACAGGGCACGTCACCGCCTTTTACAACACCCGTTGGGAAAAACAGGATTTTTCTAACAAGGCTGTCAGGCAGGCTCCCTGCCCCCGGCCAGATTGCCTGGAGGAATTGCTCCAGCGAGCCGAAACACTCGCCGAAGGATTCGCCTTCGTACGGGTAGATTTTTATATCCTGTTAGACGGTTCCCTGAAGTTCGGGGAGATGACATTCACCAGCAGCAGCGGCACCGCCAAGTGGAATCCACCCTCGGCGGATGAACTCCTGGGTTCGCTGATCACCCTGCCCTCCCCGACCATCCCTGGGTGATTGGCATCTGCTCACCTGTCGGGTGAGGGGGTACGAGAAGCATGACCATCACGCTCCGCCACCATGTCCAAACCATCCTCCGGGAAGCAGGCTGGGAACTCCCCGCCATCCCGGTGACCTGGTCTCCGCGCATGACCCGTTGCGCTGGACTATTCGTGGTGGAGAGAGATGTCCGGGGGGTCAAGCACGCCGAGATCCGCCTGAGAATCCCGCTCCTGCGCCGCCAGGACCGTCCCTGGCCCATACAGGCGTGCGGATGCCATTGCCACGACCCCAGGGACATCACACGCCGGGTCCTGGAACACGAGCTCATCCACTACAAGCTGTGGAGGGATGGCGAAAAGGACTGGGGACACACCGAGAAATTCCGCCGTCTGGCCTGGGAGACCTTCGGTCACCAGAGCATCACCCATGGGATCGGAGTCGAGGATGCTTCCCGTTGAGGGGAGTGTTTGAACCGCCTGGAGATAAACGCAAAAAGGCCGCTCCGGAGAGCGGCCTTTGGGTTTTAACGTCGCGGCGACCTACTTTTCCACCAGTGTCCCTGGCAGTATCATCGGCCCTCTGGAGCTTAACTGCCGTGTTC
>Ga0316613_10001673_pt1 | contig 15009 bp, 18 predicted proteins | sample OWC_soil_day10_C_2_FD_207647 | JGI IMG/M metagenome (GOLD analysis project Ga0316613, IMG submission 207647) | Wetland soil microbial communities from Old Woman Creek delta, Ohio, United States - OWC_soil_day10_CT_b | ecosystem: Environmental > Terrestrial > Soil > Wetlands | place: USA: Ohio...
TAAGGAAAACCGCAGGTGTACAGCAGCTATTGCTATATACTTGCGGTTTTTTTATTCTAGCAAAAAACATTAGGGTTTCCATAAATATGATCGTTTTTATTTTCACATTGATACAGATTATGAACAATATCAATTAATAATCAAAGAAAAATATACGAAATATTAATTAGAAGGGGAAATAAAAATCTACCTATAGTTCTATTTATATTATATGTGGGGGTCAGAGGATGTTAAAAAGAATATGTGGTAATTGTACTTATTGGAGTGCAGAAAAACTAGAACATGTTAAATGTAAAAAATGTAGTATGGATAAAAGATCTACCGAAAGAGTACACTTTATGCCTCGCAATATGAACTGCTCACTATGTGAGTATGAAATGATATCCGACATTAGCTATGTATCTCAATCGATAGACCACAATCCAGGAATAGGTCTGAAACTACACCATTTACCAGCATAATAGCGTTATCTGCTCCATTAGCTTTATGACATACTAACAATACTTCCTGACTGTTTCGGTCATTGAGGGATTTCCAATACTGTCTTTGCTGCCATTTCTGTAGGTGCCTTTCCATTGGGAATGCCATTAAATCCATAAATTAAAAGGACCTATGGCAATGGTTCTGAATCCATTCCAAAACAAAATGAAGACCCAGACGGAGTGTTATCTTCATCTGGGTCCTCATTTTGCCCAATCTGCAGTCGTGTTATTCTTGGCTTCTTTTAGCTTCTACTGGTTTTGAGAAAAACCAACCGCCGATACAAATCAGGAGAAATCCTATCCAGAAGATAAGCTTCCACTCTGCCGAGCCGGAGAACCCAGCACCCAGCCATGCGACTCCTGGATGAGACAGAGTATAAACCGCAAGCTTGACACCTACCCAGCCGACTAAAAGATATGCCGCCGTTTCCAATCCCGGCTTACGCATTAGGATAGTAACAAACCACTGGGCGGCAAAACGCATAAACACCAGACCAACAAATCCGCCAGCGAAAACGACCATGAAATGTCCGCCGTCGAGCCCTCCAATACTCGGCAATGAAGTTTTCGGCAAGCTAACTGCCAATGCAACAGCCGCCAGAATGGAATCTGCTGCAAAAGCAATATCAGCGACTTCCACCTTTATCACAGTACTCCAGAAACCCGTCCCCTCCAAAGCAACCGGCTTAGCATTTGATCCATTGTTATACATAAAGGAGTTATACACATGATTGAGGCTTAGAGAAATCAAATAGAATGCTCCCACCGCTTGTAGTTGCCACCATTCGATCAACATTGATATTGCGAACAAGGATACCGCACGGAAAATAAACGCGCCTGCCAACCCGTACAGGAGAGCACGTTTGCGTTCTTCAACTGGCAGATGCTTAACCATGATCCCCAGAACGCAGGCATTGTCAGCCGCCAAAATTCCTTCTAAGAAGATGAGAATCACAAACATCCAAACATACTCTGCTAGAATAGTAACGTCCAATTCCTATTCCCCCTTTTTTTGCATCAAAAAAGACCTCACCTAAGGGAAGAGACGACTATCGCTCTTACCTTAGGCAAAGGTCTTGCTAACAACTTGCATTGTCAGAAAGCCGGGGTCTGCACCCGTATTGACGGCTTACCTGTAAATAGCTACTCCCCTTTGCAGGAGGCTTATTGATTTATACTTTATTATAGAGTCAATAAGATTGTCCTGTCAATGAATCCTATTAAAAATGAAACATAATTTCCTTCCTGCGGTTTGCTCTTGTCTTTATTCTTCACACTCTTGAATATACAAGAAAAAGGTAGTTCCAGAATTACCCGTCGTAAAGTCAATGCTGGCATCATTCCTCTTGGCAATACTATAACACGTTGCAAGGCCAAGGCCAGTTCCATTTTCCTTGGTAGTAAGAAATGGAGTTCCTAGTTTAGATAGTATCCCATCTGGAATTCCAGGTCCCTCATCTTGTACGGCAAATACGATTCTATCATTATTTTTATAAGTCTGGATGGTTAAAGTCCCTCCTGACTGCATGGACTCAAAAGCATTGCGTACCAGATTCAATATTAATTGACGTATTTCTCTTGGATCTAATAAAGCCTTTGGAATTTCTTGCAATTCAGTTTTTACATTCTGCCCTAAAAGGCGCGCATCTGATTCAATCAAAGGTAATATTGCTTTAATAATTTCCACTAGATTGATGGGCTTACGTACAACTATTTTATTGTTTGCCAAAGATAGGAACTCTGAGATGATTTGATTGGCCCTATCTAATTCTTCAATCATCAGATCAAACTGCCCACTAAAATCAAGGAGCCGCTCCTTGCCCTTAAGCATTTGCAAATAGCCACGAACCGTAGTCATCGGATTTCTTATTTCGTGTGATATACTAGCTGCCATTTCTCCTACTAGGTGTAGTTGATCAAGTCGAGCCATTTCCTTTTGAATTCTTTTTTGTTCATCGATATTACGAAAATAAACCGCTAATCCCCCGTCTGATAGCGGGTATATATTTATACTCATCCACTGTTGGCCAAATTGTGAGAAAAGTTCAAAGTGCACAGGAGTTCTTGTAGCTTTTACTTTTGTTATGCTCTCTAGAAAAATCGGGGTTTTGGGGACTATATCCCATATGTATTTTCCTATCACATGCTGCTTTAAATCTAGAGATGCATATTTGGCAGCATATTCCATGGATACTCTATTTGCATATGAAATGCGCCATTCATTATCTAATGAATAGAATCCATCCAATGCTTGAGCGGCATGGCTAATAATCTCTTGATTTAGCAGACTGATTCCCATTGTAATCACACCAATATTCTTTCCATTCTCGTCCTTTAGGGGAATAGCATTCGACTTAAAAGATACCCCATATACCTCCTTATCAACATTGACGCTAACAGACTCTCCTGTGTCTAGAACTTTCCTAAACCCTGCGCCCTGAGGGATAGGTGCTCCAAGTGGAAGCTCTACGTCAATTTCTTTGCCAGGCAGATAGTAAATAAATTTTTCTTGATCAGTAATACCAAACATAACATCCAATGGGAAAAGTTCTTGAACGATCGGCAGAGCAATTTTTAGAGCTGCCAATAAATCATTGGTTTCGATCTTTGCTGTGTTCACAGAGCAAACAACTCCTCAATAACCATATATGGATGACATGAAGAGACGTTCCTAGATTGTTGACATTTTGCCACATGCCATGTGATATCATAAGTACTTACTCAAGTGGGCAGGTAGTTGTCAAAATAGAATCGTCCCTCATCTCCGCTCCTACTAACTTTCCAAGTAAAAATCTCTGTACTAGATTAATGGTCAATTTAAAATTCTGTAACTTATTTAGATACATGTAAAAATAAAACATATCTTTGAAATAATTACTTTTTCTACTTAATTTACCATTAATATACAAAACTCCTGCAAGTTCTCTTTAGAGTTCTTGCAGGAGTTTATTATTTTTCCTCAATCCTGATCCTACGGCCTTTTATTGCTATTCACAAGATATATCCAACGCTCTCTTGTCCCTTATCAATACTCTTAAACCATAGCTTCCTCTTTACAAATCCACCTTATGCTCTAATAGATAGGAGGTGCCCATGAATAATATGGCAAACATAATTATATCAAAAATAGTACTCCCAATATTAATTGTCATGGTTGTGACCGAATGTACCTCTACTATCTGTGGGAAGGAATTTGAGATTACGAACGTTAGCCCAGCCCTTACGATACTTAATAAAAAGAAAATAATGAACGAACCAATTTTCCCTAACTTTTTCCCTTTCAAGGCTATTTTACCCACGACCATACAAAAGTATATAAATGTTAAGGCAGAAACAATGCTCCATAGATGTATAAGGATAGAATACAGCAGTTCATGTACCTCAACGTAGCTCAAAATGGTATTCAATAATCTTCCTTGGTCCAGCAAGCAAAACATCAACATAGACACAATGGTGACAATGCTTATTTGAATTACGGCGACGATTAGTCTTGAGGCCATTATTGACACACCTGACTGAGGAAGTGTAAATAACAAGTAACCTTGATCATCATACAAGTAATCACTCATTAATGTTAACGAAGATATACTTATAACAATTAGAGCACCAATCCCTAAGAAACCGGATAGTACAGGTACGGCAATTTCCCAGGAACCGATCTTTGTCATCAAAAAAAGATTTCCCATTATAACAGTTAGGCAAATACCAAGTATGGTTAGAAACTTTCCTCTTACTTCATATTTTATCAGATTAAGCATTATTGAAATACCTCCCTGTACAATTCATCAATCGATTGATTCTTGCTCAATCTCAATTCTTCTGCATTTCCTTGTAGTACGATCTCTCCATCGGATATAAAAGCCACATCATCAAAGATTCGTTCAATATCGTTTACAAGATGGGTCGTAATGATCATAGAACTATTTTCACTAAAGTTATTGATGATTGCATCTAATATTTTTTCTCGAGCAGTAGGATCTACACCACCAAGTGGTTCATCCAATATATATAGTTTTGCTTTGCGGGAAAGCACTAATGTTAGCTTTAACTTTTCCTTCATGCCCTTTGATAGGCTTTTAACACTACTATTTGTATCAAGTTTCATAAATTCCAGCAACTCAGCAGCTTTTTTTTCATCAAAATCAGCGTAAAAATCCTTGAAATATTGAATAGCATCTTTTATTTTCATCCATTTGAGAAAATACTCAGTATCAGGCAAATAAGAAACTATGGACTTTGTATATACTCCAGGTTCTTGACCATCTATAAGTAGTTTCCCTGAAGAGGGATGTAATATGCCAGCTGCTATTTTTAGAAAAGTAGTTTTACCACTACCATTAGGGCCTAGAAGTCCCACAATTTTCCCTTGTTGTATGGTTAAATTTGCTCCTCGCAATGCTTTTTTATTAAAATAAGACTTACATAAGTTTTCAGCTTTTAATATATTATACATGTTGTTTCACCTCTATTATATTTTTAGAAATGCTCTCAATGATCTCTTGCTCAGTAAAGCCTAGACGCTTCATGCGTAAGATAAAAGAATCCATAACTTCCTTCGCCATTTCCTGCTTCAAATCATCTATCATGTTCTCTCTCTCCCCTACAAATGTTCCCATCCCCCTTTGTGTATAGACAATTCCAAATCTTTCAAGTTCTTGATAGGCTCTCTGCAAGGTATTGGGATTCACCTTTAATTTCGTTGCCATTTCCCGTACTGATGGTAATTTATCATTTGCTTTTAACTTTTCCGTAGCAATATCCATTTTTATACGGTCCATGATTTGTAGATATATGGGCATCTTATCATCAAATTCCAAATCCATGCCTCCATCTCCTTAGCCTTCTATATCTCCGATCTAGTGTATTAGTTAAATAATACACTAGATCATTATATTTGTCAAAACTGCTCTTCATGAACCATATAAGTACTAGGTCTAGTTATAGTTCTGGCAGCAAAAATTCTACTGCGTTAAAAATGCTATAATTTTCTTAGCGAGCCAGCTCAACGCCAAAAAGGACAGATTGAACTTCTTCAATCTGTCCCTTAATGGTATTCTATTATAGCAACACAGCAGCGTTTAAGAATCAACTAACTATCAGTACTTAAGAAGCAGTATTCCTATACATTGTCCCCGATAGGGTCAATTAACGCCTGGGCATTGGCTAGCGCCGTGCGATAATATTCCCGGTAGCGTGGTCGTAATTCTAGTGTAATACTGCCGTTATACTCCGGCAACCGGGCCAATATTTCGTTGGCAGGTACAGAACCCCAGCCGATAGGCATGTGCATATCCCCGCGCCCCATGGCTGCCATCTCATATTGTTTTCTTTCCCAAGAGGCGCAGCAGCGCCCAAAATTATCATGCAAATGGATATGGCGAACATATGGGGCTATCAAGGAGATGCCTTCTAACAAATCATAACCATAATGGCAGGCAGCTAGATAGGCATGTCCGGTATCAAGAGTAATGCCCACCTGACTATGATTCACTGCTTTAACCATTCGTACCAATTCTTCCAGTGATTCAGCATAACAATAATTAGGAGCGTTCAGATACGGGCGAGCATTTTCTACCGCTATTATGATTCCGTATCTTGCGGCAATATCCCCCATCGACTGTAGGCCAGTGCATTCTTGTTCCCACAATACATTTTTCTCGACTGGGGTCAGATTCATCTGAGATGTCAGTAAAAAATTTTCTTCCGCTAGATAACGACCGGCATGATAGACCATAATTTCAGCGCCAATAGCGGCGGTAAACTCAATACTGGCAATAAAGCCTTGCCGATTTACCACATCATCTGACATCAAATTAAGTGGATTAGAGCCATGTACCGTATAACGGAAGGGGTATTGAGCCAGCAGCCTTTGAACCTCCTTGACCCTATTTTTATCAAGTCGTCCACAATAAATGGCATCTACGGCGTGTGGTGCCATTTCCACGTGCGTAAAACCGATTTCACGATAATGGTCAAGTTCCTTGCGCAATACTGTTAGGCTTCCATCAATATATCCAGCATCTGCATTAATCGCTATACCATGAATATTCATAAAAGCTGCTCCTCCTTAACAAGCTGATTCTTCATTACCATTCGCAGATAAAACACCTCGATAATTCATGCCATAAACTGGTACACCGCTGATCACAGTATTAGTAACCACTGGTGTATCATTACGTTTCTTAACGACAATTACGTCACCAGCTTTTCCTTCTTCCAGGCTGCCGAGATGATCTAATTTTAAAGCTTTTGCTGGTGCAGTGGTAGCCATGGCCACTGCCTCTGCTAAGTTTACCGTGCGGCCAGCCAAAAGAAATACAGCATGTAAGATGGATGGCGGATAATAGTCTGAACAAAGAATATTAGCATGACCGGCAGTTACCGCATCAATGGCTCTCATCCCTTTACCAGTAGAACCGCCACGCACAATATTAGGCGCGCCGACGCTGACATCCATGCCCTTCTTACGAGCGACTGCCGCAGTCTCCAGATTTATTGGGAATTCACTTAAAGTAACCCCTTGATTGTAATAATACGCAATTTTTTCGGCGGAATCATCATCATGAGAAGCTAAAGGTATTCCAACCGCCAAGGCTGCTGGGCTAAGCCTTTTTATACACTCATCTGCCTTTAACCGCCCTTTTTCCCTGTCTGCTAAAATTTCATCCAAATCTGTTCCTTTAAGATGATACGTTTTCTCAGCATATCGACGATAATCTTCAACGGTAGGATATTGGCCCTGTCCGGGAGTATGATCCATAAACGATAATAAATCAATAACCCCCTCGTCAATAAGCTTTTGAATTAGATCTACCACTTTAAAGTTGGTAATCTCACAACGCAAATGTATTTTGTTGCGAATAATGGAACACTCAGAAGCCATGGTCATAATACGGCGTATACATTCGGCAGCTCCCTGATCCCGACGCACGCCCTGCTTTGCTCCGGCAAAGGAAAAAGAATGATACATCGTTGTGATTCCCTGACCTGCTAACTTTTTCTCCAATTCACAAAATGCCAGTTCGGTAGAGAAATAGGCTCCTGGCCGTGGCTCCAGTTCTTTTTCGATGGCATCACTGTGCGTATCAATAAAACCTGGCAATATATAGCCATCATGAGCATCTATAACGAGAGACGCCGGTTGCCCATCATGCTGCCTGCGCCGTCCGGCGTACTTTATTTTTCCTTTTTCAATCAGCAGTTCACCATTTGGAATTACCCGGTCAGGCATTACTAATTGTCCATTCGTTATCAGCAATGTACTACTCATACTACCTCCTGCCTCCGTTTAATTGATTTGCACTGTCCTGCTCGCATGGTAAACACTCGATCTACCAGACGGTTCATACTGTCAAGATCGTGAAAGATACCGATGATACTTGTTCCTTTTTTCTTCAGCGCCATTAGTGCTTGAACTACTATTTTCTTCGTCTCACTATCAAGTGAAGCTGTCGGTTCATCAAGCAATAACAGCCGAGGCTCGGTGATTAATGCCCGAGCTAGGTTTATCCGCTGCTGTTCACCACCGCTGAATGTAGCGGGAAAAGCATCCCATAATTTTGGAGCAATATTCATCATCTCTAAAAATTCACAAGCCTGTCTTCTAGCTTTTCCCGAACTCCATCCCCGCTGCTGCAACTCCTCAATAAGAATATTGACAGAGGAAACCCGGGGAATGACTTTGAGAAACTGACTGACATAACTAATTTCGCTATGACGCAGCTGCAGAACTTTACGTTCACAGGCAGATGCCAAGTTAACCTCTTCGCCTTCTTTCGTACGGTAGATGATCTGCCCTGCTGAAGGAATGTAAGTACGATATATACATTTTATAATCGTCGATTTTCCCGCCCCGCTAGGTCCGGCAATTCCCATAAACTCACCAGCTTTAAGGCTAAAGCTGATGTTGTCGCAACCGTAGAGCATTTCTCCCCCTAGCATGTGCAGAATAAAATTTTTTGACAGTCCATCGACCGTCAGGATTGTATTGTCCATCATTACGTCTCCTTATAGCATGGAATGAACCAAAAGCTGAGTGTATTGGTGTTGCGGGTCCTCTAAAATCTGGTCAGTTAAACCAATCTCCACCATTCGGCCATTTTTCATTACCGCCGTACGATCAGCCAACATGCGGATAACTCCCAAATCATGAGAGACAACCAGCATAGCAATACCAAGCTCTCGTTGGATTTCTTTCACTAGATCAAGAACCCTAGCCTGAACCGATAAATCCAATCCGGTGGTAATTTCGTCCAGAAATAACAGTGGTGGATTATTGGACAGTGCCTTGGCAATTTGTACTCGCTGCTGCATACCACCACTAAAGTGGGCCGGGAAATCATCCATACGAGCTAATGGTACTTCGGTGCGAGACAAAAGCGATCCGGCCCTGCTGCGAATATCTGCAAAGTTATAAAAACCTGCAGTAAGTAATTTTTCAGCCACATTACCGCCTGCTGTAAAGTGAGGCTTAATACCAAGCAGCGGGTTTTGATAAACCATGCCCATCAGATGATTACGAATATGCCGTTTACGCTGAGCAGTCTCAGCAAATAGGTTGACCTTACCATCTCGATAAGCAGCTAGGTAACTTTCACCACCAGATGCCTCCTCGTCAAAATACAGACAGCGTACCAGGGTACTCTTGCCCGAACCGCTTTCGCCCACGATGCCAAGGATTTCGCCGTGCTCAAGGTCAAGGGAAATATCATGACAGGCAACAAGAGTGCCGCACTCAGAACAAATATTGGTTTCGTATGCCGGTCCTGTCAAATTAAAACATTGTGGACAACCGGTACCATATATCTTATCTAAGCCGCGAACGGTTAAAGCCATTTGTTTACTTGCCACCATCTAAATCATCCTCCCTTCGGCTGCGGACTTTGTCACAGTAACTGCTGTCTGAGCAAACATATAGTTTGTTGCCGCTGCTGCCATCATGTATCTCATTCATGTACGTATCAGTAGAACCACAGCGTACGCAAGCTCTACCGGTAAAATCTTCGACACGGAAACGATGATCTTCGAATTCCATGGGTTCGACGCGAGTGTGGGGCGGTACAGCATAAATTCGTTTTTCTCGGCCAGCGCCAAACAGGAACAATGTGTCAGCCATATTCAATTTGGGTACATCCCAACGGGGAATTGGCGATGGGTCAATAAGATAACGTCCATTGACCAGGGACGGGTAGCGGGATCCAATGGTAATCTCTCCCCACTTTACAATGTTTTCGTAGAGAAATACCCACATCCGGCTATAGTCCATTTCAGCGTGCATTTCCTGTGCCTTGCCCGTACTTGCTTCCACATAACGCAGCGGCTCAGGGATAGGCACCTGTAGTACCAGGATTTGATCCTCCCGCAGCGGCTCTTCCGGAACACGGTGACGCGTCTGTATGATGGTCGCCGCCTGTGTATCAAAAGTGGTTCGAACACCTGTGGTTTTTGTGAGCAAATTTCGGATGTTGACAGCGTTTACACCACCATCACATCCTTGATCAATGACTTTCAGTATGTCATCTTTACCAATAATCGACATAGTAACCTGCAAACCACCCGTACCCCAGCCCCGGGCAATAGGAAGTTCGGGCGAGGCAAAAGGCACTTGGTAACCGGGAATAGCTACCGCCTTTAATGTCTTACGGCGAATTTCCCGTTTGGTATTCTCATCAAGAAAAGCAAAATTATAGCCGGTATGTTTGTTAATCTGCCTGATGTTTAACATCTGCTGATTCCTCCTTTAACGCTTGCGACCGGCGCAAACGATCAAGCGTAGACTGGAAGGTAACATAATGCGGCAACTTGAAGTGATTAACAAAACCCGCTGCTTCAATCCCATCAATATGATACAATACGAACTCCTCATCCTCGGCCGGTGCTTTCACCGGCGCCTTGCTCCGGGTAGATCTGTCCAATATTCCCATGGACATGGCCTTCAACTCGTTATGACCAAAGCATAGGCCATAACCTAACGTTAACTGAGGTTTACTTTTTTTGTCACCTTCGCCATATTGAGCAATGATTTCCGCTTCCGTTACCAATACTCGTCCAATATACACTGGCTTCTTACAACCGGGATGGTTGATGTATAGTGGTACATAACCCACCCTAAGTTCACCAAGACAAGGATGAATATCACCAAAGCCTCTGACAGAACTATAGGCCAGCGCCATCATCGCTCCCGTTTCGCCACGGCATAGTGACTGTAATTTGGCAGAGCGGCAACTAGGAAAACTCATTGCCTGACGCGTAATATCATAGACTTCTTGACTTGGTTCCAGCACAACAAGCAGTCCCTCTTGACGCAGTAAATCAACGACCTTGGGAAATGTATCAGGCAATTGTTCCGGAATTGTCTGGATACCAATATTGCAAAGGAACTTTTCCATTTCTTCACGTTTTTCGGCCAACAAAGAAAAATCTACTAGCCGCTGCGTATAATCCCGTGTAGGCCCTATAATCTGACCACCGGGTATATCCTGAAAAGCCCCGGATATCCGGCGGATAACTTGCATCTTGGCAGTATCAACCGCCAGCGAGACATAGCGTCGCGGCTGCGTCGCTCGGTAAGCTCGTAAAATAAATGCTGCCTCCAGATTATCACCTTCCGCCTGTTTAATCGCTAACGCAGCAATATTGGGAGCGTACAGCGATCCCTCACCCATTACTTTGTCTACCGCAAGCCTCATTTGGTCACGAATCTGCTCCACTACCAGCGGTTCCGATTTACCTTTTAGCCGGAAATAATCTACTAACTTTTCTGCATTTAATATTGCCTCCGTACCGCCTGAGACGGCTACATAACCCATTAGTACAACACCTCCCACCGTAGTGAACTGGATCGGGGAACACAAGCCACGTTTCCTGCATTGTCGGCATAAATGACATCAACGCCCAATGGAAATTCCTGATTCATTTCAGTAATGATCTGGATATTGTCCTTATCCAGTCCGCTAATATATAAAAAGGAATGATCTTTGATTCCTGGACCGCTGAGCTGTAGTTTCATACCACCACCAGCTGCGACAAGGCTATCCACCATAATAATCAGTGTTGCTCCTTTTTCCGGAGAAATCAGCGTGCCAGAGCATACCTCTCTAAGTTCCGTATACTTCTCCTTGCCCCAAACAATGATAAACTCTGCAAAATTTATCGGGCAAACAGCTGAACTTGTATTGAACCTAAGATAATCGTTTATAGCTTGGTCATACGGAAGTACACAAAAACCAGTTTCGCTGTCAAGCAATGTCAAAGCGACAGCGGCGGCAGCCTGATTTAGGCCGGATGGTGGGTTAAGTCTAAGCTCAGGCAGGAAATTCACTTTACCAGGCCTGGCCATCGCATCAAGCGTCAACCGGTAAATACGCTGGGTATCAAAAATCTTGTCATAACAAGCCTCAATCACTATTCATCCCTCCATGATGGCAAATCGCACCTGAGTTGCCGCAACCAGCTTTTCTTCCTGTCGCCATCCTTCTAAAATACGCTGCTCTTCTGCAGCGATTATGTGTTTTATTTCTACTTCTTCCGCAATAGAGGCCGTTAACGCAGCATCAATAATCGCCATGCACAGCGCCCTCACTGGCTCGTCTTCGAGGACAAACCCAAACCCTGTGGCACCGTTAATGCTAACAACGGCCTCGGTCATTAGGACTTCTCCCACATAAAAGGGCGTATGCCCTACACTGTCAATGGCCTGCATCATTGTCATACAGGTTGCTGGCTCTTGTAATACTTTTATTTCATATTTACCAGCAATCATTTCGGCCATATCTTCCCACACAAAGAGATTCCCTTCTGCCAGTACTTCTCTAAACTCCATTATTTCACCCCGAATTACAATATTTTAGATCGAACATAAGAAGATATATAGTCAACGACACTTACCATCCCCAAAATAACAATAAGGATCGTTGTCATATCTGGGTACATAAAGAGCCGCATACTGGTTATCAGTTCAAAGCCAATACCGCCGCCCCCCACGATTCCTAAGATAGTGGCCGAACGGAAGTTAAGTTCCCACCGGTAAAGGCAAAGAGTGATGAACTCAGGTAATACCTGCGGCACTATGGCATAGGCAATTACCTGCCATTTGTTGGCACCGGTAGCAAGTAATGCCTCTACCGGTCCAGGATCAATGTTTTCGATCGAGTCTGCTAAAAACTTGCCCAGCATGCCTACGGAATGAAAAGCCAGGGCCAATACTCCCGGAAAAGGCCCAAGACCAACCGCTGCAACAAAAACGAGGGCAAAAATCAGCTCTGATATAGACCTCGTAGCATTAAGAACAAAGCGGCCAAATTTATATAGTAAAGGATGCGGCGAAATATTCCGGGCCGCAAGCAATCCAAAGGGAATGGTGAAAAATATGGCCAATGTCGTGCCCCAAATAGAAATCTGAAGGGTTTCGATCGTCGGATTTACCAGGCGGGGCAAAATTTCAAGGTTTGGCGGCAGCATTCGCCCAATAATGTCAGCCAATTGCGGCAGACCTTTAACCAGCTCCGAAATACTGAGGTGGGTACCAGCGGCACTCCAGATATAAACAACGACAATAAAAAGTATCAGAACTAATCGTTTCATGGTCACCATGGCACCAGAACGCCATGGCACCGACAGTCTGAAAGAAAAACATGTCAATTTACGCATGGACATAGGCCACCTGATTACAATCAAACTCTTCTTCCACCAGATCAACCGCGGTATCATAAATATGTTCTATATCGCTTGTTGAAAGCATGTTGGCTAGCTTGTCAATAACGATGACGCCATCCTTGATAGCGATAATTCTTTCGGCATAGCGAGTTGCCAGTTCAATATTATGCAAACTGACGACAACAGTGATCTGATCTTGCTCCTTAATAGACTGTAATGCCGCCATCACTTTTTCCGCAGATTTGGGATCAAGACTTGCCACTGGTTCATCAGCTAAGATAATATTGGGGCACTGAGCCAATGCTCGCGCGATACCAACCCGCTGTTGTTGGCCGCCGCTTAGCTGGTCAGCACGCTGATAGGCTTTACGCTCCAGTCCTACCCGTTCGAGGCAATGCAACGCCAAATCAATATCCTGCCCAGAAAAAAGCTTCAGGCAACTTGCCCAGACATTGCAATTGCTGTGCGCCAATCGACCACAAAGTACATTTTCGATTACAGTCAAACGTTTAACCAAGTTAAATTGCTGGAAAATCATACCTACCTTACGACGGACATTTTCTAGTTTTCGTAAATCATGTACCGGCTCTCCCTGCACAAAGATCTCACCGGCAGTAGGTTTTACCAACCCGTTGATGCTGCGCAGCAGCGTCGATTTGCCGGCGCCGCTCGGACCGAGCAGCACAGCAAACTGTCCCTGTGGAATTTCAAGATTAATATCAGTAAGCGCTTTTGCCCCTTTGCCATATTCTTTATACAATCCTTTAATTTCGATCATCATCGCACCTCCTTAAAAAATTGAGACCAGCAAGCAGGGAGCCACTACATAAAGTTGCGGCTCGTCATACCTTCTATTTTTTCGATAGATCTAAGTTGAGAATCTTAGCTGTTTCCCTAATGACGTTATAATTGGCGTCATTGCTTTCATCATAGCTTTCGACCCCACCGCCAGCAGTAGTAAGAGCGGAAGTATCCTCCTTAGCCATGTTCAGAAACGCAGCTTTGATTTTCGCCTTTAAATCCGTCGGCAGATCCTTACGCCAAGCCCAAGGTGAACCAGGAATGGGATCTGACGTCCAGATAATCTTCACATCTTTATCAGAAAGAAGACCTTTTGCTTTCATATTATTGTAGGTAATATCATCATCAGCAGCGGCCTCTACCTTGCGATTCTTTACGGCTAATTCAGCTGCATCATGCCCGCCAGCATAAATTACACTCTTAAACTCTTGCTCCGGATTTATCCCTTTAGCTTTAAGAACTGAACGAGGAATTAAGTTGCCGGAAGTCGAAGCCGGATCAACAAACGCAAAAGTATGTCCTTTTAGATCTTCCAGGCTGTTGATCCCAGCTTCAGGATTGGCCACGATAATACTCTTATAGGATGTACCAGACCCTTTGCGATTTTCCACAGCAAAAGCTTCTGCATTGGCCTTATCGGCGGCCAGCACATAAGAAAATGGGCCAAAATAGGCAATGTCCAGCTTGCCGGACCGCATCGCTTCGACTACTCCCGAATAGTCAGTAGCCACAAATAATTCAACCTTTAGCCCCGTCTTTTTTTCTAAATAACTCGCAAGCGTCTTATATGCCTCACGAGTTTTCTGAGCATCTTCAGCCGGAATAGCCCCCACCCTCAGCACCTTTAATTCTTGTGCCGGCTGCGAGGTATTTTGCGTACTGGTTGAGCATCCACCAAGCAAAAATACCGTTAGCAATAAACTTAACCCAAACAGAAAAGCATACTTTTTGTTTTTCATCATTATAACCATTCCTTTCGCGAGCTCAAGGCACAAAACGGTATGAAACCGTTGCCTTTGAGCTTGATTTATTTTACAACTATATTGTTGAGATTAGAGGCAACTACAAATCA
>Ga0316613_10001674_pt1 | contig 15005 bp, 12 predicted proteins | sample OWC_soil_day10_C_2_FD_207647 | JGI IMG/M metagenome (GOLD analysis project Ga0316613, IMG submission 207647) | Wetland soil microbial communities from Old Woman Creek delta, Ohio, United States - OWC_soil_day10_CT_b | ecosystem: Environmental > Terrestrial > Soil > Wetlands | place: USA: Ohio...
GCCTCGTGCTAGACTCCCCCAAAATTCGAGACAAGCATGGCCGAGGAGACTGATCTTTCCCGTACCGAACCGGCGAGTCCGCGGCGCCTGCAGGAGGCGCGCAACGCGGGCGATGTGCCGCGTTCTGCCGAACTCACGGCGTGGGTGGTGCTGCTGTCTGCGCTGGGCATGCTGGGCTGGCTGGCGCCGCGCTTGCTCGCTGCCTTGCAGAACCTGACCGAGGCGGCGTTTGCTCACGCTGCCGAACCGCTTTCCCCTGTTTTCCTTGATGCGGCGCAGACGGCGTTGTGGGCCTTGCTGCCGGTGCTGGTGGCGATATTTGTGGCCGCACTGGTGGCACCGATGCTGCTCTCGGGCTGGGTGTTCGCACCCCAGTTCACCCAGGCCGATGTGACGCGTGCCAATCCCTTCAAACCCTTTGCCCGGCTGTTCTCCGTCGATTCCTTGTTTGATGGCGCACTGGCGCTGCTGAAACTGGCGCTGGGGGCGGCCGCAGTCTGGTGGGCCCTGGCGAGCGACTGGACCGGTCTACAGAGCCTGGCCGGCAGCGAGATGGGGGGCGAATTGCGGGCAACTGCGGCATGGGTGGGACGCGGTGTGCTGGCGCTGGCGGCGGTCCTGACGCTGGCAGCCGCCCTCGACGCGGGCTGGCGCTGGTGGCGCTATCTGCGGCGCCACGCGATGACCTGGCAGGAAGTGCTGGCCGAGGCGCGCGAGGCCGAGGGCAGCCCGGAAATGCGGGCGCAACTGCGCGGCCGCCAGCAGCAGGCAGGTCAGCGTGTTAACGAGGTGATCGGGTGAGCGCGCAGGGCGTGATGGTGATGGGCATGCCGCTGAACCGGCTGGCGGTGCCGACGCTGGTGCTGCTGATTCTGGCGATGATGGTGCTGCCGCTGCCCACCTTCATGCTCGACGTGCTGTTCACCCTCAACATCGCGCTGGCGATGATCGTGATGCTGGTGAGCCTGAACGCGCGGCGCCCGCTGGATTTCTCGGTGTTTCCGACGGTGCTGCTGCTGACCACGCTGCTGCGCCTGTCGCTCAACGTCGCATCCACCCGCATCATCCTGATGCAGGGCCACACCGGTCCGGACGCCGCCGGCAAGGTGATCGAGTCGTTCGGCAATTTCCTGGTCGGCGGCAACATCGCGGTCGGTTTCGTGGTGTTCCTGATTCTGGTCATCATCAACTTCGTCGTCATCACCAAGGGTGCGGGACGCATCGCCGAGGTGGCGGCGCGCTTCACCCTGGATTCGATGCCGGGCAAGCAGCTGGCGGTCGACGCCGACCTCAACGCAGGCTTCATCAACGAGTCCGAGGCGCGCGCGCGGCGCAGCGAGATCGGCCGTGAGGCCGACTTCTACGGCGCGATGGACGGTGCGTCCAAGTTCGTTCGCGGCGACGCCATCGCCGGCATGATCATCCTGGTGGTCAACCTGATCGGCGGCATTGCGGTGGGTCTGCTGCAGCACAACCTCGGACTGAGCGAGGCGCTCGGTCGCTACGCGCTGCTGACCGTGGGCGACGGGCTGGTGACGCAGATTCCCGCGCTGATCATCTCGACCGCGGCGGGCATCGTGGTGAGCCGTGCGTCAAGCGAACAGGACTTGTCGCACGAGTTTTCCACCCAGATATTCGGCCGTCCGCAAACGCTGTATGTGGCAGCGGCGGTGCTGGGCGCGCTGGGGATGATTCCGGGGACGCCGCATCTGGCGTTTCTGACCATTGCCGCGGTGCTGGGCGGACTGGGGTTCTGGCTGATGCGCCGCCAGCGTGCCGCGGTGTTTGACGTCGAAGCGGCGGAGCCGATGGAGGAAGCAGCTGCGCCGGTCGACGTCACCTGGGACGATATCCCACCGGTTGACGTGCTGGCGCTCGAAGTCGGCTACCGCCTGATCCCACTGGTTGACCGCAACCAGGGTGGCGCGGCGCTGACCCAGATTACCGAGGCACGCCGCCGCTTCGCCAGCGACATGGGACTGGTGGTGCCGCTGATCCGGGTACGCGACAACCTTGAGCTCAAGCCCAACACCTATCGCATCACCCTCAAGGGTGTCGATGTCGCGCATGGCGAATTGCCGAGCGGCCAGGTCCTGGCCGTGGACATGGGCGACGTGCTGGGGCGTCTCGACGGGGCATCGGGGACGGATCCGCTGACCGGCCTGCCCGGGGTCTGGATCGAGACGGGACGCGAGGAGGAGGCGGAACTGCGCGGCTTTGTCGTGCTGACGCCGCCCGAGTTGATCGCGCGCCAGGTCGAGGCCGTGTTCCGCCTGCATGCATCAGAGCTGCTGGGCCGCACCGAAGTCCAGCAGTTGCTCGACACCCTGGCACGCAGCCACCCGGGGCTGGTCGAGGACGTGACGCCGCGTTATTTGCCGCTGACCAGCGTGCAGGCCGTGCTGCAGCAGTTGATCGCGGAAAACGTCTCGATCCGCGACACCCGTACCTTGTTCGAAACGCTGGCGGCGTGCGCGTCCAAGACGCAGGCAATCGAGGAACTGGTGGAAACCGTGCGCGCCGCCCTCGGGCGCAGCATCGTCGACCGCCTGTTCGAGGGCAGCCTCACCCTGCAGGTGATCGGCCTGGCCGCCGCCACCGAAACCCGCCTGCTCAACGAGATGGGCGACGAGGGCGAAGCCCTGCTGTCACCCGCCACGCTGGATGCGTTGAACGAGGCGGCCGAACGCGCCGTGGCCGAGCAGGAGCGCGAAGGCTATCCGCCGGTGCTGCTGACCTCGCCGGGCCTGCGCGCGATGCTGTCGCGGCTGTTGCGGCGCAACCTGCCGCGACTTTCGGTGATTGCCTATGCCGAGGTGCCGGCCGATAAAATGGTGCAGATGACGACGGAACTGACGATCGGGGAGGGCGCGTGAGCGTGCAGGTATTTGTGGCGGCGAATGCGCGCGAAGGTCTGGCGCGGATTCGCCGTGAGCTGGGCGACGATGCGGTGGTGCTGTCGACCCGCCCGCACCCGCAGGGCGTTCAAATCCTGGCCAGCGCCTATGGCGACCTGGCTGTGCCGGCGGTCAGCGAGGCGGCCGATAGCGCGAGCAGTTCGCGCATCTTGAATGAACTGGCACGGCTGCGGGGCCTGCTGCAAAACCAGCTGGCGGGCTTCGCCTGGGGTGCGGCGCGGCGGCGCGATCCCGTTCGGGTGGCGCTGCTGCAAACGCTGTTCGCCGCCGGCTTTGGCAGCTCGCTTGCCCGCACTCTGGCCGCGCGCCTGCCGCGTGGGCTCGATGCCGACGCGGCCCAGCGCTGGCTGCGCCAGGTGCTGATCCGCAACCTGGCGGTGCAGGGACGCGAAGCCGATCTGCTGGCCAAGGGGGGGCGCTATGCCCTGGTCGGCTCCACCGGCTCGGGCAAGACCACCACGCTCGCCAAGCTCGCTGCGCGCGGCGTGGATGCGCACGGTCCCGCGCAGGTGGCCCTGGTGGCTGCCGATGCCTATCGCATCGGCGCGGCAGCGCAACTGAGGGTGTATGCCGACTTGCTGGGGGTGTCGCTGTACGTGGCGGAAGATCAGGCGAGACTGGCGCGCCTGTTGCCTGAACTTTCTGCGAGGAAACTGGTGCTGATCGACACCGCGGGGTTTGCGCCGTCCGATCCGCGCACCCGCGAGGGGCAGGCGCTCGATGCGCTCGGGGTGCGCCGCCTCGCAGTGATTTCCGCCGGCCAGCAGGGTGCCGCGATCGAGCAGGCGATGACGCGTTTTGGCGAGGGCGCCGCCGCCTGCATCCTGACCAAGCTCGACGAAACGCCGCAGCCGGGGGCGGCGCTCGACAGCCTGCTCCGCCATCGCCTGCCGCTGGCGTATATCAGCGGCGGGCAGCGGGTTCCGGAAGATCTCCACACGCCCAACGCGGCTTACCTCGTCGACCGTGCGCTGAAGGGCGGCCAGCTCGCCACCCCGTATTCGCTTGAGGCCGAGGACTGGCCCCTGTTTGCCGGTGTCGAGGCGGAACGTGCGGAGCGTCGCCCGCAAAAGGATATGAATACACAGCAGGGCACAAGCACCCTGAAGGGCATAAATGCCGGCTGACCAGGCGGCAGGGCTGCGACGGTGCAATTCCCAGCAGCCGCTGCGCTGCATTCACGGTTTTTTCGATTCCGCGGAAGCCACCTCCCGACTTGCAGTCGCGCTGCATCGATGCGGCTGGACCACGTTGGTCGTCGACACATGCGGGCGGGTGTTTGCCGATTCGCCCACGCGCAGCCTGTTCGACTGGCGCCAGCAGATCGCGCGCGGTCAGCCGCATAGGCTGCGGATGACCTATGGCGACGGCTGGCATGCGCCCGGGATGCGGGTCGACGAGCCAGGTTTGATGGCCATCGCCCAGGGATACGATTGCCTCCTGTTCGACCTCGACCTGAATGCGCCGGACTGGGGGACGGTCCCCGGGGCGGCCCCGTTCTTCGTCATCGAAGTGAACGCGAAGCGGGAATCGATGCTGGATGCCTATGCCCTGCTCAAAACCCTCTCCCATCGGGGAAGTCGGGTCAGCGTCGGCCTGCTGGGGAATCCCGCCGCCTGCGATCGTCTTCAGCAGGCGTGCAAAACGTTTCTCGATCCGACGTTCAATCAGGCTGTTTTCAGCTTTGCGCGTGAGATTGATGCATTTGCCGCGCTTGCCGTTAGAATGACGGGCGAGGAGACGAGCCTGACAGCTCGTTACATAACAGAAAGCACTGCAAACATGGCCTTGAAACATGGCTGGTAAACCCTCGTCCCAAGACGAACAGATCACCAAATATGCGCCGCTGGTCAAGCGCATTGCCTATCACATGATGGCGCGGCTACCTGCCAGCGTCGAAGTCGACGACTTGATCCAGGTCGGGCTGATCGGCCTGATGGATGCGGTCGGGCGTTTCGATGGCACCCAGGGTGCGCAGTTCGAGTCCTATGCCACCCAGCGCATCCGCGGCGCGATGCTCGACGAACTGCGCGAAGCCGACTGGCTGCCGCGTCACGTGCGACAGAAATCGCGGCAGATCGAATCCGCCATTCACAAGCTGGAACAACGCAACGGCAAGGCTCCCTCCGAGCAGGAGATTTCCGCCGAGCTCGGCATGCCGATCGATCAATACCAATCCATGCTGGGCGACGTGAAGTGCTCCCAGCTGCTGTATTACGAAGATTTTTCGGATGAAGACAGCGCGAGCTTCCTTGAGCGCTATCTGGTCGACGGCAGCAGCGATCCGCTTGCGGTGCTGGAGGATGAAGGCTTCCGCGAAAGCCTCATCGCCGCGATCCACCATCTGCCCGAGCGCGAGCGCAGCATGATGGGCATGTACTACGAGCAGGACATGAACCTGAAGGAAATCGGCGCGGTGCTTGGCGTATCCGAATCGCGCGTGTGCCAGCTGCATTCACAGGCGGTTGCACGCTTGCGCGCCCAGCTCAAAATCTGGAAAGACTGACGCGGCGGCGGCCGGGCAGGGCGGAACGCGGATAAATCCGCGATAATGCCAGCTTGTTCAATTCGCTCGCGTGTCCTCCATGAGCCAAGCCGACCTCAAGAAAAAAGCCCTCGATTACCACCGCCTTCCGAAGCCCGGCAAGCTCTCGGTCGAATCGTCCAAACCCTGTTCCACCCAGGAAGATCTGTCGCTGGCCTACACGCCCGGCGTGGCGCAGCCGGTGCTGGAAATCGCGAAGAATCCCAAGAAAGCCTACGACTACACCAACAAGGGCAACCTGATCGCCGTGATCACCGACGGCACCGCGATCCTCGGGCTGGGCAACCGCGGCCCGCTCGCCGCCAAGCCGGTGATGGAAGGCAAGGGCGTGCTGTTCAAGCAGTTCGCCGGAATCGACGTCTACGACATCGAGGTCAACGCGAAGACACCGCAGGATTTCATCAAGGTGGTCGAGGCGATCGCGCCGACCTTCGGCGGCATCAATCTCGAAGACATCGCCGCGCCGCACTGCTTCGAGATCGAGGCGGCGCTGAAGAAGAAGCTCGACATCCCGGTCTTCCACGACGACCAGCACGGCACCGCGGTCATCATCTGCGCCGGCCTCATCAACGCGCTGCACGTGCAGGACAAGTCGCTGGAAACGGCGAAGATCGTCTGCCTCGGCGCCGGCGCGGCGGGCATCGCATCGCTGAATCTGCTGGTCGCGATGGGCGCGCAGAAGCGCAACATCCTGCTGGTCGATTCGAAGGGCGTGGTGCACAAGGCGCGCACCGACCTCAACAGCTTCAAGAAAGCCTACGCGCGCCAAACCAAACTGCGCACGCTGGAGGAGGCGATGACCGGCGCCGACGTCTTCGTCGGCGTGTCGGGCGCCAACCTGGTGAGCCCGGCGATGGTGAAAAGCATGGCCGACAAGCCGGTGGTCTTCGCACTCGCCAACCCCAACCCGGAAATCCTGCCGGAAAAGGCCAAGGCCGCGCGCAGCGACCTCATCATGGCGACCGGGCGTTCGGACTACCCCAACCAGGTCAACAACGTGCTGGGCTTTCCCTTCATCTTCCGTGGCGCGCTCGACGCGCGTGCGAAGCAGATCACCGAGGCCATGCTGATCGCCGCAGTGCACGCGCTGGCGGAACTCGCCCGCGAGCCGGTGCCGGCCTCGGTGCTGAAGGCCTACAAGCTCAAGAAACTCGCGTTCGGCCCGGAATACATCCTGCCCAAGCCGTTCGATCCACGTCTGGCAGAGCGGGTGCCGAAGGCCGTTGCGCAGGCGGCCAAACGCGGCAAATAGAACACGCGCAGCAAACAAAAAGGCCGGTCGCAGACCGGCCTTTTTGCTGGGTGACGCGGTCTTATTTCTGCGCCAGGATCCAGGCGATGACCTTTTTCAGGTCCTTGTCGCTGATTTTCGCATTCGGTGGCATCGGGACCGTTCCCCAGGTTCCGCTGCCGCCCTTCTTCACCTTGGCAGCCAGCATCGCCGCCGCATCTTTCTGGCCCCTGTATTTGTCGGCCACGTCCTTGAAGGCGGGGCCGACCACTTTTTCGGCTATCGAATGGCAGCCGAGGCACGCATTCTTCTCGGCCAGGGCTTCGCTGGCCTGCACGGATGATGCAGTCACGGCCAGCAGGGCGCTGGCAAACAGGGCAAACACGTTCATGGCTATCCTCCTTTGTCTTTGGAAAAAATCGGCTTCTCGATCAGGGCTGATCACCGCCCCTGCAGGCAGTTGACGCTAAACTAGCATGGAGCCTCCACCCACACAATCAGACCCTTCCAACATGGCCGGTCGCCCCGTTTTTCTGAATCTGCTGCGCATCCGCCTGCCGGTCACCGGCTGGGTGTCGATTCTGCACCGGCTGTCGGGGGCGCTGCTGTTTCTGGCTTTTCCCCTCGGTGTGTGGGCGCTGTCCGTCTCGCTGTCGGGCGAGGCCGGATTCCGGCTGATGGCTGACCGCGCAGCCCATCCGCTCGCCCGGCTGGTGCTGGTTCTGTTGCTCTGGGCCTTCGCGCACCATTTCCTGGCGGGCTTGCGGCATCTGGCGCTGGACGTGCACTGGGGCGTCGGCCTGCGTCGCGCGCGGCAGAGCAGCGTGGCGGTGCTGCTGGCCAGCGGGCTGCTCGCGCTGCTGGCCGCCTGGAGGCTGTTCGCATGAAATCGTCCACGGGCTCGCACACCGGCACCGGAACCTGGCTGGTACAGCGTGCCAGCGCACTGGTGCTGGCGCTTGCGCTTCCGGCCTTGGCGATCACCCTTGTTGTCGCCACGCCGACCGACTACGCCGGCTGGCAAGCGCTGTTCGCACCGCTGTGGCTGCGCGTACTGCTGCTGCTGGCCGGCGCTGCCCTAGGGCTGCATGCCTGGGTGGGAATGCGCGACATTTTTATGGACTACGTCCATTCCACGGCATTGCGGCTGGCCCTCTATCTGGCCGTGATCGTCACCCTGGTAGGCAGCGTGGTGTGGCTGGCCGCGATCCTGTTTGGCGCGGCGCCGTGGAGCGTGGCATGAAGACGCGCCGCTTCGACGCGCTCATCATCGGCGGGGGCGGGGCGGGCCTGCGCGCGGCGCTGCAACTGGCACGCTCGGACTACAAGGTCGCGGTGGTATCGAAGGTGTTCCCGACGCGCTCGCACACCGTGTCGGCGCAAGGCGGCATCACCGCCGCACTGGCCAACGTCGACGACGACCGCTGGGAATGGCACATGTACGACACGGTCAAGGGCGGCGACTGGCTCGGCGACCAGGACGCGATCGAGTTCATGTGCCGCGAGGCGGCCAGCGCGGTCTACGAGCTCGAACACATGGGCCTGCCGTTTTCGCGGCTCGACAACGGCAAGATCTACCAGCGCCCGTTCGGCGGGCAGTCGAAGCATTTCGGCGGCGAGCAGGCCACCCGCACCTGCGCCGCCGCCGACCGCACCGGCCACGCGCTGCTGCACACGCTGTACCAGCAGAACATCGCCCACCGCACCCAGTTCTTCGACGAATACTTCGCGCTCGATCTGTTGCGCGATGCCGAGGGCTATTGCCTCGGTGTCACCGCAATGAGCATCGAGACCGGCGAGCCGCTGCTGATCGAGGCGCGCGCGACCCTGCTCGCCACCGGCGGGGCAGGGCGGGTGTTCGGTAACAGCAGCAACGCCATGATCAACACGGGCGACGGCCTCGGCATGGTGCTGCGCGCCGGCCTGCCGCTTCAGGACATGGAGTTCTGGCAGTTCCATCCCACCGGGATCGCCGGCGTCGGCTGTCTCATCACCGAGGGCGTGCGCGGCGAGGGCGGTTATCTGCTGAACAAGCACGGCGAGCGCTTCATGGACCGCTATGCGCCGCACGCCAGGGACCTCGCCGGACGTGACGTGGTGGCGCGCGCCATCGCCATCGAGGTCGCCGAAGGCCGCGGCTGCGGGCCGCGCGGCGATTATGTCGACCTCAAGCTCGACCACCTGGGCGAAAAGACCATTGCAGAAAAGCTGCCCGGCATCCGCGAACTGGCGATCCGCTTCGCCGGTGTCGATCCGGTGAAAGCGCCGATCCCGGTCGCCCCCACCGCGCACTACATGATGGGCGGCATCCCGACCAACCTGCACGGCCAGGTCGTCGCGCCGGCACGCTTCGGCCCCGAGGAGCCGGTGCCGGGCCTCTATGCCGTCGGCGAATGCGCCTGCGTGTCGGTGCACGGCGCCAACCGCCTGGGCGGCAATTCGCTGCTCGACCTCATCGTGTTCGGCCGCGCCGCCGGCAAGCACATGCTGGAATATCTGCGCGACAACCCGTATCCGCGTCCGCTGCCCGAACACGCCGCCGATACCAGCCTGGCCCGACTGCGGCGCTGGGACCAGCCTGGCAGCGAACGCGTGGCGGCGATCACCGACGATCTCAGGCGCATGATGCAGGCGCATGCCGGCGTGTTCCGCACCGACGCGGTATTGCGCGAGGGCCTGAAAAAACTGGACGAGCTCGAAGGCCGACTGGCGCATGCCGGGCTGCAGGACACCAGTCGCGTGTTCAACACCGCGCGCATCGAGGCGCTGGAACTGGAGAACCTGATCGGCGTCGCGCGCGCGACGCTGGTGTCGGCCATTTCCCGCACTGAAAGCCGCGGCGCCCATACGCGGGAGGACTTTGCCGCGCGCGATGACGAGCGTTGGCTCAAGCACACCCTGTATTCGCGGCAGGGGGATCAGGTGGACACCAAGCCGGTGCGCTTGAAGCCGCTGACGGTGGAATCGATCAGGCCGAAGGAGAGGGTGTACTGATGGGTTCTGGGGCGTTTCGTTTTCCTGCGGGGATACAGGGGCTTCGCTTTTCGCCTTTGGGCGAGTTACTTTCTTTTGCTTCGCCAAAAGAAAGTAACCAAAGAAAAGGCGACCCCACATCGCTGCCCTGCGGGTTCCCGATTTGGCGCACGCGGGCGGGCGCTCCACCAACTCGCCCTGGCAAGGCACACAAAACGTGCCTTGCTGCGGCGCTCGGACACGGTTCCGCTCTCTTCCCGCCCGCACACGCCAAATCGGCAGCGCTGAAGGGGACAAAAACCGACCGTCCGCACGCACTGAGCCGTCATGTCCTAGCACAGGCCTCCGCAAAGAGGCCCCTTGTGTGTCGCCGAGAAGCGCAGCCGGCCGAGGGAAAGAGGGGCTGGGTGTCTGAGCTCCGCAGCCGGGCATGTTTTGTGTGCCCTGCCAGGGCGAGTTCCAGCCCCGCCTCGGGCGACGAGCAGCGCAGGGGAGCCGAAGGCCGACACACCAGGGGTGGCTTTTTCTTTGGTCACTTTCTTTTGGCCACGCAAAAGAAAGTGACTCGCCCACAGGCGAAAAGCGAAGCCGCCGCAATCACCGCGAACTGCGAGCACATATGAAATTCCGCCTCTACCGCCATCACCCCGAATCCGGCGCCAAGCCCTTCATGCAGGACGTCGAACTCGACATCGATCCCGCCGGCAAGATGCTGCTCGACGCCCTGCTGTCGATCAAAGCACAGGACGAAACCCTGTCTCTGCGCCGATCCTGCCGCGAGGGGGTGTGCGGCTCGGATGCGGTGAACGTCAACGGCAGGAACCGGCTGGCATGCATCACGCCGCTATCCGAGCTGAAGCAGCCGATCGAGGTGCGGCCGCTGCCGGGGCTGCCGGTGATCCGCGACCTGATCGTCGATATGGAGCCGTTCTACAAACAGTACCGTTCGATCAAGCCTTGGCTCGTCAACGACGACCCCGAACCCGAAGTGGAGCGCCTGCAAAGTCCGGAAGATCGGGCGCTGCTCGATGGGGCCTACGAGTGCATCCTGTGTGCGTGCTGCACCACGGCGTGCCCGTCGTTCTGGTGGAACCCGGACAAATTCGTCGGTCCGGCGGGGCTGTTGCAGGCCTATCGCTTCATCGCCGACAGCCGTGACGAAGCCACGGCCGCGCGGCTGGACAATCTGGAAGACCCCTACCGGCTGTATCGCTGCCACGGCATCATGAACTGCGTCGATGCCTGTCCCAAAGGTCTGAACCCGACCGAGGCGATCGGGCGCATCAAGTTGCTGCTGGTGAAACGACGTGTCTGATGCACTGGCCTGGCGCTGCCGGCGCGGACTGTTGGAGCTGGATATCGTGCTGGGTGGCTTTTGGGCCGCGCACCGCGCTACACTTCAACCTCACGAGACAGCCGCGCTGGAGCGGCTGCTGACGCTGTCGGACATGGAGATTGCAGACCGGCTGCAAGGCAGGACGCCCGCGGGCGACGCCGACCTTGAAGCGCTTGTTCAACGCCTGCGAAACTTTCGGAACACATGATGAAAAAAACCGTCACCCTCACATTCAGCGACGGCAGTCCGTCCATCGAACTGCCGATCGAACAGGGCACCTACGGCAAGCCGGTGATCGACATCCGAGGCCTCGGCGCGCATGGCTATTTCACCCACGACCCCGGCTTTACCGCCACGTCCAGCTGCACCTCGGCCATCACCTATATCGACGGCGACGAAGGCCTGCTGTACCACCGCGGCTATCCCATACAGGAGTTGGCCTACCAGTCGGACTACCTGGAAGTCTGCTACCTGCTGTTGCACGGCGAACTGCCCACCGCAGAGCAGAAGGCGGCTTTCGAGGATTCGATCCGCCACCACACCATGCTGCACGACCAGATCGCCACCGTGTTTCGCGGCTTTCGCCGCGACGCGCACCCGATGGCGGTGATGATCGGCGTGACCGGAGCCATGTCGGCTTTCTATTACACCGACAAGGAAAATTTCGATCCCCGCTATCGCGAGCTCATCGCGCACCGGCTGATCGCCAAGGTCCCGACAGTGGCCGCCTGGTCGTACAAGTACAACGAAGGGCAGCCGTTCACCTACCCGCAGAATCGGCTGTCGTATGCCGAGAACTTCATGCACATGATGTTCTCGACTCCGTGCGAGCCCTACGAGCCGAATCCGGTGCTCGCGCGCGCGCTCGACCGCATCTTCATCCTGCATGCCGACCACGAGCAGAATGCCTCAACCTCGACCGTGCGCCTGGCCGGCTCCAGCGGAGCCAACCCCTTCGCCTGCATGGCCAGCGGCATGGCCTCGCTGTGGGGGCCGCTGCATGGCGGCGCCAACGAGGCGGTGCTGCACATGCTGGAGGAGATGAACGATGTCTCGAAGATCCCCGAATTCATCAAGCGCGCCAAGGACAAATCGGATCCGTTCCGTCTGATGGGCTTCGGGCACCGCATCTACAAGAACATGGATCCGCGCGCGCGCATCATCCGCGAGACTTGTTACGAGGTGCTCGACGAGCTCGATCTGCGCGACGATCCGCAATTCAAAATGGCGATGGAACTCGAACGCATCGCGATGGAAGACGAGTACTTCATCAGCCGCAAGCTTTACCCCAACGTCGACTTCTATTCCGGCATCATTTTCCGCGCCATGGGCATCCCCACCAGCATGTTCACCGCGATGTTCGCCCTGGCGCGCACTGCGGGCTGGGTGGCGCAGTGGCACGAAATGCTGTCCGATCCCGCGCACAAGATCGGCCGTCCGCGCCAGCTCTACACCGGCGCAGCGCGGCGTGAGTTCGTGCCGCTGGACCAGCGCGGGGCGTAACCCGGCCGGCTGATTGCTCATGAGCGCGTCCGACTGGATTTCGAGTTCGCCGCTGTATGCCGGCAATGCGGCCTACCTGGAAGCGTTCGGCGACGACGCCCTGGCTCCCTGGCTGGGGCAAGTGCTGCCCGGCGAGAAAACCGGCTCGGATGCCGCACAGGTTGCGGTGCTGCGACTCATCAATGCCTACCGCTATCTGGGCGTGCGGCAGGCCGAACTCGATCCCCTGCGGCGCTTCGAGCCGCCGCCCACGCCGGAACTCGACCCCGCGCACTACGGCCTGACCGAGGCGGACCTCGAGCGCGAATTCGAGACGGGCTCATTGTGCGGGGTGGAGCGCACCACCCTGGCCGACATCCTGCAGCGCCTGAAAAGCGCGTATTGCGGACATGTCGGCGTCGAGTACATGCACATTACCGACGTCGCGCGCAAACGCTGGCTGCAGGAGCGGATCGAAAATGCACAAGGACGCTTCGGGGTCTCCACCGACCTGAAAAGGCAGCTGCTGAAGCGGCTGACCGATGCCGAGACGCTGGAAAAATACCTCCACACGCGTCACGTCGGCCAGAAGCGCTTCTCGCTGGAGGGCGCCGAGAGCCTGATCCCGCTGCTAGACCAGGTGGTTGCGCGCTGTGCCCGGCACGGCGCCAAGGAAATCGTCATGGGCATGGCGCATCGCGGGCGCATCAACGTGCTGACCACTATCATGGGACGCACGATCGAGAGCCTCTTCGAGGAGCCGCGTAACAGCTATCTCGATTTGCCGCTGTCGGGCGACGTCAAATACCACCAGGGCTTTTCCACCGACTTCGCGACGGAATTCGGCCCGGTGCACCTGGCGCTGGCGTTCAATCCCTCGCATCTCGAGATCGTGCACCCGGTGGTGCGCGGCTCGGTGCGCGCGCGCCAGGACCGGCGTGGCGACGTGCTCGGCTACGAGGTGGTGCCGGTGATCATGCACGGTGACGCGGCGCTGTCCGGGCAGGGGGTGGTGATGGAAAGCCTCAACATGTCGCAGACGCGGGGCTTCCGCAACAACGGGGCGATTCACATCGTGATCAACAACCAGATCGGCTTCACCACCTCCGATCCGCGCGACGTGCGTTCGACGCTGTACTGCACCGACGTCGCGAAAATGATCGAGGCCCCGGTGCTGCACGTCAACGGCGACGACCCCGAGGCGGTGGCGTTCGCCGTGCAGACCGCGGTCGATTTCCGCTACACCTTCCACAAGAATTGTTTCATCGACCTGGTGTGCTACCGCCGCCACGGCCACAACGAACAGGACGAACCGCTTGCCACCCAGCCCCTGATGTACCGTCGCATCCAGGCGCATCCGAGCACGCGCGTCCTGTACGCGCAGCGGCTGGTCGACGAGGGGGTGGTGACCCAGGCGCAGGCCGACGACCTGGTCGACGACTGCCGCGAGCGGCTGGAGCACGGCGAATCGCTGAGCCCGCCCGCACTGTCCAATTTCAAGGAAGTCTTCGGCACCAACTGGGGCCGCTTCAAGGGTCATGCGGCGGGCGAGGTGGACACCGCGGTGCCGGCTGCGCGACTGGATTTTCTGGGCGAGCGCATCACCACGCTGCAGCACGAAATCGAGCTGCACTCGCGGGTGCAGAAAGTGCTCGACGACCGCCGCAGGATGCGCGCAGGCGAACTCGCGGTGGACTGGGGCTACGCCGAGCACCTGGCCTACGCCAGCCTGCTCGACGCCGGCCACAACGTGCGGGTGTCGGGGCAGGATTCGGCGCGCGGCACCTTCTTCCATCGCCACGCGGTGTGGCACGACCAGAAGCGCGAACGCCGCCAGAGCGGCGTCTACATCCCGCTCGAACACATCCACGACCGCCAGGGCAACTTCACCATCATCGATTCGCTGCTGTCGGAAGAAGCGGTGCTGGCGTTCGAATACGGCTATGCCACCGCCGACCCCGATACCCTGGTGGTGTGGGAGGCGCAGTTCGGCGACTTCGCCAACGGCGCGCAGGTGGTGATCGACCAGTTCATCACCAGCGGCGAGGCCAAGTGGGGACGGTTGTGCGGCCTCACCCTGCTGTTGCCGCACGGCTTCGAGGGGCAGGGGCCGGAGCATTCCTCGGCGCGGCTGGAGCGCTACCTGCAGCTGTGCGCGCAGGACAATATCCAGGTCTGCGTGCCGACCCTGCCGGCACAGCTGTTTCACCTGCTGCGGCGGCAGATCGTGCGCCCGCAGCGCAAGCCGCTGGTGGTTTTGAGCCCGAAGAGCCTGCTCCGTCATCCGGCCTCCACCTCATCGCTCGCCGATCTCTCCAGCGGCGCGTTCCACCCGGTCATCGACGACGCGCGGGCGCCGCGCCAGGCGACGCGCGTGGTGGCGTGCAGCGGACGCGTGTGGTTCGACCTCGAGGCGGCGCGTGCCGCGCGCGGGCTGGACGACGTCGCCCTGGTGCGGGTCGAGCAGCTCTATCCCTTCCCCGAGGCGGCGTTCCGCGCGGTGCTGGACGCCTACCCGCA
>Ga0316613_10001675_pt1 | contig 15001 bp, 15 predicted proteins | sample OWC_soil_day10_C_2_FD_207647 | JGI IMG/M metagenome (GOLD analysis project Ga0316613, IMG submission 207647) | Wetland soil microbial communities from Old Woman Creek delta, Ohio, United States - OWC_soil_day10_CT_b | ecosystem: Environmental > Terrestrial > Soil > Wetlands | place: USA: Ohio...
ATAACTTATCCAATAACCATCTAAGAATATCCTACTCCTACGCCGATATTGTTGATTTAAAAACAGGCTTAACTAGGCTTGCGAAGATTATAAAACGAATGAATGTAGAGAATTAAGATAAAAATAAAATTGGACATTGTAAATATTATATAAGGATCTATTATTTCTCCGAGTTAGCTTATCCTATAGACATAAGCCGATTAGTTGCATAAAAAACCGTTCAATTAAGGCAATATAGATGAATCTTACTATTGCCTAGCTTTGAAGGCTTTTTGTTTGACCGTAGGGAGTTTGAGCCTTCATTGCGATTTTCGAATTAATACTACCTGTAGATTCGTCTTTTGCCGACTTGTTGATTTTTATTGCAATTGATCTGCTTATCTAACTATCTTCCAACAGGACTCCATACTAACGAATGTATGATAAGTTGTATTGCGTCAGAAAAACCTTGATTATAATAAAGTTTTCCTGCAACAACTTCTTTAGTCAAAAAATTATCGCATAGTTTATATACCATTTTCATATCCTCTTTGGATAAATGTTCTTCCAGTATTTTCTAAATTTGCCCGATAGTAATTCTCCGCTACTTCTTCTAAATTTTTTAAATCATTTTCATTATGTACACTTCTTAATTCATCGGTTACAGCTTCAAAAACATTCATTTCTTTACGCCTCCACAAAAATAAATTCAACGATTTATTGACTTGTCAATTTTATTTTAATCAACAAAATGTTGATAGTCAATTGTTTTATCACTTTTTTGTTGATTTAGATTTAATTATCAACATTTTGTTTATATAATACTTTTTAAGGGAGGGATCATCATGCGTTTAAAAGAACTACGAATTAGTAGAAATCTAAGTCAAAAAGATATTGCAAAATACATCAATAAGACCACGCAATCCTATAGCTTATATGAGCGTGGTGAGCGCGACCCTGATTCAGCAACACTTATTAAATTAGCAGATTTTTTTGCTGTAAGTGTTGACTACCTTTTAGGTCGTACAAATATACCTAAAATCCTTATACTTAAAGAAGATACACCGCCTTATGATCTTCCCCAAGAGGCTCTTGAACGTATAGAAGAATTTAAAGAATTGATGAAATTAAAATATCAAAAAAAGCCTACATCCAAGTAAAATTTTTGTTTTTGGATGTAGGCTTTTTATTTGAAACTGGTAAATTTCTAAATTACCAGAAACTTCGATCACAGCTTTACCATGAAGCTATACTTTTTTTATGCCATACACATAGATTATTTCTTTTTCTCAATAGGGAACCAAACTTCACAGCGGTATGTGTCAGAGTTTATATCTCCATCTGAGTACACCTCAAGATCAGGCGCATTCGCATAATCATAGCCTGACGTTGGCAACCATTCCGTCACAATTCGTTTCTGCAATTCTTGGATAGCTCTTGGCATCGCGCCTATACAATCAAAGATCGCCCAAGTTGTCGCAGGTACTTCATAATCGACCATTTCAGTTGGCGCTGGCTGATCTGTTGCAACAGCAATGTAATAATCAAACTCTTTGCCATCGATACAGGCACACACCCCTAGCACTCCTGCTGGTTCTCGGTTCATTAATGAACATAACTCAGGTATTGCACCACTTTTGATTGTTTCTTGCCAAAACACGGGTACTTTCGCGAAACTTTCCTCCATATTCATTGGTAAATGCGTTTTTACGCCAACGATTCTAAATGCTTCTTTTGACTCAATTTTATAATTCATTTCTGCCTCTCCCTTAATTGAAATTTTGAAACTGATGCGTGGGAATGCTTTGAGTGATACTCCATTTAAACGTGCAGCCGACGGCGAAACACCATGCACATTTTGAAAGGCGCGATTAAAGGATGTCGGCGATTGATAGCCGTGTTTGAGTGCAACATCAATTACTTTCATATCACTGCTTTGTAGCTCAAAAGCAGCAACCGTCATACGGCGACGACGAATATATTCTGATAATGTCATTCCAGCAATATAAGAAAACATCCGCTGAAAATGAAAGGTAGATGAGCAAGCAATCTGCGCAGCTCGTTCATACTCAATGGTATCATCCAAATGTTTTTCAATATAGTCGACCGCTTGATTGAGTCGATCTAACCATTCCATTGCACCACTTCCTTATCCCTAAGAATATCATTTGGCAAGGTATTCTTCCTCTCATCTGTTGCCCAAAAATGTAAGGTTATCATGAATAGATAAATTTTTCTTTTCAGCTACACTCTACTGCTTTATCATCTTTTACCATTCGTTTTTTTCTAAATTTCACCACAAAAAAGAAAAACCCTGCCAAATTAATACATTACAAAATAAAACTACCCTTGCTTTCTGACTATCAAAGTTAATAACAACCTTTTAAATAAGCAGGTAATGTGAACTACTCATAGAACAATACATAGTATTAATCTGTAATAATGAGGTGACAGTATGGAAAACGAAGAATTAAATCAATTAGTTTTAGATAAACTGACAAAAGTCTGTCTATGTAAAAGCATTAGCCGTGCTACTATAAAAAAAGCAATAAACGAAGGTGCCGATACATTAGCAAAAGTACAAAAAACTACTGGAGCAGGCTCCGGTTCCTGCCATGGGAACCGCTGCACTCCTAAAATTGAAGAATTGCTTAGAACCGCTAAAGAGGACAAAATGCAACTAGAATAATTTAATATCTACATAGAAGCAAAAAGTTTAATTAGCACCCCTTTGATCACTTCTCGCTATATTCAGTCAATCCAACTTTTAGATACTATTAATTGGGTCGAATACTTATAAAAATCAACGAACTTGTAATACTAACTAAAACGCTCTATAGGAGGAACTATGGCAAATTTGGACTTTTATTCAATCTATCAGCATGGTATCTACATCATCTTACATTACTGTTCCTTCTGGATGATCCTAACTTGTATCATCTCAGCCAAGATTTCATGGCAACTTTTCAAAACCTTAAACATGCAGTCCCAAAATACAGGTGACGCTTATCTTGCTTGGTGGACTACAACAGTCTGGGGTAGCACAGCCATACTATTTTTTCTAGTTGGGCTCCTATTTTCTTAGCTAATTATGCTCACCAGTTCCTCGAATATTCACATTGACGGAAACAATCAAAGGGATTGTTGGGTAGATTTCCTCCCAACGATCCTTAATTTTTTTCCATTCAAAGGGATGATACGCTTTTATTCTCCCTTTAGTATTTGTAATATCAATACCTAAGCCCTGTTGAAACGCCCAACAATCCTGAATGTTTTGTGAAACTTCTTGGGCAATTAATTCTTCTATACTATGCAAAAATTGCAAATTATGCGTATCATGTTCGGCCGCACAATTGACTTCCCCAATATTCCCCTGCATCGTAATATCTAATGTGAAATAAATCGTGTCCCCTTCAATATGTGGCGTAAGCTTTGTATCGTGCTTAAACAACTCATAGACAATCTCTTGCTCCGAATGCTCCGGACATTTGACCGCTATCGTTGCCGACTTTTCTGTTCCATAGATAAACTTAAGCCCACGAGTCATATATTCATCAGCATACCCTACGAACATGTCATTTTTAAACAACGCTGTCCCACCTAGCTTTACCACATTATCAATATAGTTTAGCCTTGGAATTGCATAATCAGTGTTATTATCCATTCCTTGGGCAATAAAACCAACATCAGTTTTAGCCCCACCTACATGGATATTTTTCTTATGATTCTGAACCAGACCATTTAAATATACTCCGCCGGGTTCCCCTGTTGGTGGATTAAACTCAGCAATTGCTTTGGCTTCTCCCGGTGTAATAAATATTTTTGTCCGCGAACGCATTTCTGGATCACGCCGGAAAAAATCAAGAATCGGTCTCAGCCCACCCTTTTTTACCGCAGCTTCGCTTATGATAATCGCTTCAAGATGTTCAAAAAATAAACTTTTACTGCTTTGACCAAGCATATCACGTACCATTTCAAACATTGGTTTTCCCGTATTGGAGATAACAAAAGTATTTTTTGCTTGTGTTCCTCCTTTACTTTCGCTTTTTGCAATTTTTAGAATTTGAAGGCTCAGCATATATTCTTTTGTCCCTTGCTTCTGCACAAAGGTCTGGGTTTGCGCTATTTGTTTTTCTGACTCTGCTTTATTAACGATGTCTGCATCATCAATCGCAGCGATCAAAACAAAATTACGATCTTGTATTTCTTTTGCATCCCAGCACCCCGTTGTAAGCATGCAAGCGCAAATGCTAATCAATACTACGACAATTCGCCAAACTGCCTTCGCAGCATTTACTTTATTTATTTTGCTTAGCATTTTTACGTCTCCCCTTCTTCCACCAGACTAGAAATAGTAGTATCGGAATAATAACAAAAGAAAAGAACAAAATTACATACATCCCAAAATATCGAAATACATCATACCTCTCTGGCGTATCAATAAAGATACTAACAAAAAAAATCAGTGGCAAGAACACCGGAATAAAGGTCCGATGATCATTGTAATGTAAATATTTCCGGCAACCTTCTGTTAAAGAAAAATAACTTAGCACCATAGAGATATACGTTACTGGTATAAAAAACATAATCATATAGTTTTCCAACCGCTCAATAAAAGTTCCCGGCAGTTCTATACTCTTCATCCCATAAACTACTGGTTGCGGAACACTTGCAATTGTCTTAGCTGAGATACTGCCGACTAATACTAAGCCACCAAAAACATAGATTAGCGTAACGATTAGGAATCCCCAACCAACAGTGCGCGCAAAACTGACTTCACCACGCTTTGCCATTGGCAAGAGCACGAGCAAGGACTCATATCCTGCATAATAAGATATATGATACATAACCCCCTGCAATATCCCAATAAAATGATCTGGCCAAAGCGGCAGTATATTTAATGTTTCAAAATTAAGCCAAATAAGACTATAAAAAATATAAAGCAAAGGTAGTGCAAGTACCAAAATCTGAATTACGCGCAAGATCGTTCCAAAATCCTGCATAACGCAGTAAGCTACAGCCAACAATAGAACAATAATTAAAACCGCCTGCGGAGTCTGGTCAAGTAGAAATACCAAAGTCAACTTAGTCAGCGCTACTGTGCAATTGATGATATTTATGAACAATACTGTTATAAAAACAAGAAAAACACCACTCCCGAACATTTTGCCAAACAAACGCGGAACATATTCACCAATTGTTTCTTCTGGAAACTGCTGTCCAAGACGAAGCATTAAATAAGCTGCTAAATAAAAAAGCACTCCCGCTAAAGCCGAGCTGAGCCATAAAAATTGTTCCGAAAAACTTACGATATAACTCGTCGTTGATAAAAGTCGAGCGGTAAGTAAACCGGATGTGACAACAAGTCCAAATTGCCAAGAAGACATTTTTGATTTTGCCTCAAGATTTGCCACTAATCCTCACCACCTATTCTAGTCTTATCTTTAGGTCCAAGCCTTTTAGGGCGAGACGTTAAAAATTCAGCAGGAAATCGCAGTACGCCATCCTTCCAATCTTTAATCAGGGTAATATCAAAAAGATTCCCCATATAAGATTCACCATATGTATGCAATGAACAAAGGAACACCACCATTACAATAAAAGAAATACCAATACCGTACAATCCGAAAACAGCTGCAGCGATCAGAGCTGCAACGCGAAAGAAGCGGAGTGCCATACCGAACGTATAGGAAGGCATGCTAAATGAGGATAAACCAGTGAGAGCGATTACAACTACCAATAATGCATTCACTAATGCTGTTTCTACAACAGTCGTCCCAATAACCAAAGCGCCCACAATCCCTGCGGCCGCCGCCAACTTTTGCGGCAATCGAACAATAGCTTCTTGGAATATTTCCAAAAGGCCTTCCATCAGAAATGCCTCTAATAATGCTGGAAATGGAGTTTTCCCCCTGAGCTCAGCAATAGAAAAAGCGAGTCCTGAGGGCAGCATCCCAGGGTGGTACGATACTATACTTACATAAATCGCCGGTAAAAAAACAGCAATGAACGCCGCGAAATAGCGGGTTAGTCGTGTTAGACTTGCCACGGCAGGTCTCTGGGTGTAATCATCAACAGATTGCATAAAATCTTGAAGTGATACCGGAACGATCAACGCTGTTGGGGAAGTATCCACAATAATACTTATCCTGCCCTCATATAAACCAGCAACAACCTTGTCCGGTCTCTCGGTTGTTAAAGTTTGGGGAAACGGATTCCAAACCTGGTTACTTAAAAATTCTTCAACATTAGCGGAAAGAATAACCTTATCAATACGAATCGCGAGCAGTTGATTTCGTATCTCATCTGTCAATCCTGGTTTTACGATATCATCAATATATAATAGTGCAACTGAGGTTTGTGTTCTAGCACCAATTTCAAATATTTCAACCTTTAAATCAGGGTCCTTCGTCCGTCGTCTTACTAAAGCGATATTGTCACCAATTGTTTCATTAAAAGAATCATGAGGGCCTCTTGCAACATCTTCATTTTCAGCCTTGGTAATTTGCCTTTTTTCATATTTAGCAGCATCAATAGATACTGCCTCTGCTATACCATCGATTATTAAAAGCGGATTTCCCTTTAGAATGTTGGTTATTCCTTCCGCAGGTTTCTTGACAACAGTAACATTTGCAGCAGTAATTAAAAGATTTGTAATCTGGTTTATGTTAACAAACGATTCATTAATCTCTACTCTGCCAGTTAAACATTCAATTACTGTCGTTTCTATTTTACTGGTGTCCGTTAACCCACTTAAATATACTAACAGTGCTTTCGCCTTACCAGCTCGAAACTGACGATACTTAACATCATCACAGCAAGATAACGCACTGCGTACTAAGTGCTCATTCATTTCAATAGTCTTTGTAAAACCAAAATTTTCTTTATCTAAAGTTCTAGCTTTGCGCAAATTTTTTATTGCACCGCTGATTGCTGACCCGATATCTTTAATTTGTTGCACTTGTTTTTGTAATTTTACCGACAGCTTACGCAATCTAGAACGCGTTGCCTTCCCCATAATAAATCCCCCTTAGCAATCTCTTGGATAGTTTATCCTAAAATAGAATAAACATGTATACAGCGTAAATAGTATGGGGATCTTATCATAACCTTGGAAGCAAATTTAATCGCATTTGTTTGAAATCAAACCTATCCAGTAAAATTAATTTAAATTTAACACTAAATTAACAATTAACCCGATTATATCCTTCATAATAGAAACGTAGAACTTATTTTATTAAGGAGGCTTATAAATGAAAAGTAAGAAAACTTGGCTCTTTATGTCAGCGATTGTTAGCACTGTCATTGTTGCAATACTAACCATTGCTGCTCCTCAACAAACAACAGCCCTTGCCGGAGAAGAAAACGCCCATTATACGAAAAAAGCAAAATATGTATTTTATTTTATTGGTGATGGCATGGCAATGCCACAAATTAATTCTACTGAAATTTTTAAAGGTACTTTAAACAGCAAAGATCGAATGTACAAAGATAAATTGAATTTTACGGTTTTCCCTAATCAGGGAATGCAGACAACACAATCCTCCAATACTTTCATCACTGATTCCGCTGCTGCCGGTACTGCTTTGGCATCTGGACACAAAACAGCGAACGATGTTTTAGGTGTTGACCCAACAAATACAATCAAATTTAAATCCATGGCTGAAATGGCTAAAGAAAAAGGCATGAAAGTCGGCATTGTTTCTAGCGTTTCTATCGATCATGCAACGCCTGCTGTATTTTATGCGCATGAGCCGAGCCGCAATAACTTCTATGAAATTGATTTAGCGATCAGTAACAGCGGTTTTGACTATTTCGCTGGCGGCGGACTCCTATCACCGACAGGTAAGAAGAAAGATAAAACAGATGCTTTAGAAATCGCTAAACAAAAAGGCTATAAAATAGTGAACAACCAAGATGAAATTATGAACCTAAGTAAAAATGATGGTAAAGTCATTGCAATTCAGCCTGGTCTGGCAAAAGATGAGGCGATGCAGTATGAAATTGACCGCACAAACCAATTGTCACTTGCTGACTTCACGAGCAAGGGGATTGAATTACTCGACAATCCTAATGGATTCTTTATGATGGTAGAAGGCGGTAAAATCGACTGGGCAGGGCATGCAAATGACGCGGCAACAAGCGTTCATGATGTAATGGCCTTTGATAATGCCATTGCTGAGGCACTTAAATTTTATGCAAAACATCCGGATGAAACCTTGATTGTCGTTACTGGTGACCATGAAACAGGTGGCATGTCCATAGGTTTTGCTGGCACCAAGTATGAAACTTTCTTTAATAAAATCGACAAACAAACACTATCTTATGAAGAATTTGATAAGCAAATCAAAACGTATCGCGCAATGGTCGGTGAAGGTGGCGGAAACTTACAAGATTGGCTGCCAGTTCTCGCTAACGAATTTGGCCTAACCGAATTAACCGCATATGATAAAGAGCGTTTATCCGAATCGCTTGCCCAAAGCATGATCGAGCCGAAAAAACGCGTCAAAGATGAGCAAACCTATCTCCTCTATGGTGGCTATGAACCATTCTCCATGACAGTAACTCATATTTTGAACCAAAAAGCTGGCATTGGCTGGACGACTTATGCACATACTGGTGTAGCTGTCCCTGTATTTGCCCAAGGTGTTGGCGGTGAAATGTTCCAAGGTTACTATGATAACACGGACGTCGCGAAAAAAATGATGAGCATTATGGGACTGAACTTCCAGCAATAGTACATCATTTACCTATCTCACGACTTACACAGATATAGAGTGGGAGACTATCTCCTACTCTATATCTTTATATCGGTCAGAAAGGAACAATTAACATGTTACAGCGAAGTAAGCGCGATAAAGCCTTTGTTTTATTGGTGTCAATCCTTTCAATCTTTCTGTATTTTCTCCCTACTGGTTTTCCTACACAAGACGATGATTATGTCCGTAGCAAAGCAAACGTACTACTAGTTGATAATGAAAATGTTCATCAACGAGGTGCGGTCAAAACTGGCGCCCAAGCAGTAACACTTGAAGTAATGAATGGACCATTTCAAGGGCAAAAGATCGAAGCCACCAATCCTCTGATTGGAAAATTGGAACTTGATAAGATTTTTCAAGTCGGTGATACTGCTTTGGTGGTAATAAAAGGGCAAGATGGACACATCGAAGTTGCCAATCTAATTGACCATTACCGTCTGGATGATGAAGCTTTGTTATTTGGTCTATTTGCACTTTTCCTCTTTTGGTATGCTAGATGGACGGGGGTAAAAGCATTATTATCCTTTGTTTTTACGATTTTAGTATTATGGAAAGTACTATGGCCACTGTTTTTGAAAGGCTGGGACCCAATTATCATTTCACTCTTGGCAGTATGCATCATCGTGGGCTGTGTTACCTTTCTCGTTACCGGGATTACGCGCAAAGGGCTTGCCGCCTTTCTTGGTACGATGAGCGGTGCAATCGGGGCATGTCTGCTGGCAGTTATCTTCGGGAAAATGTTCAAAGTGCATGGTGCAGTCGTTCCCTATGCAGAAACCTTACTCCATGTAGGCTTTAGCCAAATCGATCTAACAAAAATATTTTTAGCTGGTATATTTCTTGCCTCTTCAGGCGCAATGATGGATGTGGCTGTAGATATTGCAGTATCGGTTGCGGAGTTAGTGGAAAAAAAGCCAGACATTACCCGCAAAGAAGCCATTGCCTCAGGTATGAATGTAGGTAGAGCAGTGGTTGGAACGATGACAACAACATTATTGTTAGCTTACTCAGGCTCATTCACCGCTTTAATGATGGTATTCTTGGCGCAAGGAACACCCGTCATCAACATTTTGAATTTGACTTATATCGCAGCTGAAATTCTCCACACGCTAGTAGGTAGCCTCGGTGTAGTGCTTGTTGCTCCATTTACAGCTTTACTAGCTGGTTGGCTCTTAGTAGAAGATACCGCTAAAGCAAGGCAGCAAAATTAGTCAAAAAATATTCACACTACGTTATTACTTTTAATATAAAAATGTACCCTATAAGCTATGCGCTCTTTAGCGTTTAGCCTATAGGGTACATTTTATGTTTACACCTTATACTTCCATTCAGGATGCGCCAGCGAAAATAAAAATATCGTTAATGCCAATAGATCAGCACAACCACCTGGACTGATATTCTGCGCGATAAAATCATCATCCATCGCTTCTAGCAAAGCTATATTTTCTGTGTTTAAGGCACCGCCAGCTTTTAACAGTGCCTGCGTTTCTACTTTTACATACGTAGAGGTTTCCATATCGTGACGTCCTAAAACGTTGGTATCATCTACATTGCCAGCTAAGTGCAAATACGCCTGCAACATGCTTTCATTGATTGATCTACCGCATAGCAAGCAATCTTTCAGCACCGGATATGAATACCTTAACACACTCGGAAAACCTTGTTCCGCCTCACCACGCACGCCAGTTAAGCCATAACGCAGATAGATTTCTTCTCCTTTGGTCAGACTTTTCTTGGCTTCGATGCCTTGGTACTCCTGCCCACAAATCCCCTCTGTCATCTTGCTTACATAGCCTGCAACAGTTTGGGGTGTAAGCTTTGTATGTGTTGCAGAAAGAAAGCCTGCCGCAGTACAAGCCAAGCCTAAAGAAAAAATCGCCCCTTTATGTGTGTTTACACCAGCCGTCGCTTCAAACATACACCGTTCCGCCGCAATACCAATTGATCTAATCTCGCGAAATACCGCTTTCGGTTCCTGCTGACTGCACTCTGCACCCCTTTGAGCAAACTGTGTAAAATAGGGTGCTAAAGCCGCCGCACTTGCTAAAAAAGTAAAACAGTCCATATCTTTATGCGCACCAACATTGCGCCGATCAACTAGCCCTGGCTTGGGCGTAACGGCTACTTCATATAAAAGGGACTGCACTGCTAAACGTCCAATATCCTGTGGTGATAAACTCATCAAACTGCTCCTCTCAACCGACCGTCCGTTGTAACTTTTCGATAATCTGCTGACCTTCTGCTGTTAAAAAATATGCCGCAGTAGCCCTTGGCACCAGCTGACTTGCACCAGCAATATCATTTTGTCCAAGGAGTTTCCGTACCCTTGAGGCCGATATTGGCTGGCCTTCTTTTTCTTTGCGTTCGAGAATCACTGCTTCAACGCCAAACTTTGGCAATTCGATCTGCATGATTTCATTATAAGCACAGGTCAATGGATCGTTGGGTTCACTGCCGACAAAACGTTTCGTAATCGAAAGCGCTGGCGCAATATGCTTGGCAAAAATATTGAGGTCAAGCTGTGCATATGTTTTGGCAATCTCGGATAGTTCCTTGATAAAATAGGAAGGGAATGTCGCTGACGATATAATATACGCTCCACCACTATGCACCGTCACATTGCCAAGATCTTTTGTACCTTCCTCAATCAATCTTTTTCGCACACGAAATGGAAAAATAGACTTGTCTTCTTCCACCACAAAAATATGCAGATGATCACATTGACTTGCCGCCCACTCTACCAAATATTGATGTCCTAGAGTAAATGGATTGCCATTCATCACAATCGCCCCTTGCACACCCGCCTGGCGGTAACGCTCTAAGGATTTTGCATAGTCAGTGATGCCGTTCTTACTACTCTCTAGCAAAATGGCTACTGGTGCGCTGGCGATCAGATGAAAACCTGCCCCAGTAAATTGATTACTATTTTGGGGTTTGGTAAATACGAAGATATTGGATACCCCTTGTATCCACAGCTCACTGCATAAATGCGAAATGACTTTATTCGATAAACCGCATTGTTGATAGCTAGGATCTACAGCGACACATTTGATCGTTGCCCCTTGATAGCCAGCACCAGCAACGAGCTTATCACCAGCAAATAATCCAACATAAGAATCTAAGGTATCATAGGCTAAATCGAATTTCGCCAAAAAATCTGCTACCAGCTTACGACTGCTCTTTAATGATTGCGGCAACTCTTGCAATTCAAATGTTTCTTCTGAAAAAGATTCCATCGCTATTCTCCTTTGCACTTCAATTATTCTCTTATTTTTGTGCCTCTACGACAACTTTTTCAATTTCGTGCAATAACTCCGCTGGTGCATGTTGACGTGACCGCGCACAAATCACTGCATCTTGCTGGCAAATTAAACACTTTCGTTTCGGTAAATCAAGCGCACTGCGACTGATTGGAACGCCGTCCACATCGAGTACATCCATATCAAATAATCTACCGACTGCATCTTGATCTTCAATCGTGCAGGCAATTTTCTTTAACGTCTGCGCATCAGTGCGAACCGAAAAAAGCGCTTCGAGTCCAGTAAAGTTTTCTACATAACGAATATCATTAACTAAAATATAGGCACGTTCCAGCGCATCTTTTAACCGTTCTATTCCATTCTTATATAAAAGACGACTTGCATTGTTTAATTTTACACTACCTGGCATATTGATGGTAAAAGAAATGATTGGGCTCTTATATTGAGCAAGAAGCTCGCGTTGCAAGGCAGCGCGGGCTTCTTTATTTGTTAAAACTTCTTCTAAAGTTATAGAAATTCCTTCGAATAGTGCGTGAGACATGTTACGCTTTAACCTCATGAATCACGTCTAATACTCTACCATCTGGATGCGTAACTACAGCAACCACTTTATCCGTAAATTGTAGTGGATCAGGTATGCCAACTACTTTTTCAGCACTTTCTTTCAAGGCTTCAATTGTTGTTACTTTTAAGCCAGCTTTTAAGAGTCTTTCTTTTACTTCTGGACGGTTCGGATTTACGGCAATCCCTTGGTCTGTAACGAGAACGTCACAAACAGAACCAGGTGTAACCAGTGTATTTACTTTATCTAAGATACAAGGAATACGTCCGCGAATCAATGGTGATACAAGTACGGTAAGCGCTGCTTTGCTTGCTGTATCTGGATGACCACCGATTGCACCACGGATGACTCCGTCAGAACCAGTCAATACGTTAACATTGAAGTTTACGTCAACTTCTAATGCCGATAAGATCACAACATCAAGTTGATGAATTGCGGAGCCTTCATTGAATGGGCTTGCATATTGGTTGCCATCTACTTCAATGTGATCTGCATTATTGATTAGAGATTCGGCAGCAATCGTATCAAATCCTTGTACGTCGAGAATTTTTCCGATTAAGCCTTCTTCATATAATTTTACGATTTGTCCAGTGATACCACCAAGAGCAAACCGAGCTTTGATATTGCGTTTGACCATTTCTTCACTGATGAAACGAGTAACAGCAAGTGCCGCTCCACCGGAACCTGTTTGGATGGAGAAACCATCTTTAAAGTAGCCGGATTCTTGGATTACTTTTGCCGCTGCTTCAGCAATCAGTAGGTCACGAGGATTTTTGGTAAAGCGTGTAGCACCAGAGGAAATCTTACTAGAATCACCAAGTGCATCTACTTTTACCACATAATCCACATCAGTTGCTGGAATCGATGCTGGAGCATTTGGAAATGCAACAATATTATCCGTAAGAATAATCGTCGTATCTGCATAACGCGCATCCACTTTTGCATAACCAAGCGAGCCACAGATGGATTTACCTTCTGGATTCGTATAAACACCGCTGGCATTCCCTACAACATCCGAAGATGGTGCACCAAGGAACGCTACGTCAATGTGCAAACTACCATTGGCAATCGCCGAAGCACGTCCACCATGACTACGGAAGATCACAGGTTCTTTCATCAAGCCATGGGAAATTGCATCCGCTAAATCATCACGCATCCCAGAACTTTCGATTTTCGTCACAACACCACTTTTAATATGTTCGATGAGTGGTGCATGTGCTGTTGAAAGACTGGAGGATGCAACGGTTAAATTTTTGAACCCCATTTTAGCCAATGTATCTAACACCATATTTAAAATATAATCACCATTACGGAAATGATGATGGAAAGAAATCGTCATGCCATCTTTTAAACCGGATTTTTTAATCGCTTCTTCTAAAGAATCTACCAATTTGCCGTTCTTTACAAGACGTTCATTTAATGTAGAGCAATCTTTCCCTTTGCCATTATCACTATAAAATTCTAAACCTAAATGTTTAAGAAGCTCTGCTGAAACTTCATGATTGATTGCATTTTTCATTACTCTACCTCCTCTGGTAATAACACGCCAGATGCGATTGCAAGTTCAATCGTACGTTCGGCACGAATTACAACCGGTCTGTCGACCATTTTACCATTCAAGCTGATAACGCCAGAACCTTTTGCTTCAGCTTCTTTAATTGCGGCAATGATACGTTTTGCCTTTTCAATTTCTTTTTCAGTTGGTGCAAATACTTTATGCACTGGACCAATCTGACGAGGATTGATCACAGATTTGCCATCAAAGCCCATTTCTTTTACCAAGGTAGCTTCATAGATCAGTTGTTCTTCATCGTTTACATCGGAGAATACGGTATCAAGTGCATCAATCCCAGCTGCACGTGCGGCAACTACGATTGTTTCGCGTGCTAATTGAAGTTCTATCCCTGATTTTGTTCTGTTTGCTTTCATGTTTGCACAGTAATCCTCTGCGCCAATTGCAATCCCGATCAAACGATCAGAAGAAGTAGCGATTTTATAGGCATTGAGTACGCCAAGCGCACCTTCAATTGCCGCCATCATGAGCGTTGTCCCTACTGGGATGCCATGTTTCTTTTCCATTTCAGCAATATATGCTTCACATTCAGTAATATCTTCTGCTGTTTCTGTTTTTGGCATACGAAGTACATGCGCACCAGCGACAACCATTGCTTCAATATCGGCTTTGCCGTAAGGTGTGTTCAGTGGATTGATACGAACAACAACTTCTGTATCTCCATAATCAATTGTTTTTATTGCATTAAATACAAGCAGACGAGCCGCATCTTTTTCTGCCATCGATACAGCATCTTCAAGGTCGAACATAATAGAGTCCGAACCATATATATGTGCATCACGCATCATCCCAGGATTGTTTCCAGGAATAAACATCATGGTTCTACGCAATCTTTGTTTAGTAGCCATCTCTTTTATCATTCCTTTCA